>WNGR01020112.1_pt1 | contig 19501 bp, 14 predicted proteins | sample 5407581 | NCBI WGS metagenome assembly WNGR01 (sample SAMN13153383, study PRJNA577476) | soil metagenome | isolation source: 80 cm soil or saprolite under Garry oak tree replicate 2 | place: USA:California | collected 2016-06-15 | reverse complement strand
CCACAGCCCTGGTCGGCGCCCGCGCCGGAACCAGGGCCGGCGCCCGCGCCGTCCGGCAGCGCGCTGCGCCGCGTGCTGGCCCGGGCCAGGGACGGCAAGACCCTGGACCAGGGCGAAGCCGCCATCCTGCTGCAGGCCCGCGGCGACCAGCTCACCGAGCTCCTCGGATACGCCGCACGGGCCAGGGACGCCGGGCTGGAGCGGGCAGGCCGGGCCGGCATCATCACCTATTCCCGCAAGGTCTTCATCCCGCTGACCCGGCTGTGCCGGGACCGGTGCGGTTACTGCACGTTCGCCACGGTGCCCGGCAGGCTCAGCGCCCCCTACCTGTCGCCGGACGAGGTCATCGAGATCGCCGCCCGGGGAGCAGAACTCGGCTGCAAGGAGGCGCTGTTCACGCTCGGTGACCGGCCGGAGGACCGGTGGCACCAGGCCAGGGAGTGGCTGGACGCGCACGGTTACGACGACACCCTCTCGTACGTCAGGGCCATGGCGATCGGCGTGCTCGAGCAGACCGGCTTGCTGCCGCACCTGAATCCCGGTGTCCTGAGCTGGCAGGATTTCCAGCGGCTGAAGCCGGTGGCGCCGTCGATGGGCATGATGCTGGAAACGACCGCGCAGCGCCTGTTCACCGAGCGGAGCGGCCCGCATTTCGGCAGCCCGGACAAGGACCCCGCGGTCCGGCTCCGGGTCCTCGAGGACGCAGGCCGCAGCAACGTGCCGTTCACGACCGGCATCCTGATCGGCATCGGCGAGACCGCGGCGGAACGGGCAGACTCGATCTTCGCGATCCGGAAGGTGGCCCGCGAGTACGGCGGCATCCAGGAAGTCATCGTGCAGAACTTCCGGGCCAAGCCGGACACCAGGATGCGCGGCGTGCCGGATGCCGAGCTGGACGACCTGGCCGCGACGATCGCCGTGGCCAGGCTGGTCCTCGGCCCCGCCGCGCGGATCCAGGCCCCGCCGAACCTGATCGGCGATCAGTACCAGAGGATCCTGGCCGCCGGCATCGATGACTGGGGCGGGGTATCGCCGCTGACCCCGGACCACGTGAACCCGGAACGCCCCTGGCCGCAGATCGACGACCTGGCGGAGCACACCGCCGCGGCGGGGTTCGAGCTCCGCGAGCGGCTGACCGTCTACCCGCCCTACATCCGCGAGCCGTGGCTCGACCCCAGGGTCATCCCGCACGTCGCGGCGCTGGCCGACCCGGTCACCGGGCTGGCCCGCGCTGACGCGATGCCGCGCGGGCTGCGCTGGCAGGAGCCTGACGGCGGCTGGGGCGAGGCGGCGGGCCGCACCGACCTGCACGTCACGATCGACACGGTCGGCCGTACCGCCGACCGCAGGGACGACTTCGCCGAGGTATACGGCGACTGGGCGGAGGTCGGCGCCAGGATCGAGCCCGCCGCGCGGGCTGTCGCTCCAGGCACGGGCGCGGCGGACGGGGCGATGCCGCGCGGGGATGCGCCGGACGGCGTGACGGCGGGCAGGGATGCGCCGGACGGGGCGGCCGCTGCGGGCATGGGCCCGCGGCGGGTGCGCGCCGAGGTGCTCGCCGCGCTGCGCCGGGCCGAGCGCGATCCCGCGGGACTCTCCGACGCCGAGGCGCTGGCGCTGCTCGACGCCGACGGCCCGGAGCTTGAGGCGCTCGCGGCGCTGGCCGACGCGCTGCGCCGGGACGCGGCCGGCGACGACGTCAGCTACGTCGTCGACCGCAACATCAACTTCACCAACGTCTGCTACACCGGCTGCCGGTTCTGCGCCTTCGCCCAGCGGCGCACCGACGCCGACGCCTACACGCTGTCGCTCGCGCAGGTCGGGGACCGGGCCGAGGAGGCCTGGCAGGCCGGCGCGACCGAGGTGTGCATGCAGGGCGGCATCCACCCCGACCTGCCCGGCACCGCGTACTTCGACCTGGCCGCCGAGGTCAAGCGGCGCTGCCCGGACATCCACGTGCACGCGTTCTCGCCGATGGAGGTGATGAACGGGGCGGCCCGCACCGGCCTGCCGGTCCGGGAGTGGCTGGTACGGGCCCGCGAGGCCGGCATGGACTCGCTGCCAGGGACGGCGGCGGAGATCCTGGACGACGACGTCCGCTGGGTGCTGACCAAGGGCAAACTGCCGGCCTCGGCCTGGATCGAGGTGATCACCACCGCGCACGAGCTCGGCATCCCGACCTCGGCCACGATGATGTACGGGCACGTGGACACGCCGGCGCACTGGGTCGCGCACCTGCGGGTGATCCGCGGGATCCAGGAGCAGACCGGCGGCTTCACCGAATTCGTGCTGCTGCCGTTTGTGCACGCCAGCTCGCCCATCTACCTGGCCGGCCTGGCCCGCCCTGGCCCCACGCCGCGGGAGAACCGGGCCGTGCACGCGGTGTCCCGGCTGCTGCTGCACGGCGCGATCAGCAACATCCAGTGCTCCTGGGTCAAGCTCGGCGACGAGGCCTGCCGGGTGATGCTCACCGGCGGCGTCAACGACCTGGGCGGCACGCTGATGGAGGAGACCATCAGCCGGATGGCCGGATCGCAGAACGGCTCGTTCAAGACCATCAGCCAGCTCACCGCGATGGTGGCCCCGACCGGCAGGCCGATGCGGCAGCGCACCACGACCTATGGAAACCCTCCGGCAGAACGCATAGCCGCCGCCGCTGCCAGCGACGGGGTCTGCGCCTCCGTCCGGGGCCCGAGGCCGTCGCTCCCGCTGGTCGGCGCCTGACCGGTACCCGGCTCCGCTGGGGCCCGCGGGTCACATCGTCAGCAGGAAGCTCTCCGGGTCCCGCGGGGGCCGCGGCGATGGCGGGGCGGCCGCGTGACCGACCCCGATGGCGCCCATCGGCTCCCAGCCTGGCGGCAGCCCGAGCGAGCCCGCGGCGACCTGCGGGCAGAACAGGGTGCTGGACACCCAGCATGACCCGAGTCCTTCCACCGCAAGCGCGACGAGCAGGTTCTGCACGGCGGCGCCCATCGCGACCACGAACATGGTGCGCTCCGCGGCCGAGCGGCGCTGGTCCGGGTAGGGGTGCGCCGCCTCGGCGGCCAGGCACGGCACGATGATCAGCGGCGCCCGGCGCAGCGGCTCGCCGCGCCGGACCCGCCTGCCAATCTGCTCCTCGGTGAACCCGTCGCCGCGGAGGTCGGCCGTCCACGCGGCGAGCATGTCGTCCAGCAGCGCGGTCCTCGCCCGCGGCGATTCCAGGACCGCGAACCGCCATGGCTCGCTGTGATGCGGCGCGGGCGCGGTCAGCGCGGCCGCGATCGCGCGGCGGACCGCCGCAGCGTCGACGGGCTCGGCGGTGAACTCGCGGACCGTCCTGCGCGCGGGCAGCACATCGGCGGCGCCGAGGCGGAACATGTCGTCGGCGGCGGGCCGGATCAGCGCGGCGGCGCCGGGCCCGTCGGATCCGGTCACCAGCTCGGCCAGGCCGCGCACGATCGCGGCGGGCACCTGCGCGGTCTTCCCCTTGACCAGGTCGGCCGCGGCGGCGATCTCGTCCGCCACGGCGGCCACCGTGACCTCGAGCAGGTTGCCGAACGTATCGGCCTGGCCGCGGTGGTCCCGCAGCGGTGCGATACCCGCCACCCCGATCGCGGCGTCGGTCTGCCCGGTGCGCCACGGCCGCCCCATGGTGTCGGTGACGACCACTCCGACGCTGACCCCGCGGCGCTCGCTCAGCGCCTTGCGCAGCCGCCGCGCCGAGCCGTCCGGGTCCTCGGGCAGCAGCACCACCGTGCCGGGCGCGGTGTTCGAGCTGTCGACGCCGGCGGCCGCGAGCACCAGGCCGTGCCTGGTCGCCGCGATCCTGGTCTGGCCCCGCCGCGCCACCACCCGGACTGTCTCGGCGTCGATGGCCTGCTCCCGGTCCGCGCGGATGACCCGCCCCTCGGCCTTGCTGACGATCTTCGAGGTGATCACCACGATGTCGCCGTCACGCAGGTCGGGAGCGGCGTCGCTGATCAGCTGCGCGAGATCGGCGCCGGCCACGATCTCCGGCAGCCCGGGCACGCCGGTGACGGTCAGCCCGGTCACCGCGGCAGCTCCGCGGCCAGGGACAGGGCCGCGCGCGCGATCTCCGCCGCTGCTGCCAGGTCGGTCATGTAGAGCGGGAGCGCCCGGACCGCGATCCCGGCCAGGCCGGGATCGTCGGCCGCCGGCTTGTCCTGGTCGTCGACCAGCCAGCCGTTGAGAAGGCCGGCCCCGTAGTGCGCGGCGACCGCCGAGGCGGTCGTCGCGACGCCGATCGCGGTCAGGCACGCGTCGGCCATGCCGCGCACCGGCGCGCCGCCGATGATCGGCGAGACGCCCACGACGGTCTTGGCCCGCAGCGCCGCGGCGATGCCGGGGACCGCGAGGATGGCCCCGATGCTGACCACCGGGTTGGACGGCGGGAACAGGACGCAGTCGGCGGCCGCGATCGCGTCGAGCACCCCGGGCGCTGGCGCCGCCGCCTCGGCCCCGGAGAACACGATCTCGGCCGCCGGGACCGCGGCGTGCATCCGGACCCACCATTCCTGGAAGTGCACGGTCCGCCGGCCCGGTGACTCGCCCCCGTCGATCGTCACGTGGGTCTCGACCCGGTCGTCGGTCATGGGCAGCAGGGTCACGCCGGGCTGCCACCGGTCGCACAGCGCCCTGGTGGCCGCGGACAGCGGGAGGCCGTCGCGCAGCATGCTGGTCCGCGCGATGTGAGTCGCGAAGTCACGGTCGCCGAGGCTGAACCAGCCGGGCCCGGCGCCGTAGGCGGCGAGCTCGCGCAGGACGGTGAAGGTATCGCCGGCGCGGCCCCAGCCCTGCTCCTCGCTGATCCCGCCGCCCAGCGTGTACATGACCGTGTCCAGATCCGGGCTGACATGCAGGCCGAACAGGCTGATGTCGTCGCCGGTGTTGCCGATGACCGTGATCTCGGCGCGTGGCGTGGCGGCCTTCAGGCCGCGCAGGAAGCGGGCTCCGCCTACGCCGCCCGCGAGAACCGTGATGCGCATGCCGGAAGTCTCGCAACAGGCCGGGCCGGCGCTCCCGCTAGCCCCCCAGAAACCGGGCGCGGGACCCAGGAAATCACCGTGGATTTTCCCGTCATCACGGTCAAGCAGGTGGCCATTATCACGTATTCCCCTTGACGCGGCGCAAGACACGCGGGTGTAATTTCATCCATGTAGTTCTCGCTCCCGAGGGGGATGGGCGCGAGCCGACGGGGTTTTGGGAGGGGGCAGGAGGTGCGCTGTGACTGACGTCATCGTCTCGCTGGTGCACGACGGGCTCGGCATCGGCGCTGACGATGCCGGGGAGCTGGGCTGGCAGGACCGCGCGCTGTGCGCGCAGACCGATCCGGAGGCGTTCTTCCCGGAGAAGGGAGGCTCGACCCGGGAGGCGAAGAAGGTCTGCCGCAGCTGCGAGGTCCGGGCCGAGTGCCTCGAGTACGCCCTGGAGCACGACGAGCGGTTCGGGATCTGGGGCGGGCTGTCCGAGCGCGAGCGCAGACGGCTCAAGCGCCAGGCCATTTAACCCGTCGGCCCGGCCGGCCGGGCGGGCCAGGCCCGGTACCTGGGCACGCGGCAGGACGCCGTGAGCTCAGGCGGGACCAGGCCATGCATGGCGTCTGGCCGCCTTGATACCCCCCTTTCGCGTATTGTTCACGGGTACCACCGCCCTGCGTTGACCGGACAGCAAGCCCTGACAGCCGCCTGCAGGTGGCCCTCTGAACAGCAAGCGGATCCCACTTGTCGCCAAACGATACATACTCGCAGCACGTCGTCACGGCGGTGGTCGTCGCACATGACGGCGCCGCGTGGCTGCCGGGCGTTATCAGCTCGCTGCTGGAGCAGACCAGGCCGGTGCAGCGGGTGGTGGCCGTGGACACCGGCAGCCAGGACCGCAGCGGGTCGGTGCTCTCAGGCCTGCTCGGCCAGGGGGTCGTCTTCGGCATGGAGCGGAGCACCGGCTACGCCACGGCGGTCAACCGGGCGCTGCAGCACCGCGCGGCGAACGTGAACGTTCCTGGCCCGGCCGCCGCGCCGGGCGGGGAGCAGGTGGAATGGGTGTGGCTGCTGCACGACGACTGCGAGCCAGCGCCCGACGCCCTGGAGCAACTGCTCCGCGGTGCCGCCGAGACACGGGCCGCTGCGGTGCTCGGCCCCAAGGTCAAAGACTGGGGTGACCGGCAGGTGATCCTCGAGGCCGGGATCACCATCGACACCGCGGGCCGCCGGATCACCGGCATCGAGCCGCGCGAGGTGGACCAGGGCCAGCACGACGGGGACCGCGACGCGCTCGCGGTGGGCAGCGCGGGCATGCTGGCAGGGTCCGGGTGATCACCGACGCCGTGGTCTACCACGTGGAAGCGGCAGCCCGGCGGCGGCGGCCGATATCGGTCGCCAGGCGCCCCGACCAGCTTGACCGGCGCAACGCGATGCTGACGCTGCTCGGCAATCTGCCCGCGATGCCGATGCTCGCCGCGGGCGCCGGCAACCTGGGCGTCTCCCTGCTGCGCGCGCTGTTCTTCCTGGTCGCCAAGCGCGTGGCCGCGGCCCTGGATGAGCTGGCCGCCCTGGGCTCGGTGTTCGGCCATCCGTTCCGGCTGCTGACGGTGCGCCGCCGCCGGTCCCAGGGCCGGCGCACGGCCTACGGCCGGCTGCACCGTGACGTGCCGCCCGGCAAGTCGCTGCGGCGGATCGCGGAGTTCACCGCGGCGTCGATGGCCAAATCCAGCCAGGTGGACACGGCGGGCTCGCATCACGCGACCGACGACCCGGACGAGGCCGATTTCCTGCTGACCGACACCGGGCTGGCGCAGCGCATCCTGACCAGCCCCGGTGTGCTGCTGTTCCTCGCCCTGACCGTGGTCTCCCTGATCGCCGAGCGGTCGCTGCTCGGCTCAGGCCCGCTGGGCGGCGGCGCGCTCGTTCCCGCCTGGGGCGGCGCGTCCGACCTGTGGCGTGAGTACCTGCAGGGCTTCCACCCGGTCGGGATCGGCTCCGGCGACAGCGCGCCTCCGTACCTGGCCATTGTCGCCGCGCTCGCCACCGTGCTCGGCGGCAAGCCGTGGCTCGCCGTGGACCTGATCCTGCTCGGCTGCGTGCCGCTGGCGGGTATCTCCGCGTTCCTGGCCGTGCGGCGGGTCACCCGTTCCGCGGGTGTCCGGGTCTGGGCTGCGGCGTCGTATGCGCTGCTGCCCGTGGCCACGGGCGCGATCGCCGCAGGCCGGATCGGGACCGCGGTGGTCTTCATCCTGATACCGGTGATCGCCTTGCTGGCCGGGAACATGCTGACCCAGCCGCCGAAGCGGGCCCGCCGGGCGGCCTGGGCCACCGCGCTGGCCCTGGCCGCCGCCGCCGCGTTCGTGCCGCTGGTCTGGGTCATCGCCGTGGTCGCCGCCCTCACCTTCGTCGCGGTCCGCCCCGCCCTGTGGCGCAACCTGGCCATCGTCGCGGCTGTGCCGCCGGTGCTGCTGCTGCCGTGGTCGGCTCAGCTCGCATCGAATCCGTCCGCGCTGCTGCTTGAAGTCGGCCTGCAGCAGCCCGGCCTCAGCACTCGTGACCTTTCCGCCCGGTCGCTGCTGCTGCTCAGCCCCGGCGGTCCCGGGCTGCCCCCGGTCTGGGTGACGGCCGGGATCGCGTTCGCGGCCCTGGCCGCGCTGCTGTTCAGCAGGCGGCGGCCGCTCATGATGGCGGGCTGGGGCCTGGCCCTGGGCGGCCTGCTGATCGCGGTCGCCGTGAGCCGGGCCATGGTCAGGCCCCCCGATGGCGGACCCGCCACCTCAGCCTGGCCGGGAGTGGCTCTGCTGCTCGCCGCGGTGGGCCTGCTGCTGGCGGGCGCGACCGCGGGCGAGGCCCTGCCGCGCCTGGTGACGGGGGCCAAGGCAGGCCTGAGCCGCAAGGCCAGGTGGGCCGGCAAAGCCGCAGGCAGCGATGAGGCAGGCCCGGGCGGGCCGCGGGCCCTGCGCGCCATCGGCGTGGTGGTACTGGCCGCGGTTGCCTTCTCGGCGCCCGCCTGGGCCGCCGCATGGTGGATGATCAGGGGCGTTCCCGGCCCGGTCGCCCCGGTACCGAGCCCGGTCGTGCCCGCTGTCGTCTCGGTCGCCTCGGGCAGCGGCCTGCGGCCGAGGACGCTCGTCCTGCGATCCGAGGGCGGGCATGTGGGCTACTCGCTGCAGCGCGGAACCAGCCCGTCGCTCGGCGACCCGGACCTGGCACCGGTACCAGACGCCGAGCAGGCGCTGAATACGGCCGTGGCCGCCCTGGTCGCCCCGGACGGCGGCGAGGCGGTCGATCAGGGGCTGGTGCTCGCGCGGTTTGACGTCGGCTTCGTGCTCCTGCCAGCCCCGGTGGACGAGAGCCTGGCCCGGCTGCTTGACGGGGTCGCGGGACTGCGGCCGGTCAGCGCGACCCCGGCGTTTGATCTATGGCGCCTGGACCGCCTGCCGGCCCGTGCCCGGGTCGTGGAGCCGGGCGGGACGGTGACCGCCGTTCCGTCCGGGCAGACCGGGGTCACCGGCGCACGGGCGCCCTCAGCAGGCGGGACGATTGAGCTGGCCGAGCCGGCCGGAGGCTGGCACGCCACACTCAACGGGCAGCCGCTGACGCCAGTGGCCTCGTCGGCCGGCAGCTGGGCCCAGGCGTTCCGGCTGCCCGCGGGCGGCGGCGTGCTGAACATCAGCCACGGCCAGACCAGCCGTGAGCTGGCCCTGGTCCTGGAATTCCTCGCGGTGGCCGCGGTTGCCGTGCTGGCCTTGCCCGGGTCACGAATCATGGCTGAGGCCAGCGCATCGGCTGCGGCCGGCCGCACCCGGGTGGCCGGCGGCCGGCCGGACCGCGCTGCCGCCGAAGCTGATATCGACGCTGAGGCAGAGGCCGATGCGGCCGCCGGCGCCGGCGCTGCCGCAGACGGTGACGCCTACGACGCCGGCCTGCCGGACGGGCGCCGGGGTCGCGGCCGCGGCGCCGCGCGGTCGGGCCGGGCCGCGCGCGGGCAGCGGCGGGGCCGGGACGCCGGGTCCGGCGCGCGCCGCGACCGCCGCGCTGCCGCGGCGAAACGCGGCGGGACGCCGGCCGGCCGGCGGGCGTCCGCCGCCTCGGGCATGCCGCCGCGCGGTGGCCCGGTCGGCCTGCCGCCGCCGCGGGCCGCGTGGCCGGCGGGCCAGCCGCCGGGCGGCCTGCCGCTGCCGCCTTCGGACTGGCCGGCCGATCAGCCGGCCGAGGTTCCGGCGTTCCCTGGTTCGGGGTGGCCAGCCGGCCAGCCGGGGGAGGATCCAGCGGCTCCGCATCCTGAGTGGCCAGCCGGCGCCCAGGGAGAGGATCCGGTGGTTCCGGGTTCGGGGTGGTCGGCGGGTCCGCCTGCGGGCGGGCTGCCGCTCCCGCATTCCGGCTGGCCGACCGATCCGCGCGGGCAGGTTCCCGTGTTCCCGGATTCGGGGTGGTCCTCCGGTTCGCCGGGAGACGATCCGGCGTACCCGGGTTCGGGGTGGCAGGCGGGTCAGCCCGCGGAAGAGCCACCGGGCGCGGCCGCTGCATGGCCTGCGGGAGACCGGCCGGCCCCGCGTTCCGCGTGGTCGGCCCGGGACCTGCCGGGCCCGCGTTCTGAGTGGTCGCCGGGTCAGCCTGGGCAGGACCTGCCGGGCCCGGGTTCCGGCTGGTCGCCGGGTGAAGCGGGCGACGCCCGGCAGAGCCCGTCAGGGAGCTGGCCGCCGCCTGCTGGTTCCGCGTGGGCGGAGGATCAGCCAGCCGAGGGCCCGCCGGGTCACGCGGGCGGCATGCGCCGGAGCCCGTCGGGGACCTGGCCGCCCGATGACCCGGCTCAGCCGTGGCCGGGCCGCCGGCAGGATGACTGGCCGGTGCCCGAGCAGGTATCCGACTGGCCGGGAGGGCGCGGCGACATGCCCGGCCCGCTGCCGCCCGCAGGCCGCAGCCGGCATCGCCGGCCCGGACCTGAGGACGATGAAGCCCCGGACGCCCGGTGGCCGGTCCCGGAAAATGAGTCCGGAGGGGACGCCTGGTGAGGCGCTTCCTCGCGAACAGGTACTTCGCGGCGCTGCTGGTGCTCACGGCGGTCGCGGCCGAGTTCGGCCTGGCCAGCGTCAGCCACCCCACGGCCCTGGCCGGGCCGCGGGCGCCAGCGGCGGCCCGGGCCACCGTGTCCGCCGCGGTCCGGGCGTGCCCGGCACCGGGCTCGGCGGGTGTCACCGCATCCGGGATCGCGCTGGCCGCGGCGTCGGCGGGCACCGGGAAGGCCGAGGTGAGCCGCTTGTCCCCGGCCGGGACCACGGCGGCGCCGGCCCCGTTGCACGTGCTCGCCCAGCCGGGCCAGCTGGCCCTGGTGAATGTGCCTCTCGCTCCCGTCCTGCCTCGGGGTGCGACCCGCGCGTCCAACGCGGGCGGCACCTCGGTGACAACCGTGCCCGCGCGGGGCGGCGTGCTGATCCGGGCCAGCGGGTCCATGGCGCGCGGGCTCGAGGCCGAGCAGACGAGCGCGGGCGGGCTGGCCACCGCGCAGTGCCAGGGCCCTGGCACCGACTTCTGGTTCCTCGGGCCGGGGCAGCGGCCAGCCGGCGATATCCGGCTGTACCTGATGAACACCGACAGCCAGGCCGCCGACGCCTCGGTCCAGATCCTCACCGACAGCGGCCCGGTGCTGGGCAGCACCGACTCGGGCATCGGGGTCCCGCCGCACGGCATCGTCGTGCAGTCCCTGGCCAGGCTGCTGAAAGGCTCGCGGGTGGTCTCGCTGAACGTGACCACGAGCGTGGGCCGGGTATCCGCGGCGGTCCTGGAGACCACCAACGTCGCCAAGCCCGGCACGTGGCTGCCCGCCGCGCAAGCGCCCGCCACCACCCAGGTCCTGCCGGGCCTGCCCGGGACGCCGGGAACGCGGGAGCTGTACGTGGCGGTGCCCGGCTCGGGCAACGCCCAGCTCAAGGTGACCGCGGTGACCGCGAAGGGCTCGTTCCAGCCGACCGGCGGAACCGGGATCGACCTCCCGGGCGGATCGGCGGTCGCGGTAGCGCTGCCCTCCCTGGGCGGGATCCCGGCCGCGATCCAGATCTCATCCAACGTGCCCGTGACCGCCTCCATGCTGGCGGCGGGCGGGGCGGCCGGGGCGCCGGGCGCGTTCACCGCGGCCTCCACTCCGGTCCAGGAGCAGGGCGTGATCGCCGGGAACCCGCCCGGCTCGGGCGGCGCCACCGCGCTGGTCCTGTCGGCCCCGCGGGCCGCGGCCCGGGTCCGGGTCACGGAGCTGACCATGACCGGGGCCCCGGCCGGCGCGGCGCCCCAGGTAGTCCAGCTGGCGGCTGGCCACGGCCAGGTCGTCGCGCTGCGCCCGCCCCGCGCGGCCGGCCGGGCCACCGCGTTCGCGATCGTGGTCACGCCGCTCGCAGGCTCAGGGCCGGTGTACGCCGGGCGCGTGGTCAGCCAGAACGGCGTCGTGCGGTCCATCCTCCCGGTGCCGAGCTCGCTGACCTGGGTTCCGCTTCCTGTGGTGCGCAACTCCCTGGCGCCGGCCCGGGGCTGAGGCCGGCGGGCCGGCCTGCGCGGCGGCGCTCAGTCCTCGTCTGGGTAACCCGGGTCGACCGCCTGCGGGTCCAGGCCGAGCAACCGGGCGAACTCCTCGACGACCACATCAAGCACGAGCTCGCCCAGGTCCTCCTCGTCGTCGGCGCGGGCTAGCAGCGGGCGCCGGTACAGCACGATGCGGGCCGGCCTGGCCGGCGCCCGCCGGTCGCCGGTATCTGGCGAGCCGGGATCGAGCCGGGCCAGCGGCACGGGTTCCGGGTCGTCATCGGGGAGGTCGGCGGCAGGGATCTCCTCGACGGCGAACTCGACGCCGGCCAGCTCGGCCTCCCACCGTGGCTCCAGGCGCGCGACGGCCTCGAGCACCAGATCGTCGAAACGCTGCGCGCGGCTGCGGTAGAGCGGCGCCTCCTGCGGGGTGAGCGTGCCGCGCAGGCCCCGGCCGCGGGAGTCCCGCCGCCTGATCCGCGCTGCTCGCGGGCCCTGCGGGGCCCGGTCACCGGCGTCGTTCACAGTGACCGAGCGTATCCGGGCCGGCTAGGGCAGCGGCGGCGGGTTGGAGACACGATCGTGCAGAGTGCCCCGGGTGATGGCGTTACTGCCCGCAGATCGATACCGTCAGCCGTTGTGAGCGATCTACGCGATCCTGCCTACTGCGGGACGCGCTCGGCCGCCGTGAGCACGTCGTGAGGGAGGCGGGCCGTTGAAGTCTCGTCGTTGCAGCCGGCCCGCGTGCAAGCAGGCAGCCGTGCACACGCTCACCTATGTCTACCGCGATTCCACCGCGGTTCTGGGCCCGCTTGCTGCCTACGTCGAGCCGCACTGCTACGACCTCTGCGCCGCCCACGCCGACCGGATGACCGCGCCCCGCGGCTGGGAGGTGGTCCGTCTGCCCGACGGTCCCACCGAGGAGCAGCGGGAGGACGATCTGGAGGCGCTGGCCAACGCGGTGATGGAGGCGACCACGCCGCGCGCGGCCGGCGAGCCGGTGGGGCAGGGTGTCGAGGTCGGGCGGCGCGGGCACCTGCGGGTGCTGCGCTCCGCGCCGCAGGACACCGGGCGGCTCCGCTACTAGTGCCAGCCGCGACGGCCGGCTTGTCGGCCCGAGCGGATGGCACGCGGGGGGTCTGGGGGGTCGTCCCCCGGGGCTAACACAGCCGGGGCCACCCTTCCGCACCTGCCGGGCCTGGCCCGGTAGGCTCGGGTTCCGGCCATGGCGCCCGAGCGCGCCGCGATGGACAGTCCGGGAGGCAACCCGTAGTGGCCGATTACGCGAAGATCTTCAAGGCATACGACATCCGCGGGACCGTCCCCGACGAGCTCGACGAGAGCGTGGCCGAGGCCGTGGGCGGGGCGTTCGCGCGGCTGACCGGCGCGCCGTCCGTGGTCACCGTGCATGACATGCGCACCTCGTCCGCGCCGCTGGCCGAGGCGTTCGCGCACGGCGCCGCCGCCAGCCACAACCCGGCCAAATACAACGGGATCAAGCTCTGCCGGGAGGGGGCCAAGCCGGTTGGCGAGCAGACCGGCCTGCGGGAGCTGCGCGCGATGGCCGAGGCCGGCGTCCCGGCCAGCGTTTCCGCGCCGGGCCGGATCACCGCGCGTGACCTGCTGTCCGGGTACGCGGCCTATCTCAACACCCTGGTGGACCTGTCCGGTATCCGCCCGCTGAAGGTGGCCGTGGACGCGGGCAACGGGATGGCCGGCTATACGGTGCCGAAGGTGTTCGAAGGGCTGCCCATCGAGATCGTGCCCCTCTACTTCGAGCTCGACGGCACGTTCCCGAACCACGAGCCGAACCCGATCGACCCGGGCAACGTGGCCGACCTGCAGCGGGCCGTGGTCAGCTCGGGTGCGGACATCGGGCTGGCCTTTGACGGCGACGCGGACCGGTGTTTCGTGGTCGACGAGCGGGGCGAGCTGGTCTCACCGTCCGTGCTCACCGCGCTGATCGCCGTGGCCGAGCTCCGCCGGGAGCCGGGCGCGGCCATCATCCATAACCTGATCACCTCACGGGCCGTGCCGGAGATCGTCACCGAGCACGGCGGCATCCCGGTGCGGACCCGGGTCGGTCACTCGTTCATCAAGACGGAGATGGCCGCCGCCGGGGCGATCTTCGGCGGGGAGCACTCCGGGCACTTCTACTTCAGGGACTTCTGGTTCGCCGACTCCGGCATGCTCGCCGCCCTGCACGTGCTCGCCGCGCTCGGGTCACAGGCCGGTCCGCTGTCGCCGCTGCTGTCGGCGTACGCCAGGTACCAGGCGTCGGGGGAGATCAACAGCGAGGTCCGCGACCAGCAGGGCGCCACCCAGCGGGTCCGCGAGGTCTTCGCGGGCCGGGACGGCGTCACCACGGACGAGCTCGACGGGCTGACCGTCAGCGGCCCGGGCTGGTGGTTCAACCTGCGCCCGTCCAACACCGAGCCCTTGCTCAGGCTCAACGTCGAGGCGCCGGACCAGCCAACCCTGACCGGCATCCGCGATCAGGTCCTGCGTATCGTGCACGGTGACGGCGGCTAGGCGGAGCGGCGCTGCCCGGCTTTGACCCCATAGGAGATCCAGTGAAGATCGATGACTGGCTGCTCGACATCCTGGTCTGCCCGAAGTGCCACTCGGCGCTGCGCGTGGATGAGGAGGCCAGCGAGCTTGTCTGCACCGGAGCGGACTGCGGCCTGGCCTACCCGGTGCGCGACGACATCCCGGTCCTGCTCGTCGACGAGGCGCGTGATCCTGCCGCCGGCTGGGCGCCGCCCCGGGCCGCCGCGGGCGGACTGGCGCGGGAGGCGTGAGCCGCTGTGACCGCCGAGAGCAGGCCGGCCGATGAGCCAGAGGCTGGCGAGAAGCAGGAGGCCAGTGAGCAGCAGGGGAAAGCCGGGACGCAAGGGGCAGCCAACAGCGTCCCGGGCGGCGGGCACGACTCCGGCGGCAAGAGAACGGTCCTCGCCGCGTTCGCGGCCAATCTCGGCATCGCCGTCACGAAGTTCATCGCGTTCCTGATCACCGGGTCGGCGTCGATGCTGGCGGAGTCCGTGCACTCGGTCGCCGACTCCGGCAATCAGGCGCTGCTGCTGGTCGGGCGGAGCCGGGCGCGGCAGAAAGAGACCGAGGAGCACCAGTTCGGCTTCGGTGCCGAACGCTACTTCTACGCGTTCATCGTCGCGGTTGTGCTGTTCACCGTCGGCGCGGTGTTCTCCGTCTACGAGGGCGTGCACCGGATCTCCCACCCTGAGGAACTGAGCTCGCCGGTCGTGGCGCTCGTAGTGCTCGGCATCGCCGCCGTGCTGGAGGGGTTCTCGTTCCGCACCGCGATCAGGGAGTCGAACCAGGTCCGGGGGCGGCGCGCCTGGTTCAGCTTCATCCGCCGGGCCAAGGCGCCCGAGCTGCCGACCGTCCTGCTCGAGGACTTCGCGGCGCTGATCGGGCTGGGTCTCGCGCTGATCGGGGTGACGCTGACCACGATCACCGGCAACGGCCGCTGGGACGGCATCGGCTCGCTGGGGATCGGCGTCCTGCTCGGGTGCGTGGCGGTGATCCTGGCCATCGAGACGAAGAGCCTGCTCATCGGGGAATCGGCCCACGCCGAGGTGGAGCGCGCCATCGTCGCGGCGCTGGAGGACGGTCCCGAGGTGGAGCAGGTCATCCATCTGCGCACCCTGCACCTGGGCCCGGACACGCTGCTGGTCGCCGCGAAGATCGCGGTAGGGCGCGATCAGAACGCCGCCTCCGTCGTGGCGGGCATAGACCGGGCAGAACGCAGAATCCGGTCCGCGGTGCCGATCGCCGAGGTGATCTACCTGGAGCCTGATCTGTATCAGGAGTCACGCGCGGATCTGACCGATCCGGCCGTCCGGGCCGCCCGGCGGTCATCGCTGCGCGCCGCGGGGCGTTCCGCGGTGCGCGCCGTCCGCCGCGGCCGGGTCAGCTAGCGGCTTCATCGCGGCGGGCTCAGGGCCGACATCCTCAGCGATGGCCAGATCTCCGTCGGCGACCAGGTATCCGTGCCCTAGCTGTCCCGCTCTCTTCCCGGCGCGGGCCGGGACACAAACGCAGCTGCCGGGGCCGGAGCGGAAAGCGGCCGGAATCTGCCGCGGCGGGACGAGGGCTGCGGGCGGCCCGGCATGCTGAGCAGCCGCAGCGCCCGTTCCTTCTCGAAGTCCAGGGCGCGGACGGCTGGCGCCGGGATGCGGCCGATCCGCCGGCCGAGTTCGGCAACCTCGGCCCGGACGGCAGGCTCGGCCAGCACGCGCAGGCCAAACGCCAGCGCCGCCGGGGTGACGTCGTAGCGGTGCTCGATGGCCAGGGCCAGCGCGACCGCGCCCAGGTCGTCCTCGTCGAACTGCCGGTGCGGTGCGGGGGGCCGCGGGTCAGGCAGCCGAAAGGCTGGCGGTGGTGGCTGGCGGGCCGACGGGGGCGGCCGGTCGGCTGGCGGGGGCGGTGGGCGGCGGGCCAGCCGGGGCGGCGGGTGCTCGCGGACGGCCGGGAGGAGGCCCAGAGAGTCCCGGTACCGGAGCATTCGCGGTGACGTGCCGAGGCGCTGCGCGGCCTCTGTGATGCGCATGAGCATTAATCTTACAATCTTTTGTCAGAAACAGCCCTTCCGGCGTGCGATCACCGGTGGCTGTCCCGTAACGTCGTGGTGTCATCGCGGAGATCCAGCCTGGAGGAGCGCTCACATGCCCACCGAAGCCGTCCCGTTCAAGGTCGCTGACCTGTCGCTCGCCGAGTTCGGCCGGAAGGAGATCCGGCTGGCCGAGCACGAGATGCCGGGCCTGATGGCCGTGCGGGAGGAGTACGCCCGCTCCCGCCCGCTGCGCGGCGCCAGGATCACCGGGTCGCTGCACATGACCATCCAGACGGCGGTGCTGATCGAGACGCTGGCGGCGCTCGGCGCCCAGGTCCGGTGGGCCAGCTGCAACATCTTCTCCACCCAGGACCACGCGGCGGCCGCGGTGGCGGTGGGCCCGGACGGCACGCCGGAGGACCCGAAGGGGATCCCGGTATTCGCCTGGAAGGGCGAGACCCTGCCGGAGTACTGGTGGTGCACCGAGCAGGCGCTCACCTGGCCGGGCGAGCCCGGCCCGAACATGCTGCTGGACGACGGCGGGGACGCCACCCTGCTCGTGCACAAGGGCGCGGAGTTCGAGGCTGTCGGCTCGGTCCCGGAGCAGGCCGACGACGACCCCGAGGAGTGGCAGGTCGTCCTGTCCGTGCTGCGCAAGTCCCTGGCCGCCGACCCCGGCAAGTGGACCGCCGCGGCCGCGGAGATCGAGGGGGTCACCGAGGAGACCACGACCGGGGTGCACCGGCTGTACGAGATGGCCTCGGCCGGCACGCTCAAGTTCCCGGCCATTAACGTCAACGACTCGGTGACCAAGTCGAAGTTCGACAACAAGTACGGCTGCAGGCACTCGCTGGTCGACGGCATCAACCGGGCCACCGACGTGCTGATCGGCGGCAAGGTCGCCGTGGTGTGCGGCTACGGCGACGTGGGCAAGGGCTGCACGGAGTCGCTGCGCGGCCAGGGCGCCCGGGTGATCGTCACCGAGATCGACCCGATCTGCGCGCTGCAGGCGGCGATGGACGGCTTCGAGGTCGCGCGCCTGGAAGACGTCGTGGCCACGGCCGACATCTTCATCTCAGCGACCGGCAACTACCACATCATCACCGCCGAGCACATGAGCCAGATGAAGCATCAGGCGATCGTCGGCAACATCGGCCACTTCGACAACGAGATCGACATGGCGGACCTGGCCCGGCTGCCCGGCGTCCGCAGGACCAACATCAAGCCGCAGGTGGACGAGTGGACCTTCGCGGACGGTCACTCGGTGATCATCCTGTCCGAGGGCCGGCTGCTGAACCTGGGTAACGCCACCGGGCACCCCAGCTTCGTGATGTCCAACAGCTTCACCAACCAGGTCATCGCCCAGATCGAGCTGTTCACCCGGGGCGAGGAGTACCCGCTGGGCGTGCACGTGCTGCCCAAGCACCTGGACGAGAAGGTGGCCAGGCTGCACCTCGACGCGCTCGGCGTGCGGCTCACCACGCTGACCAAGGAGCAGGCGAACTACATCGGCGTGCCGGTCGAGGGCCCCTACAAGCCCGACCACTACCGGTACTGACCTCCGGACGCATGGCTGCGGGCCCGCGCGCCGCGCTGAAATCCGAGGTGGCCGATCCGGGCCTGGCCACCGCGGGCCTGGCCCGGATCGGCTGGGCGGAGCGCGCGATGCCGGTGCTCGGCCTGATCCGGGATTCCTTCGCGCGGCAGCAGCCGTTCGCCGGGCTCGCGGTCGCCGCCTGCCTGCACGTCACCGCGGAGACCGCGGTCCTGGTGAACCTGATCACGGCGGGCGGCGGGCGGCTGCACCTGGCCGCGTCCAACCCGCTGTCCACCCAGGACGACATCGCCGCGGCCCTGGCCGCCGAGCCCGGGGTCACCGTCTTCGCCCGGTCCGGGGTGGACCGGCGCACCTACTACGAGCACATCCACCGGGCCCTGGACGCCGCTCCCAGCCTGGTCATCGACGACGGCTGCGACCTGGTGAACACGCTGCACACCGAGCGGCCCGAACTGCTGGCGGGCGTGCGCGGTGGCTGCGAGTCCACCACCACCGGGGTGGCGCGGCTGCGCCGGATGGCGGCGGAGGGCACGCTCGCGTTCCCGATGGTGGCTGCGGACGCCTCGCGGACCAGGCGCATGTTCGACAACTTCTGCGGCACCGGGCAGTCGGTGATCGACGGGATCCTCCGGGCCACCAACACGCTGCTGGCCGGGCGGGTCGTCGTGGTGGCGGGCTTCGGGCCCTGCGGCAGCGGGATCGCCGAGCGGGCCCGCGGGCTCGGCGCCCAGGTCATCGTCACCGAGGTCGATCCGGTCCGGGCGCTGGACGCGCTCACGCAGGGGTTCCGGGTGCTGCCGATGGCCGCCGCGGCACCGCTCGGCCAGGTGTTCATCACCGCGACCGGCTCCAGGGACGTGATCGGCCGCGACCATATCGGGGCCATGCGCGACGGCGCGATCCTGGCCAATGCCGGGCATTTCGACGTCGAGGTCGACGTGCGCGCGCTGACCGAGCTGGCCGTCGCCGTCCATCCGGCCGTGCGCCCGCACGCCGACGAGTACCTGCTGGCCGATGGCCGGAGGCTGATCCTGCTGGCCGAGGGCCGGGTGGTCAACCTGGTGGCCGCCGAGGGCAACCCGGCCGCGGTGATGGACCTGTCGTTCGCGGTGCAGGCGCTGGCCCTGGCCTGGCTGGCCCCAGATCCGCCCGGAACGGGGGGCCAGGGGGAAAGGGGGAGCCAGGGCCGGGAAAGGGGGAGCCAGGGCCGGGAAAGAGAGGCCAAGGGCGGGGGGATGAGCCTGGTGCCGGGCGTACATGAGGTGCCCGCCGAGATCGACGCCCAGATCGCGACGCTCGCACTGGCCTCGCTTGGTGTTGAGATCGACACGCTGAGTTACGTTCAGAAGGAATATCTAGATTCCTGGCGGCTGGGATCTTAACCGGGAAGGTTTAGCCCGGGTCAGGAAGATCATCGTGGTCCAGCCGCCGATCAGGATCATCCAGAAGCTGACCAGGCGGTAGGCGAGCACTGCGGCCAGCGCCGCTGCCGTGCCCATCCCGGTGGCCACGAGCGCCGCGGTCAGCGTGGTCTCCACCAGCAGGAACCCGCCGGGGGTCAGGCCGGTGCTGCCGACCGCCGCGCCAGCCGCGTAGGCCAGCAGCAGGCCGTGCCAGGGGACCGGCTGGCCGGTGGACTTGATCGCGCAGGCCAGGCAGGCGCAGTCGCCGAGCCAGTTCAGCAGCGCGAGCCCGAACACCTCGCCGTAATCCCTGGCCGGCATCCTGATCCTGGCCACCCGCTCGAGCACATCCTCCAGGCTCCTTTCTGCCCCTTCTCCCGGCCGCCGGAAGAGACGGCGGGAGACGCCGATGAGGTAGGCCAGGAGGCGGTTCAGGGCCGCGCGCACCTGCACGTAGCGCAGGGCGAGCAGC
>WNGR01010600.1_pt1 | contig 19503 bp, 15 predicted proteins | sample 5407581 | NCBI WGS metagenome assembly WNGR01 (sample SAMN13153383, study PRJNA577476) | soil metagenome | isolation source: 80 cm soil or saprolite under Garry oak tree replicate 2 | place: USA:California | collected 2016-06-15 | reverse complement strand
GAGCGGATCGAGCGCCACGGTGCGCGCCGCCCCGCCGGCTGGCGCACGGTCGAAAGCGACCACCCGGGGCGTGCCCGCGTAGCCCCGCACGAGACGTTGCTGGTCGACGGGATCGCACCCTGGCTGGCACGGCGGATGGACGAGGAGGGCCTGTGGACCGAGGAGGCCGTCGCCCCGCTCGGCCGTGAGGGGCGAGCTGCCTACCAGCGTGCGCTCGAGAGCGTGGCGGCGTTCGCGCGCGAGGCGGCCGAGCGGCCCGGTCTGACCGTGGTGGTGGCGGAGGAGAGCGGGCTGGGTCTGGTGCCGACCGGAGCCGGCTTGCGCCGCTACCTCGACCTCGCCGGCGAGGCGACCCAGGCGCTGGCCAGCCACGCTCAGCAGGCCGTGCTCGTCGTCGCCGGCCAGCCCGTCGACCTCTTCCGCGGCCCCGACCCCGACCCTCCCGCCCCGCTCGACCGGGTGGCCGGCCTCGGCCATGCCGACCCTGGCCAGCCCGACCTTGGCCCGCCGGTTCCGCCATGGCCAGACCCTCCGGAGGCGGGGTTCCGCCAGGGGCGGACCGCACGCCCGCCCTTGCTTCCCGATCTTGGGGAGCTGCGGGTCCACGGGGACGGCATGGTCGGGCCTGGGCAGCTCGACTTCGCGGTCAACGTGGTGGCTGGGGGACCGCCCGAGTGGTTGCGCGAGGCGATGGTGGGGGCGCTCGACAGGGTTGGGTGCTATCCGGACGAGCGGGCGGCGGTGGCCGCGCTCGCCGCTCGCCACGGGCGGCGACCGGACGAGTTGATGGCGACCAACGGGAGCGCCGAGGCCTTCTGGCTGTTGGCGAGCGTGCTGCGGCCGCGCAGGGCGGTGGTCGTGCATCCGTCCTTCACCGAACCGGAGGTCGCGCTACGAGCAGCGGGGCACCCGATCGAGCGCGTGTTCCGCGATGCGGCCGACTTCACACTGGATCCCTCGGTCGTGCCGGAGGAGGCGGACCTGGTGGTGGTCGGGAACCCCAACAACCCGACCGGCACGCTCGACCCCGCCGCTGTGGTCACCCGGCTGGCCCGCCCCGGCCGCGTGCTCGTGGTCGACGAGGCATTCATGGAGCTGGTGCCCGGCGAAGCCGAGGCCCTCGCCGGGCGGCCCAAGCCCGGCCACCCGCCCGGCGGGGCCGACGGGCCGGTGGCGCGTGAGGTCCCTGGGTTGGTCGTGGTTCGCAGCTTGACGAAGCTCTGGTCGCTGGCCGGGGTCCGGGCGGGGTACCTGCTGGCGCCGCCGGGCATCATCGCGGCCGCTCGGTCGATCCGCCAGCCGTGGAGTGTGAACGGGCTGGCCTGCGCGGCACTGACCGCCTGGGCGCACCGGACGGCGGCTGGCGCCGCGGAGGCGGCGGCGATCGGCGCTCGGGTCGCGGCGGCGCGCGCCGAGCTCGCGGCGTCGCTCGCGGCCATTCCTGGCGTGCGGGTGTGGCCGTCGGCGGCGAATTTCCTGCTGTTGCGGGTGGCCGATGGGGAGGCGGCTCGTGCCGGCCTTGCCGAACGGGGGATCGCGGTGCGGCGCGCGGACACCTTCCCTGGACTCACCGGCGAGTACCTGCGCGTCGCGGTGCGGTGCCCCGACGACAATCGCAGGCTGGTCGAGGCGGTGCGCGGGGTGCTGGAGCGTCTGGCCCCGGTGGGCGGTCGGTGACGGGGCCGCCGGTGCCGGCCCTGCGGCCGGCGCTCTCGGGATCCGGCGAGCGGTTGGTGGTCGACCTGGGGTCGCCGTACCGGTGCGTGTCCTCGGCGGTGCTCGGCGGAGGATTCGGCTGGGTGCGTACCTGGCTCGACCTTCAGGTCGAGCGCCCGTACACGCGCACCGACCCTGGCGTCCACCTGCTGGAGGAATCCGCGGACCTTCCTCGGCCGGTGGTGGGCATGCTGACCGCCGCACGGGTGACGAGGTTCCAGCGAGCCGCGGTGGGCGGTGCCCTGTCGGTGGCGACCGTCGGCGTCGGCCACGCCCTTGCGGCCGCCGGCACCCGACCACGCGCGGTACCGGCTGCGTCCACCCTCGATGGGCCGCGCGCGATGCCCGCCGCCGGCACGATCAATCTTCTCGTGGTGGTCGACGAGCCGCTCACGGATGCGGGGTTGGTGAACGCGCTCCAGACAGCCGTGGAGGCCAAGGCGCAGGCGCTGGCGGCGGCGGGCGTGCGGGCGGCGAACGCCGACGGCCACGCCACCGGCACCGCCACCGATTCGATCTGCGTGGCCTGCCCGCCGGGAGCGCTGCTGCCGTTCGCCGGGCCGGTCACGCGAGTGGGCGCCGAGCTGGCCCTGGCGGTCCTGGAGGCCGTCCACTCCGGCGCGGTGTCGGGCCGCACAGCCACGGCCCTGCCCAGCCGCCCTCGCAGCACCGGATAACTACCGGGTGTCCAGGAAGGCGATGACGGCCAGGACCCGGCGGTGGTCGTCGTCGGTCTCTGGCAGCTCGAGCTTGGCCATGATGCTGCGGACGTGCTTCTCGACGGTGCCCTCGGTGACCCACAGCCTGCGGGCGATGCCGGCATTGGAGCGACCCTCGGCCATCTGCGCCAGCACCTCGCGCTCGCGGGCGGTCAGCACGGCCAGTGGGTCGTCGCGGCGACGCGCTGTGACCAGCTCCTGCACCAGGGCGGGGTCGACGACCGAGCCGCCGCGGCTGATCCGCTCGACGGTCTCGATGAACTCGTCGACGTCGGTGACGCGGCGCTTCAGGAGGTAGCCGACTCCGTGCCCGCTGGCCAGCAGCTCCATCGCGTGCTCGACGACGACGTGTGCGGACAGCACCAGGATCCCGGTCTCGGGCAGCTCCTCGCGGATCACGCGGGCGGCCTCCAGGCCCTCGGTCGACCAGGTCGGCGGCATGCGGATATCGACCACCACCAGCTCCGGGGCGCGCTCGCGAGCCAGCGTGAGCAGCTCCGAGGCGTCGCCGGCCTGCCCGACGACCTCGAAGCCGGAACGCGCGAGCAGGCTGGCGAGTCCCTCGCGGAGCAGGACATCGTCGTCGGCTAGGCTAGGACCACCTGCGTCTCCGTCACGACTGCACCTCACCCCGAGCCCTGGTCGCCGCCATCGCCACGCCCCCAGATTATGGGCTAGCCTGCCTCGGGTGAGCGCGCGAACGGGATGTGAGGAGGGCGGCTCACTGCTGGGGATGCTGTGCCGCCTGCTGGCGGGCGCCGGGTCAATGGCGGTGGCCGCCGGGGTGGCCGTGGCCGCCAGCAGGCGGCACGCCACCAGCGTCACGGCGGAGCGGGCGCTCGGCCGGCTCGCCGACTAGCAGACGGCCTTGCGGCGGGTGGCGACGCTGGTGGCCCGTGGCGTCCCGGCGGGCGAGGTGTTCGCGGCCGTGGCCGAGGAGGCTGGCCGCCTGCTGGATGCCGGGGTCGCGAATATCGCCCGCTATGAGCGGGACGGCACGGTGACGGTGATGGCGGGCTGGAGCGAGCGCGGCGGTCACATGCCGGTGGGCGGGCAGTTCTCGCTCGAAGGGCGCAACCTGGCGACGCTGGTGTCGCGGACGGGGCGGCCGGCGCGGATCGAGAGCTATCGGGACGCCGAGGGCCCGATCGCGGCCTTCCTCGACGAGCGTGGCATCGGGGCGGGCGTTGGCAGTCCGATCGTGGTCGACGGGAGCCTGTGGGGGCTGGTCGCCGTGCTGTCGACCGGGCCGGAGTCGCTGCCTCCGGACACCGAGCCGCGCCTTGCCGAGTTCACCGAGCTGGTCGCCACCGCCATCTCCAACGCGCAGGCGCGAGCCGAGCTGGACGCTTCCCGTCGGCGCATCGTGGCCGCCGCCGACAAGGCCAGGCGGCGGATCGAGCGCGACCTCCACGATGGGATCCAGCAGCGCCTGGTCTCGCTGGCGCTGGAGCTGCGCGCGGCCGAGAGCGCCGTGCCCGCCGGTCAGGAGGAGCTGCGGGAGCGGCTTGGCTGGATCCGCGAGGGGCTCGGCAGCGCGCTGGACGAGTTGCGGGAGGTGTCGCACGGCATCCACCCGGCGATCCTGTCGCAGGGTGGCTTCGGTTCCGCGTTGCGGGCACTCGCCAGGCGCTCCGCCGTCCCGGTGGAGCTCGAGCTGCGCCTGGGGGCCGCGCTGCCGGAGCCGGTGGAGGTGGCGGCCTATTACGTGGTCGCGGAGGCGCTGTCCAACGCGGCCAAGCACGCTCGCGCCTCGGTGGCGCGGCTGGACGTGGAGTCCTCGGACGGCGCCATCCGCCTGGAGATCAGCGACGACGGCGTGGGCGGCGCCGATCTGTCCAACGGCACCGGGCTCCTCGGGCTCCGGGACCGCGTGGAGGCCCTGGGCGGCAGCCTCGTCATGGAGAGCCCGGCCGGGGGAGGCACCTCGGTGCTCGTCCGGCTCCCCCTGGACCCCGCCTGAGCAGCTACACCCCGACCCCAGGGCCGGCCCCGACCCCGACCCCAGCTCCAGTTGGAGGCTCAACCTCAAGTGGAGGGTCAGTCGCGGTCGCGCGGCGCCAGCGGCGGCGGAGGACGAGCAGACCGATCAGGGCGTCGACGAACAGGAGCGTCCAGTTCAGCGCGGTGTACAGGTGGACCTGCGCCTGCGTCGGGACGGGGATCCGGCCGAGCTGGATCATCAGCCACTGCACCTGGGTGCCGGTCAGCAGCAGGGTGAGCCACACCGCGATTGCCTGCGAGGAGTCCCAGAGCGTGTGCAGGGCGGCGACCAGCAGGTACCAGCCGACGACGCCGCCGGTCAGCCGTGGCCGGCCGTGCCGTGCCGCGGTGGCGAACACCGCTCCGCCGAGGATGGCGGTCCACAGCCCGTGCCCGACCGGCGCGAGGATGCCGCGCAGCACCTCGGTCTCGACCAGGCTGGTGAGCGAGAGCCCGTTGAGCGTGAACAGCGCGTTGAAGGCGTAGCCCGCGCTCTCCAGCGCCGCGAAGCCGAAGCCGACGGCGGCGCCCAGCACGATCCCGTCGCGCATCGTGTAGCGGGGCAGGCGCCGGGCGATCAGCCACAGCGCCCCCAGCTTGACCGCCTCCTCGATCAGCCCGACGTAGACGTAGGTGCCGGCGGTCGGCTGCTTCAGGAATTCCGCTTCCAGCAGCGAGGCGCCGAGCACTCCGAGCGTGCCGCCGTAGATGAACGCGGTGAAGGTGATACGGAGGGTCTCCACCCGCCCGTAGCGACCGAGCGCGGCGATCTGGTCGACATCGTAGTTGGACACGCCGGCGTGGCGGATCTTGCCCTCGCGCACCAGCTCGCCGAGCGCCTCGGCGGTCTCCTCGGGCGGAGTGTGAAGGTCGGGCCAGCGGACCTGGTAGATGTCGATGTAGTCGGTTCCCAGACTGCGAAGGCTGGCCTCGACCCCCGCGCGCAGCCAGCGCCCGCTCGCGTCGCGGACCAGGTGGTCACCCTCCATGCGCAGCCCGCCCCTGGTGGCGATGACCACGTCCTCGCGGCGCGTCCGCTCCCGCACCGCCTCGCCGAGGACCTGCTCGGCGACGCCGAAGCCGTAGCCCTTGCGCCGTGTCGAACAGGTTGATGCCGAGCTCCAGGGCGCGATGGATCGAGTCCTTGCGGTCCTGGAGGTCGGAGGCGCCCCAGTCCCCTCCGAACGCCCAGGTGCCGAAGGCGATCCGCGAGACCTCGAGATCGGTCTGTCCCAGTCGGACCTGTCGCATACTTCGTCCCTCCTTATGCAGCGATCTATGCGGCTCGGCGAACCGGCTCCTCAGGGCAGCACTCCGGCTCCGGCTGGCGGCGCCGGCGCCGGGTCCGCTCCCCGGGGCCGATGACGAACAGCGCGACCGCCGCGCCCAGCAGGGCGATGGCGGCCTGCGCCGCGAAGGTCACGTGCAGCGCCCCGGTCAGGATGGCCGGGGGCTGGGCGGTGGGACCGCCCGGGCTGCCGCCGAGCGCCACGGCGCGCGCGCTGAGCAGCGCCACCAGCACGGCCAGGCCGACCGATCCCCCGATCTGCTGGGCGGTGGAGGCCATCGCCGAGGCGACGCCCTGCTCACCGCGGGCGACGCCCGTGCCGGCGGCGACGTACATGGTGGTGAAGGCCACGCCCTGCCTGAGCCCGGCCACGATCATCCCCGGCAACAGGATGGCCAGCGACGGGGTCGCGGGCAGCCGCAGGTACAGGGCCAGCCCCACCGCGCCGAAGGTCATGCCGGCCGCCAGCGTCCTGGAGATCCCCACGCGGCCGACCAGCCTCCCGCCCACCTGCGTGCCCGCCACCACCGACAGCACCAGCGGCAGGAAGCCCAGCCCCGCCTTCAGCGGCGCCTGGCCCAGCACCTGCTGGAGGTACAGGGTCAGGAAGAAGAGCTGCAACCCGAACGAGGACATGAACGCGGCGGTGACCAGCACCCCGCCCCGGACCGTCCGGATCCGCAGCAGCCGCAGCGGCATCAGCGGCGATCGCGAGCGCAGCTCGACCACCACGAACGCCGCCAGCAGGACCAGGCCGACGGCGCCCCCGACCAGCGTGCGGACCGACGTCCACCCCTGCGTGGGCGCCGAGACCAGGCTGTCCACGATCGCCATCGCGCCCAGCGTGACCAGCAACGCTCCGGGCAGGTCGAAGCGCCGGGCCGAGGTCGCCGGCTCGCGCTCCGGCAGCACCAGCGGGGCCAGCAGCAGCAGCGCCGCCGTCACGGGCACGTTCACGAAGAACACCGCCGGCCAGCCGAACAGCCCGGTCAACACGCCGCCGGCCAGCACGCCGAGCGACAGCCCGCCGGCGCCCGCGGACCCCCACACCGCGATCGCGCGGTTGCGCTCGCGGCCTTCCTCGAAGGTCGTGTTCAGCAGGGAGAGGGTCGCCGGGAACAGCACCGCCCCGCCGATGCCCTGCGCGGCGCGGGCGGCGATCAGCAGGCCGGCGTGCTGGGCGAGACCGCCCGCCAGCGAGGCCAAGCCGAACAGGGAGAGCGCCGCCATGAACACGCGGCGCCGGCCGAGCAGGTACACGCGGCGCCGGCCGAGCAGGTCAGCGGCTCGGCCGCCGAGCAGCAGGAACCCGCCGAAGGTCAGGGTGTAGGCGCTGATGACCCACTGGACCGTCCCGCCGGTGAAGCCGAGGGACCGGCCGATGTCGGGCAGCGCGACGTTGACGATGGAGTAGTCGAGTCCGATGGCGAGCTGGGCGGTCGCCAGGACCGCGAGGGCGGCTGCCTTGGAGCTGGCACGGCCGCTGCGGCTGGGCTGGAGAGGGAGGCGAATGTCCACGGATACCGGCTAGCCGGTAGACGGAGATGGGCGCTGGCCACGACGACAGATGGCGAGCCGGCGGCCAAGCTGGATGCCATGATCAGTCGCTGCCTCATCGTCGACGACAGCAGCGCTTCCTCCAGGTCGCGCGGCGCGTGCTGGAAGCGACGACGTCACCGTGGTCGGGGTCGCCACCAGCATCGCCGAGGCGCTCGATCTGGCTGGTCGGCTCCAGCCCGACCTCGCCGGCGAGAGCGGCTTCGAGCTGGCCCGCCGCCTGCACGAGCAGCCGGGCGCCACGGACCCGCAGGTGATCATGATCTCGACGCACGACCCCGAGGACTTCGCGGAGCTGATCGCCGCCAGCCCGGTCGTGGGGTTCGTCGCCAAGGCCGAGCTGTCCGGCCGCGCGATCCGGGACCTTCTCTAGGCCACCTGGTCAACCCCGGCGTAGAGCCTCGGGTCGAGCAGGCACAGGTCCGCGCGGCCGGCCGCCAGGATGGTGCTGACGTCGTCGGCGGTGGTGAGGTTCCCGCCGGCGATGGTGGCCACGCCGGCCTCGTTGCGGACCCGGTCGCTGGCGGGCACCAGGTAGAAGCGGCGGTAGTCGGGCCGGTCGGCCGGGATCGTCCAGCCGGAGGCCACCTCCACCAGGTCGCAACCGTGCGCGCGGAGGGCGGTGGCGATCGTCACGGCGTGGTCGAGCCCGAGACCCCCGGGGGCACAGTCGTCGGCCTGGAGGGTGACCGCCAGCGGCCGCTCCGCCGGCCAGGCAGAGCGGACCGCGTCGACGACCTCCAATGGGAAGCGCACCCGCCGGTCGGGCGAGCCGCCGTAGCCGTCCTCGCGCCGGTTGGTGAGCGGCGACAGGAAGCTGCCGAGCAGGTAGCCGTGCGCGAGGTCGAGGGCTAGCAGGTCGAAGCCCGCCGCGGCCGCACGCCCGGCGGCCGCCGCGAACGCCTCGCGCAGCTCGCGCATTTCGCGCTCGGTCAGCTCGCGGGGCACCGGGCCGCCAGGCAGGTAGGGCAGGGCAGAGGGCGCCAGCAGGGGCCAGCCACCCTCGCGGAGCGGGCGGTCCACGCCGTGGCGCCGCGGGCGGGTGGCGCCACGGCGGCCGGCGTGGGTGAGGCGGACGCCGAGCCGGGCGGCGCCCACCGCCCGCGCCCCCTCGACGAGCTGCCGCCAGGCTGTCGCCTGGTCGTCGCGGTACAGGCCGGGCGTGCCCGGCGTGATGCGTCCATCCCGCGAGACCGCCACCGGCTCGGTCAGCACCAGCCCGCCGCCGGCCGCGACCGCCCCAGCCAGCTCGGCCTCGTGCCGCTCGCCAACCAGCCCGTCGACCGCGTCGTCCTCTGACGGCGGCGACAGCACCACCCGGTTCGGCAGCTCCAGCCCCCGCAACCTGAACGGCGCGAACAGCGGCGGGGGCGCCAGCAGCGGCGCGGCCGTGGCGCCCGCGGCCGTGCCGCCTGCGGCTCTGGCGCTCGGCGCCGTGCTCCCGGCGGCGCTCGGCGCGCCCGCGGCCGTGCCGCCGGGGGTGGCCCCGGCGGCTGTGGCGCCCGGGGCCGTGCCGCCCGGCCCACCCGCGGCGGTGCGGGCGAACCGGCGGTCGACGGCGGCGACGAAGCGGGGGTCGCGCTTCTCCAGCTCCAGGCGGCTGATCCGCCCGCTGCGGGTGAGCAAGTTGAAGGCGAACTGGATGGGCTCGAAGCCGCGGTAGCGCGACACGCTCTCGAAGTACGTGGCGCTCTCGCGCGCCGCCTCCTGGAAGCGCTCGACGACCGGCTGGCGGTCCAGCTCGTACCAGGTGAGGGCAGCCTCCAGGCCAGCGGGATGGCGCAGGAACGCGGTGGCCAGCGAGATCGCGTCCTCCATGGCCAGCTTGGTCCCCGAGCCGATGGTGAAGTGGGCGGTGTGCGCCGCGTCGCCGAGCAGCACGATCTTGCCGTGGTGCCAGTTGCGGTTGCGCAGCGTCACGAAGGTGAACCAGATCGAGCGGTTGGAGAGCAGCTTGTGGTCGCCCAGCTCCGGCCGGAACAGGTCCTCGCAGAAGCGCAGGCTCTCCTCCTCCGGCATCTGGTCCAGCCCGGCTCGCCGCCAGGTCGACTCGTGCGCCTCGACGATGAAGGTGCTGGTGTGCGCGTCGAAGGGATAGGCGTGGACCTGGAACAGCCCGTGCCCGGTGTCACGGAAGATGAACGTGAAGGCGTCGACCGCCAGGTCCGCGCCGAACCACGCGTACTTGGTGGTGTGCAGGTCCAGGCTCGGCTCGAAGCGCGGCTCGTGCAGCCTGCGGGCCAGCGAGTTGACGCCGTCGGCCGCGACCACCAGGTCGTCGTCGCGGAAGGGCTCCAGGTCGGCGACCTCGCGCTCGAACTCGAGCCGCACGCCGAGCTGGCGGCAGCGTTGCTGCAGGATGCGCAGCAGCTCCTTGCGGGCGATGCCGGAAAACGCGTGGCCGCGCGAGCGGATCGTCTGGTCCCGGTAGCGCACGTCGATCGCGTTCCACTTGGCGAAGGTGTCGGTGATCTCGATGTAGGTTTCGTAATCGGCGTCCCGCAGCGCGCCCAGGGTCTCCTCCGAGAACACCACGCCCCAGCCGAAGGTGGCGTCGGGCGGGTTGCGCTCGATCACGCGGACCTGGTGGCCGGGGTCCGCCTTCTTCATGAGCAGCGCGAAGTACAGCCCCGCCGGGCCGCCTCCGAGGATGCCGATCTTCATGGCCACCGCGGGCTCCTCACTTGAGCACGTCGGCCAGGCGCTCGAGCTGCGCCATGTCGGCGACGGTGGGCAGCAGCACCAGGTGGTCGCACCCGGCCTCCTCGTACCCGCGCACCAGGTCCTTGACCATCTGCGGAGAGGTAAGGTTGCCCGCGGCGATGCGCTCGGCGAAGGGTCCGGTGAAGGCGTAGTAGTCGCGCAGGTAGGCGGCGCCGCGCTCCGCGTCCGCCTCGCCGCCGAGCGCGTAGTAGGCCTGCCCCCACAGCCTCGGGCGGCCCGGGCGGCCGGCTTCGGTCCACGCCGCCCAGGCTCTGGAGGCCGCGCCCGCGAAGGCGCGCGGCGGGCCGCCGCCGTGGACGTAGCCGTCGCCGTACCTGGCCATCCGCGCGAAGGCTCGGCCGGTGGCGCCGCCGACCAGCAGGTCGGGGCCGTTGGGCTGCGCCGGCCGGGGCCCGACCCGGCCGCCGTCCTGGAACGCCTCGCGCAGGTAGGCGAGCTGGGCGTCGAAGCGCTGGCCGCGGTCGCGGTGGTCGATGCCCATCACGTCGTAGTCCTCGTGCCTGGCGCCGATGGCCATGCCGAGGGTCAGTCTGCCGCCCGACAGCGCGTCCAGCGAGGCGGCCTCCTTGGCCAGCATCGCCTGGTTGCGGAGCGGGCCGATCACCACCATGGTGACCAGCCACAGCCTGCTGGTCACGGCGGCGGCCGCCGCCAGCGACAGGAACGGGTCGTAGTTGTCGTAGGCGACGCGGTCGATCACCCCGAGGCTGGAGAACGGGCCGCTGTCAGCCCGCCGCGCCCAATCCAGCACGAGGTCACCGGGCGCGCCAGGCACCCCAGCCGGCAGCCCGACCCCGACCTCCATCGCGCCCTCCCCATCGGTGACGACCGTCAGCACATCGTGCCATCCGCCGCCGCGCGGTGGAAGTTCCCCCGGGGAGGGGAGAGTTCAGCTGGCCGCCTGGACGGTGGGGTGGCGCGCCTGGGTGCGGCGGGCGGTGGGGACGGCCCACAGGCCATAGAGGAGGCCGGCCACCACGAACGCGACCAGCAGCCCCAGGCTCGATCCCGCGAAGGCGCCCTTGGCCCACCAGCCGAGCCAGGTGAAGCCCTTGGTCGTCGAGGTGATCAGCCCGAGGCCGGCGACCACGCCGACCAGCCACGCCACCACCCCCGCCGGGTTGACCGCCCGCGCCCTTCCCTCGCCCCCGGCGTACAAGGCGCGGACGTCGTAGCCGTCGCGGCGCAGGGTGGCCAGGTCGACCAGGAAGACGGCCGCCCACGCGGCCAGCGGTACCCCGAGCACCAGCAGGAAGCCCTGGAACGTGCCGAGGAAGTCCTTGGCGATGAACAGCATGTAGATGTTGCCGAGGATCATGATCACGCCGTCGATCGCCACCGACTGGTAGCGCGGCAGCCGAACCCCCAGGGTGAGCAGGTTCAGCCCCGACGAGTAGATGTCCAGCAGCGCCCCCGCCACCAGCCCGCCGGCCGCCACCAGCAGGTAGGGCACCAGGAACCAGGTCGGCAGCGGCTCGGCGAGGTCGCCGAGCGGGTTGGTCGAGGTCGACAGCCCGGTCCCCTTGCTCGCCAGCAGCACCCCGAAGGTGATCAGCACCACCGGGCCGATGCTGGAGCCGAGCACCGTCCAGCCGACCACCCCGCGCGAGCTGGACGCTCTTGGCAGGTAGCGGGTGTAGTCGGCGCCCACGTTGGCCCAACTGATGCCGAGCCCGGCCATCACGATCGAGGTGGCCGGCAGGAATCCGGTGAGCCAGCTCCCGCTCGGCAGGTCGGCGAGCTTGCCCCACTCGACCTGGGGCAGCTCCAGCGCGATGAACACCACCGTCAGCACCGCGAACGCCCAGGTGAACCAGGTCTGGATCTTGACGATGGTGGCGTGCCCGAGCAGCCCCACCAGGATCGTCACCCCCGCGATGACCAGGAAGGCGATCACGGTGGTGTGCGTCCCGGTCGACACCCCGAGCCGGTCGAGCAGGCTGTCGACCGCCAGAGTGGCGAGCGCGACCAGCACCGTCTCCCAGCCCACCAGCGACAGGTAGCTGGTGATCGTCGGCAGGACGTTGCCGAGCAGGCCGAACGGTGAGCGCGACAGCGCGAAGGTGGGCGCTCCGCTGCGCTTGCCCGCCACGCCCACGAAGCCCACCAGCAGGAACGACAGCAGCGTGCCGACCACGCCCGACAGGATCGACTGCCACAGGTTGAGGCCGAAGGACACGATGATGACGCCGTAGACCACCGCCAGGATGCTGATGTTGGCGGCGCACCACACCCAGAACAGCTCCGAGGGCCTGCCGTGCTGCTCGGCATCCGGCACCACGTTGATCCCGTTGGTCTCGATGTTCCAGGTCCGGTCGCTCGCCGGCTGCTCCCGCGTGCCGGCCGCGTCGAGGGTCATCGGCGCCGCCCTTCCTCGATCGCAGGTAACGCCAACCACAATGCACCCCGCGGGCAACAGGGCCAATACCTGACGGCTCGGCACGTTTCTGCCGCCATGCGAATGTCAGATGTTGTCGGGGCCGAGTACGCATCAAGTTGGTAGTTGACGGCGGTCGCGCGATATGCGACCGTCGAGTTGCCCGCAATGCCCGTTGGGAGGGAAACCGCCGACGAGGCGTCCAGTGGGAGGTGCATCGGATGGACGAATGCAACTGGACGAGTTGTGGAGCGCTGGCAAGGCTCGACCTGATCGCCGGCACGGGCCTGTCCGCGGCCCGGGTCGTCGGCTCCTTCTGCGTGCCGCACGCGAGCATGGCCAGCCTCGACGTCCAAGCTGAGGCGGGCGAGCCAACCTGGTACGACTGGCATCGGGAGCGCATGCCGGCCCAGCCCACCGCCATGCAGGCCCTTCAGCGGACCGCACCCGTCATCCCGCTGTTCCAGCAGCGGAGCGCCGCCGCTGAGGCCTCCCGACCCACACAGAGCGTGGGCCGAGCCCGGTCTCGCTGATCCCTGCGGGGTGGACCGGGCCCGGCCCACCGGTCCGGCGTGCAGCGGCGCCCTCGGTCATCCGGTCGGGCGCCGCCCGCCGGCGCTCACCGGTCGACGCGCCGCCGCTCGACCGAGGTGGTGATCTCGGCCAGGAACTCCTCGTCCACGGTCACGCCGAGGCCGGGGCCCGACGGAACGCGCACGACGCCCGGTGGCTCCAGCACGAACGGCTCGGTGATCAGCTCCCGCCGCCAGTACCGGTCCGACGCCGAGGTGTCGCCCGGCAGGGTGAAGTTCGGCAGGCCCGCCAGCGCCAGGTTGGCCGCGCGGCCCAGCCCGGTCTCCAGCATCCCGCCGCACCACACCGGCACGCCGTGGGCCGCGCAGACGTCGTGCACCCGCCGCGCCTCCAGGAAGCCGCCGACCCGGCCGGCCTTGATGTTGACGATCGAGCAGGCGCCGATGGCGATCGCGTCCGCGGCGGCGCGGGCTGAGGTGATCGACTCGTCGAGGCAGATCGGCGTGCGCACCCGCCTCGCCAGCTCGGCGTGCCCGCGCACGTCGTCCTCGGCGAGCGGCTGCTCGATCAGCAGCAGGTCGAACGGGTCGAGGCGGGCGAGCCGCGGCGCGTCGGCGAGCGTGTAGGCGGCGTTGGCGTCGACCTGGAGCAGGACGTCGCCGAAGCGCTCCCTGACGGCCCTGACCGGCTCGACGTCCCGGCCCGGCTCGATCTTGAGCTTGATGCGCGCGTAACCGTCGGCGAGGTAGCCGTCCACGACGTCCAGCAGCTCCGGGATGGAGTTGGCGATCCCCACCGAGACGCCCGCCGGCACCCGGTCGCGGACCGCGCCGAGGTAGCCGGCCAGCGGCATGCCGTGCGCCCGCAGCTCGGCGTCCAGGACCGCCAGCTCCACGGAGGCCTTCGCCATGGGGTGGCCCTTGACCGGGGCCAGCGCCGGCGCGACAGCCGCGGCCGTCAGGTCGGGCACGGCGGCCAGGCGGGGCAGCAGGTGGTCCCGGATGACCTGGTGCGCGCCGTCGGCGTACTCCGAGGAGTACAGCGGCTCGGCGCCGGCCACGCATTCGCCCCAGCCCTCCGCGACGTCGGTGGTCACCCTGACGAGCAGGATGTCCCGCTCGTGCTCGACCCCGAAGGAGGTCCGGAAGGGCGCGACCAGCGGCAGCCGGATGCGCCGGAGCTCGATCTCCTGCAGTTTCATCGGCGCTCCCCTGTGCCGTGGGCGGGGTGCTCCAGCACGTACCAGCCGGACCGGGTAATGCCGGTGGCCGCCATGCCGCGGCCGAGCGCCTCGCCCATGGTGGCGCGCAGCGCCCGCCGCCACCGCGAGGCCAGGTCCGGGTCGGCCGCGCGCACCGCCACGATGTCGCCCGGCACCTTGACGAGCAGCGCCACGGCGCCAGCGTCCGGCGTGCCGAAGTCCCTGGTCGCTGGCTCGCCGGACGCGTCCTCCTCGACGAGCACGCGCGCGCCGGCCTCGCGCAGGGCGTCCAGGTCCGGCTCGGGCGCGTGGCCGTGGCTGGCCTCGACCGCGCGCTCGCGCGCCAGCGGCCACGAGACCAGGCAGCGGTCGGTCTCGTCGCCGGCGTTGATGCCGTCCCCCATGGGCCCGTAGAAGTCCGGCAGGTACTCGACGATCTCCGCCCCCAGCTTGACCAGGTTGAGGAACGCGTTGCGCCGCACCAGCGGGTCGAAGGTCCAGGTGACCAGGGGCAGGTCGCGCGCCAGCGCCCATGCCCGCTGGTGCTGCTTGAGCGCGAAGCCCGCGCCCCGTCCCTGCGCCGCGGCGCGCACGCCGGTGATGTGCGAGTGCAGCCCGAAGACGTCCCTGGCCGCGCCGGCTCCGGGAACCTCGAGCGGGTAGCCCGGCGGATCGGGCTGGAGGAAGCCGACCGAGGCGCCAACCATGCGGCCATCGCGCCTCGCTCCGGCGACGTAGTTGCCGCTGTGCGCCAGCGCGCGCAGCAGGGAGGGCGTGCACGGCGCCTCGGCCCTGGACGTCCGCCACACCTCGATGAACAGCTCGGCCGCCTCGGTCAGCTCGCCGATCCCGTGGAGCAGGGCGACCTCGACACCCGCCTGGCGCGCCGCCGACTCCGCGGCCCGGCGCGCCTCGACGGCCAGCGGCCGTGCCACCGTCGCCCTCACGCCGTGGTCCGGTCCAACCCGTCCCACAGCAGCGTGCTCAGGTGGTCCACCAGGGTCGTTCGCGGCACCTGCGGGCTCACCAGCCACCAGGTGCTGGCCGCCTGGACCATCCCGGCGATCGCGTGTCCCCACGGGCCGGCCGGAGCGGTGTCGCGGGCCGCCGCCTCGAGCCGCTGGCGCAGCACGTCGGCGAGCACCTCGCCCACGTGGTAGCCGAAGGTCACCGCCGGGCGGCTGGCGTGCTGCGGGTGCAGCAGGAACTGGTGGACCTGCGGATCGTCCTGCACGAACGCGAGGTAGGCGTCGATCGCCCCGACCACGTTGGCGTGCAGGTCCCGGCTGGTCGCCACGGCGCTCTGGAAGCGGCTGGTGAGGTCGGCGCAGTACTGCTCGGCGACCGCCTGGTAGACCCCGGCGCGGTCGCCGAAGTAGCGGTAGACGATCGGCTTGGTGATCCCCGCCTGGGCGGCGATCTCGTCCATGGATGCGGTCGGGCCCTCGCGACGGATCACTTCGATAGCCGCCTCGAGCAACTCCAGGCGACGCGCCATGCGGCCGTACAGCATCGACGGAGCAGCGTTGCCGCCACTCTCCCGATCGATGCCCCCCTTACTCACCATCCTGTAAGGATTCTACGGCAGTGGGTCGCGCCCCTGGCCATGCTGTTTCCATGAAGGCATGCCGGCGTAGGCTGCGGCCATCCCGATCGTGCCCGTCAACGCCCCTGTCGAGCCGTCCCAACGAGGAGCGCAATGGCTGAGACCTCCCAATCCACCAGCCCGTCCAAGAGCCTTCGCGACGTCGGCGCCCTGATCACCGGCGGCGCCTCCGGGCTCGGCGAGGCCACCGCCCGCGCCCTGCTCGAACGAGGCGCCCGCGTGGCGATCGTCGACCGCGACGGCGAGCGCGCCAGGGCGGTGGCCGAGGCGCTCGGCGACCGGGCCAGGGCCTACGTCGCCGACGTCACCGACGACGGCGAGGTCCGCCGGGCGGTGGAAGGCGCCAGGAACGACCTCGGCGACCTGCGGGTCGCGGTGCTGTGCGCGGGCATCGGCTGGGCGCAGCGCACGGTGGGCCGCGAGGGGCCGGCCGACCTGTCGGCGTTCGAGACGGTCGTGCGGGTCAACTTGATCGGCACCTACAACGCGCTGCGGCTGGTCGCGGCGTCCATGGTCGGCAACGAGCCCGATCCCGGCGGCCAGCGCGGCGTCGTGCTGATGACCGCTTCGGTGGCGGCCTTCGACGGGCAGATCGGGCAGACCGCCTATTCGGCGTCGAAGGGCGGCGTCGCCGCCATGACCCTGCCGGCCGCCCGCGACCTGGCCTCGATGGGGGTGCGCGTCTGCACGATCGCGCCGGGGGTGTTCCGCACCCCGATGCTCGCCGCGCTGCCAGAGTCCGCCCAGCGCAGCCTGGAGGCGGTCGTCCCGTTCCCGCCACGGCTCGGGGAGCCCTCGGAGTACGCCCTGCTCGCCTGCCAGATCGCCGAGCACCCCTACCTCAACGGCGAGGTCATCCGGCTCGACGCTGCACTGCGGATGGGACCGAAGTAGACGAGGATGGTCACCGGAGCACACCCGTGCCCGGCGGAGCACGGGTGCGGCGGCGAGGGGTCAACGCACCTGGGGCAAATGCCACATCAGGCGCGGACCGCGAGCCCTCCGGCGCTCCCCCAAACGCCGGGCGAGCGGCTCTCCTCGCCGCCGCGAGGCCGGCGCCTCCCCCACAAGGCACCGGCTCTCGGTAGCCTCATGTCAAAGGTCGCGCACCACGCCCGCCGGATCAAGCGGTAAACGCCCACTGACTGCCTGACCCGGGAACAGAGCAACGAATCACGGGATTCCGCCGCTGCTGCGCCGCGGCTGGACGCCCGGTCACCTCCCGGTCACCTGACGCTCCCGCCCATGCCCGCCGGTCCCGCCCCCGGGCGAGGGAGCGTGTGGCACGTATTTTCCAGCTGTCCGGTTCTTGCCAAGTCATTGGCTGCTCCGTAGCGTCTCCGGCGTCCCAGGAGTCCCCAGCTCTTCTCCAGCGAGGCCCGTGTCGGGAAGGAACGCCGATGCGCTACGCCCGCCTGCTCGCCAGCCTCCTGCTGATCTTCATCCTCTTGGCGGTCGGCTCGCAGCTTCTGCGCCACGTGCTCCCGACCAGCGAGTCCAGGAAGGAGACAGGTCGGAGCCGGCCGGCGTCGGGGCAGGGACGGGCGGGGTCGGGGCCCGCGGGGCGGTGCTGATCGCCGTCACCGTGCGCGACGGCTCGTCGATGGGCGCTTAGAATCATTCCGGCCGATCTCGCGGGTCCTTTAGGACAACTCGGTTTGAATAACCGCAATTGGGAGAGCCCTGGAGGAGACGTGCGCTCAACGCCATCGCGATCACGGCGTCGCTGGGAGCTGATGGCCGTCGTGCGGGTCGACATGCCGTCCCGAGGGTCGGCGTAAGGGCAGGACGGCGTCCCATGGCGGATCGAGCGGACACGACGCCCTGGTGCCCCCGCTGCATGCGGCCCACCGGCGAGTCCGCCCGCTGTCCATCGTGCGGGCTGGCGCAGCTCGGCCCGGACGCGGACCGGCTGCGCGTGGTGGTCTGGCGGCTCCACGAGATCGGTGAGCGGCAGCGGGCGCTGGAAGAGGAGGCGGCCCCGCTGAGGCTGGAGCAGGTCCGGCTCCTCCAGGTGCTGGGCCGGGACAGCGCGCGCCGCCCCCGCGGCGCTCGGGTCCAGTGGCGCCCGGAGGTCGTGCGCGACGTGCTGCTCTGGCTGGGGTCGATCCTGTTGGCGCTGGCCGCGGTCAGCTTCGCCGTGGTGGCGTTCCTCAACCTCGGCGACGCCGGCCGCGCCGGGCTGCTCGCCGGCACGACCCTGGTGGTCGCGGCCTGCGCGGCCGCGGCCCGCCGGCCGCTTCCCGCCACCGGCGAGGCGCTCGGCGGGCTCGCCATGGCGCTCGTGCTGGTCGACTGGTACGCGCTCCGCCGCGCCGGTGTGGCGGCGGGCTGGTCGCCGGCGGCGTGGTGGGCGCTCGGCAGCGCGGTCGCCGCGGCCATCGCGGCAGTGGCCGCGCGCTGGCTCCGGGTCCAGCGCCTCTCGGCGGCAGTGCTCGTGCAGGCGTCAGCGGTGCTGGTCGTCACGACCGTCGCCGAGGCCTCCTGGACGATCGGCCTCGGGCTGGCGCTGGTCGCCGCCGCCTCCGTCCTCGCGGGCGCCATGCTGGCCCGGAAGCCTGCGGAGCGGCCCGTGGCGATCGTCTTCGGCGTCGGTTCCGGCCTGCTCGAGGTGGCCGCACTGGGGCTCGTGTTCGCATCCCCGCCCATCCAGGACGCGGCCAGCGCCGCCGGTCCGGCGGCGGTGCTCGCCGCCATGGCGCTGGCGCCCGCGCTGGCTCGGGTCTGGCGCAACCTGCCGGGCCGCGGGGTCGCGCTGGATGGGCTGGTGGTGATCGCGGCCGGAACGCTGCTCGCCAGTGGCGGCACGCTGCTCGCCGCGGAATGGAGATCGTGGGCACTCCTGGCGGCGGTGGCCGTGCTCGGTGCGCTGGCCGTCGGCCTCTGCCGTGTTCTGCCCGCTGAGCTGGCGCGGGGGACGACGCTGGCGGCCGTCGCCACCCTCGGTGTCGGCGTGGCGGGCCTGCTGGGACCGCTGCTGCGGGCGCTGGCCGCCCCGCTGGAGTGGGCCGGCGACCCATGGACGGGGCGGGCGGCCTCCGGCGCTGCCGACGCGGTCACACGGCTGTCGCCGGCCGAGGGCGGCCTCGAAGCGCTCTGGCCGGTGGTCGTGATGCTGCTTGCCTGCGCCGCCGCGGCGGGCCTTGCGGCCGCGCGGCCGCGCGGATCGCGGGCGATCGAGCCCGCGCTGGCCGGCGCCGTGGCCTCGGGTGCCGCGGTCGGCATCGTGGCCGTGTTGCCGATGGCGGTTGGCTGGCCGCTGTGGGCGGCGTTGCTCTGCACGGCAGCCGGCGCGCTGGGGTGCGGCGCCGGAGCGGTGCTCGCCGACCGAGACGGGCGGAGCCTGGCGGCCAGCGTACTGGCGGCATGCACCGCCGTCCTGACGGTCGTGGCGCTCGCGTGGGCGCTGGCCACCGAGGCCGGCACGCTCGCGGTGGTCGGCCTGCTGGCCATCGCGGCCGCGGCCGCCGCCGGCGCGTCGCGGACCTCATGGCTGCGTCGGAGCTTCGCCGCCGTGGCCAGCGCCGCCGTGCTCGGCGAGAGCGCTGCCGCGGTCGTGAGCGCCGGCGGGGGAGCGGCCCAGGCCGGCCTGACGGTCGCCGTCGCGGCCGGCATCGTGCTGGTGGCCGGAGCGCACTGGCGGCAGCGCACGGCGGAGGGTCCGGTCATGGAAACGCTCGGCCTGGCGGGACTGGTCGCCGGCATCCTGCTCGCCGCGCGGGAGGAGCGTTGGCTGGCGGCTGCGCTGACGGCGGCTGTCCCGATGCTGGCCGTCGCCGCGGTGCGGCCCGCCCGCCG
>WNGR01002677.1_pt1 | contig 19503 bp, 14 predicted proteins | sample 5407581 | NCBI WGS metagenome assembly WNGR01 (sample SAMN13153383, study PRJNA577476) | soil metagenome | isolation source: 80 cm soil or saprolite under Garry oak tree replicate 2 | place: USA:California | collected 2016-06-15 | reverse complement strand
CCCGCAGGGGCGAGCGCCGGCCAGGCGGGCACAGGGGAGCCGGGCGCAAGCCAGGGGATCGCCGGCGATAGCCCAGCGAGCTCGGTCGCGCTTCGCGCGTTCGCGTTCGCGATCGGGGCCGGCGGGCTGGTATGCCGCTCCTGCCGGGCGCCGGGGGCCGCCACCCCGGCCGCGCAGACGGTCGCGCTGATGAGCGCGCTGATGCGCGGCGACTGGGCGCACGCCGACCGCAGCGAGCGCAGGCACCAGGCCGAGTGCAGCGGGCTGGTCGCCGCCTACCTGCAGTGGCACCTGGAGCACGCCATCCGCTCGCTGCGTCACGTGGAGCACGCTTGACCACGGCGGGGCGCATGACGCGCCAGATCCGCCCCCCTGAGCCGCATCCGGGCGGCGCCCGGCCTCCGGGCATACCCAGGGAGTTCGTCCCCCGGCACGTGGCGCTGGTCATGGACGGCAACGGCCGGTGGGCGAAGCAGCGCGGCCTGCCGCGCACCGAGGGGCACAAGCGGGGGGAGGCGGCCCTCTTCGACGTGATCATGGGCGCCATCGAGCTCGGCATCCCGTATCTGTCGGCGTACGCGTTCTCGACCGAGAACTGGCGCCGGTCCCCGGACGAGGTCCGCTTCCTGATGGGGTTCAACCGGGACGTCATCCACCGCCGCCGGGACCAGTTCCACGAGATGGGCGTGCGGGTGCGGTGGGCAGGCCGGCGGCCGCGGCTGTGGCGCAGCGTGATCTCCGAGCTTGAGTACGCCGAGCGGCTCACCGCCGGGAATTCAGTGCTCACCCTGCAGTTCTGCGTCAACTACGGCGGCCGGGCTGAGATCGCCGACGCCGCCGCGGCGCTCGCCGCCGACGTGGCCGCGGGGAAGCTGCGCCCGGACAAGATCAATGAGAAGGTTTTTGCGCGCTACCTGGATGAGCCGGGTATTCCCGATGTCGACCTGTTCGTCCGCTCATCGGGTGAGCAGCGGACGTCCAACTTCCTGATCTGGCAGTCCGCGTACGCCGAACTGGTGTTCCTGGACACGCTCTTCCCCGACTTCGACCGGCGGCACCTGTGGCAGGCATGCGAGATCTACGCCAGCCGCGACCGGCGTTACGGCGGCGCGCAGCCGAACCCGGTGCCCAGCGCGCCCGCATGACCGTCGCCGGGACCCGGTGAGCAACCCGTCAGCGCGTGGCCTCAAACACCGCCAGGCCGAGCAGGAAGGCGATCGCCACCGCGCGGCCGAGCCGTCCCCTGACGGTCAGGGCCGGCCAGGACACGAACGCCAGCCAGCCGAGGAATGCCGCCACCGCGCACAACGCCACCGCCCCGGCCCAGCCCCGCACCGCCAGGCCGGTCACCATGAGGGCGATGAGTACCACGGGCGGCAGCCAGGATGGCAGCTGGCGCAGGTAGATCAGCGGTGCCGCGCTGCGCTGCTCGGCTGACCGCCGCGCCGCCGTGGCCGGCCGTGCGGCTGAATTCGGCTGGGCGGGTGAGTCCGGCCGCCCGGGTGAGTTGGCCCTGCGCGGCGGCGTCTGCCGGGCGGACCGCTTTGTGCTCACGGGTCGTTCGGTCCCTTCGAGTGGCCGCAGGGCTTGTGTCCCAGGTCACGCACGAGGATAGCCGGACGACCCACAAAGGATCACAGCTAAGCTTGTCGGAAACGGCGCAGCCAATGACCGGGTATGCGCGCGCCCGTGAGCCGCCAACCGCAAGCCGCCGACCGCCAGCCGGATGGAGAAACGTGATGGCACGACGCAGTGATCGCCTGGATACCATCGTCAGCCTGAGCAAGCGGCGCGGGATCGTGTTCCCGTCCAGCGAGATCTACGGCGGGCTCCGGGCGTCCTGGGACTATGGCCCGCTCGGCGTGGAGATGAAGAACAACATCAAGCGCCAGTGGTGGCGCTCGATGGTCCAGGAGCGCGACGACATCGTCGGCCTCGACTCCTCGGTGATCCTCGCGCCCGAGGTATGGCAGGCCAGCGGCCACCTGACCGAGTTCGTGGACCCGCTCACCGAGTGCATGTCCTGCCACCGGCGGTTCCGCGCCGATCACCTCACCGAGGCCTACGAGGAGAAGCACGGTCACGCCCCGGAAGGCGGACTGAGCCAGGTGACCTGCCCGCACTGCGGCACCAAGGGCGCCTTCACCGAGCCGCGCATGTTCAACGGCCTGCTCCGCACCTATCTGGGCGCCACCGAGGACGAGTCCGGCCTGGCCTACCTGCGCCCGGAGACAGCGCAGGGCATCTTCATCAACTACCGCAACGTGCTGCAGACCTCGCGGAGGAAGATCCCGTTCGGCATCGGGCAGGTCGGCAAGTCGTTCCGCAACGAGATCACGCCGGGCAACTTCATCTTCCGCACCCGTGAGTTCGAGCAGATGGAGATGGAGTTCTTCGTCAAGCCGGGAACCGACGAGCAGTGGCATGAGCAGTGGATCACCACGCGGATGGCCTGGCACACGGGCCTGGGCATCAGCCGCGACAACCTGCGGCTGTACGAGCATCCCGAGGAGAAGCGCTCGCACTACTCCAAGCGGACGGTCGACATCGAGTACCGCTTCGCCTTCCCGGGCAGCGAGTGGGGTGAGCTCGAGGGCCTCGCCAACCGCACCGACTTCGACCTCAGCACGCACAGCCGTGCCTCGGGCCAGGACATGTCCTACCTTGACCCGGAGTCCGGCGAGCGGTACATCCCCTATGTCATCGAGCCTGCGGCGGGCGTGGACCGGTCCCTGCTGGCGTTCCTGCTCGAGGCCTACACCGAGGACGAGGCGCCGGACGCCAAGGGGAACATGGAGAAGCGCACGGTGCTGCGGCTCGACTACAGGATCGCGCCGGTCAAGGTGGCGGTGCTCCCGCTCTCGCGCAACGTGGACCTCTCGCCCAAGGCCAGGGACGTGGCGGCCAGCCTGCGCAAGCACTGGAACGCCGACTTCGACGACGCCAGCGCCATCGGCCGCCGCTACCGGCGCCAGGACGAGATCGGCACCCCGTACTGCGTGACCATTGATTTCGATACGCTAGACGACCAGGCGGTCACGGTGCGCGAGCGCGACTCGATGAAGCAGGAGAGGGTCGGCATTGACAGCCTGATCCCCTATCTGTCCGAACGCATGTCCGGCTGCTGATCCCGGCCACCCCAGACCGCGCCGCCGCCGTTCAATGCCCCCGGCGCCGCGCCGTCCGGCGCTATGCCCCGGCACCGCGCTGCCGCCGTTCAATAGTGTGAAAGTGCCGGAGCTGCTGCTGTTTCAGCAGCTAAGCGCCGTTCACACTATTGACCGCGAGGGTCGGGCAGCTAAGGTCGCCCGATACGCCCACTGATGCCCGCTTTGCGGAGCCGAACCCGCGCGGCAGACGCGAGGCGACTGTCCTCGGCCCCGGCCCCGGCACTGGCACGCCCATTGCTTTCCGGCGAAGGCGAGGGGCCACGCGCTGGGCCCGATGCCGTGCGCCAAGGCGGGTTGCCTCCGCCATGACCGTCCGCACGGCCTCGTGATCAAATCTAGATAATTTTGATCGGAAATATTGACTAAGCGCGGATGGCCAGGCACGCTGGATTCATGGCCCCCCACCGCAGCGTAAAGCGCCGCTACGTGGACCTGCTCTTCGTGGCCAGCGCAGTCTGTCCGTCTGTCCGTGCCGCCTGTCCGTGTCGCGGCGGTCCCGCCGTGCCGCCCAGCGCTGGCTAGCCTGGCGGGCCCGAGACATGGCCCGGCCTACCTTCCGGCCCGGCCTGACCCTCTCTCACGGCCTTGGATCCCTTGCCTCGGCTCTGCCCGCCCTACCCAGCCCGTCGGCCCTGCCCCCGTCGGCCCTGCCCCCGTCGGCCCAGCCCTGTCCACCCTCCCGGGCCCCGGCCCGGCGCAGTCCGCTGCGCGGGTCACGGCCGGCCGGCCAGCCCGGATCAGTCCAGTGCAGTCCAGCTCAGTTCAGCTCAGTCCGCACCTCAAGTCGAGAGGCACTCCATCATGACCGACACCATCAGCAGTCAGGTCCGGATCGGCATCCGCAGGCTGGCCGGCAACATCGGCGCCGAGATCACCGGCGTGGACACCACAGCCGTGCTCAGCGATGACACGATCGCGCAGGTCCGCCAAGCGCTCCTGGACCACAAGGTGATCTTCCTGCGCGAGCAGGGGCTGGGTTACGCGAGCCAGGTGGCGTTCGCCGAGCGGCTCGGCCCGCTCACCCTGGGGCACCCGACGCTGGCGTCGCCGCCGGACCAGCCCTTCCTGGAGGAGATCGACTCGCGCCAGGGCTCGCGGGCCAACCACTGGCACACCGACGTCACGTTCGTGGACCGGCCGCCGGCCTTCACGTTGCTGCACGCCGTGGTGATCCCGCCGGTGGGCGGCGACACGATCTGGGCCAACACCGTGTCTGCCTACCAGTCCCTGCCCCAGGATCTGCGCGACCTGGCTGACCGGCTGCGCATCGTGCACACCAACGACTACGACTACGCCGCCGTGGCCTACCGCGCGGAGCGCGACGACGTGGCCCTGCAGGCCAAGCGCAAGGAATTCGTGTCGACCGTCTACGAGACCGAGCACCCGGCGGTCCGGGTCCACCCGGAGACCGAGGAGCGCTCGCTGGTCCTGGGCGGCTTCGCGCGCTCCGTGGCCGGTTTCTCGCCGCAGGCGTCCCGTGACCTGATCCGCATCCTGCAGGACTACGTGACCAGGCCCGAGCACACCGTGCGCTGGCAATGGCGGGTCAACGACCTGGCGATCTGGGACAACCGGGCCACCCAGCACTATGCGATCTTCGACTACGGCAGCGAGCACCGGCGCGGCGAGCGCGTCACCGTGGCCGGGCCGGTGCCGGTCGGCGTCGACGGCCGCCCCAGCGTGGCGCTGAAGGGCGAGGCAACGGCCTACTACGCGAGCGCGGCATGAGCGCCAGGCCCGGCACCGCCACGCAACCGCGCGCGGGCGTGCCCGTCTACAAGCGCAGGCGGCGGCGGATCTACCTCAGTATCGGCGTCGCGGCCGCCGCGGTCATCGCGCTCGTGGCCTGGGCGGTGACCCGCAGCGGCGGCTCAGGGACGGCGCTGCCCAGCTTCACGGTCGCCTACGGCCAGGGCACCGTGGCCAACTCCGACAGCATCATCGACAGTGACGCGGCCCTGGCCAAGACGATCCCGGCCCGGCTGCACTTCGTGCCGTTCGACGCAGGGGTCACCGCCATCGCTGAGATGCGCAGCGGCAGCCTGCAGGCCATCAGCGGTGTCGGCAACCCGCCGGTGGTCGGCGCCATCGGCACGAACACGGCGGTCGACGTGGTCATCGCGCAGAGCTTTGATGCCGACGCGCTGATCGTCCCGAAGTCGATCACTTCGCCGGCCCAGCTGGCAGGCAAGTCCGTCGGCGTCCTGGTCGGCTCGTCGGAGGCCTACGAGCTGCAGGGCTGGCTCGGCCTGCAGCATCTGACCTCGTCGGTCAAGGTCGTCCAGTTCGCCAGCGAGCAGGCCGCGGCCGCCGCCTACCTGCGCGGCTCGGTGACGGCGGCGTACGTCCAGGCCGGGCCGGAAGCCCAGCTCATCGCCAAGGGCGGGCACCCGCTGGTCAGCGCCGAGCAGATAGCCAAGCTCGGCATTCCCGGCCTGAACGTGGTCGCGGTCTCGCAGAAACTCGTCAAGAGCGACCCGGCCCTGGTGCAGAAGTACGTCTGCGCCGAGGTCCGGGCCACCCGGCTGTTCACCGGGCCGCAGGCGACCAAGTACCTGACCCAGAGCGCCAAGGTCCAGGGTGTCCCCGGCAACCTGATCGTGACGGCCACAAAGGCCTTCCCGTTCATACCGCTCAGCCAGCAGCTGCACTGGCTCGGCTCCACGCCCGACGACGCCACCAGCCCGATCGTCAAGGCCTACGAGCTGACCGCCAAGTTCCTGGTCGGGCAGGGCCGCCTCACCTCGGCTCCCTCAGCGGCGGTGCTGGCCACCCACGTCGACTCGTCATTCATCAAGAAGGCGCTGGCCGGTGGCTGCTCAGGCTGAGCCAGCGAGCGAGGAGCTTGAGCAGCCCGGTGACGCAGCCGCGGGCAGCCGCTACGGCAGCCTGCGGCCCGCAGGCCCGGCGGGCGCAGCGAACGTGGTGCTCACCGCGGTGGGCAAGACGTTCCGGCGCGCTGGCCGGCGCACCGTCGCGCTCGCCGGGGTCGATCTGGAAGTCCGCGCGGGCGAGCTGGTCTGTCTGCTCGGCCCGTCGGGCTGCGGCAAAAGCACCCTGCTGCGGATCATGGCCGGGGCCCTGGACTATGACCAGGGCTCGGTGACCGTCGGGGGCCGGCCCGTGACCGGGCCGGCCCCCGACCGGGGCATCCTGTTTCAGAGCCCGATGCTGTTCCCATGGCTCACAACCAGGAAGAACGTCATGTTCGGGCCCAGGGCGCAGCGCTCAAGCGGAATCCACGAGCGGGACGATCCCGAGCTGGGCGCCGAGGCCGACGCCATCCTGGCCACCGTCGGGCTTGACCTGTTCGGCGACGCCCTCCCGCACGAGCTGTCCGGAGGGATGCAGCACCGGGCCGCGTTCGCCCGCGCGATGGTGACGCGCCCTTCGCTGCTGCTGATGGACGAGCCGTTCGGCGCGCTCGATGCCATCACCCGGCTCCGCATGCACGAGTTCCTGCTGTCCATGTGGGACCGGTACCGGATCACCATCATCTTCGTGACCCACGACATCGAGGAGGCGGTCCTGCTCGGCGACCGGGTGGCGGTCATGGGCGGCAGACCGCCGGGTATCAAGGAGGTCATCGACGTGCCCCTGGGCCGGCCCCGGCACGCGCTGGACGTCGACACCGAGCAGTTCCTGGCCGTGAAGCGCAGCATCCGCCGGGCCCTGACGACCGACCGAGGAGCGTGAGCGATGTCAGGATGGTACGCACCGCGCGGGGGCCTCGCGGTCCTCGAGGACAGCCGCCCGCCCGGGCCGGGCCAGGGCGGGCACGAGGACCTGGACGACCGGGCCGAGCTCATCGCCCAGCGGCGAGCCCGGCGCCGCGCCCGGACTCGCCGGGTCGCGACCGGCGCGGCCGGGATCGGCGCGGCGCTGCTGTTGTGGCAGGCGGCCGCGATGACGCTGGGCGACCAGGTGGCCCTGCCCTCGGTCACCCAGACCGTGACGCAGTTCCTGCACTACCTGAACCGGCCGTACCCGGCACAGGGGAGGCCGCTCTGGTTCGACCTGTACATCAGCCTGCGGCGGATTCTGGTCGGCTTCGTCATCGGCGTGGCCGCCGGAATCGCGGTCGGGTCGGCGATGTCCGCCAGCCGCGTGGTGCGGCATCTCATCGACCCGGTCATCGAGATCCTCAGGCCGCTGCCGCCGCTCGCGTTCATCCCGTTGTTCATCGTCTGGCTGGGTATCGGCGAGACTCCCAAGGAAGTGCTGATCATCGTCGGGGTGGTGCCGCTCATGGCCGTGATGACCGTGGCCGCACTCGACGAGGTGCCGGACGACCTGCGCCTGTGCGCCAGGACGCTCGGCGCGTCCCGGGCCTACACGCTGCTGCACGTCCAGATCCGGGCCGCCCTGCCGTTCATCCTCACCGGGATGCGCCTGGCCATGGCCGGCGCCTGGAGCAGCATCGTCGCGGTCGAGATGATCGCCGCCACCAGCGGGCTCGGGTACATGATCATGCAGGCCGGCGACTACCTGGACACCGCACTGGCCTTCGCCGGGATCATCACGATCGCCATCATCGCCCTGGTCATCGACGCCGGCCTGCGCGGGCTGCTGCTGCTGGCCGACCCGGGCCGCCGCGGCTGAGGCTACCCGCGGATCGCGTCCCCGGTGATGGCCGAGAGCACCCGGTCCACGGCCTCGTCAGCGGGCGCGTCCGGCTCGGCCCGCGGTGAGCGGCGGAAGATCTCGGCCGCGGCCTGGTGAAACCCGTCGGGCAGGCCGAAGGCGGCCATGCTGGTCGCGATCTCCTCCATCTCGGCCACCCAGCGCCAGCCCTTCGCGGTCGCGGAACGGGCGGCACGACCGGACCAGTCAGCGAGCGCAGGCTGGGACAGCGCCCACTCGGCGAGCAGTGTGTCCTCCACGCCCCCGGACCTGGCCATCGCCCGCGCCGCGAGCAGCAGCGCCGCCGTGCCCTTGGTCCAGGCCGCATAGGCCATCTTGACGGTGGACGCGGACCAGATGCCGCCGGGCACGACCCGCGCGTCCAGGATGGTGCCCTCGAACAGCCCGCGCACGGTGTCGGCTTCCGGCCCGGACAGGTACAGGCGGGTACTGCCGGCCATGACCGGCGGCGGCCCGATGATCCCGCCGTCGGTGTAGGTGGCCCCGCCCTCCTCGACCATGAGCGCGACCTCGCGCGCGGTGGCCGGGGAGATCGCGTTCGCGTCCACGTACAGGCCGCCGAACCCCTGCACCGCCCACGCGGTGTCCAGCGCCGCGTGCGGCGGGCAGATGGACAGGATCAGGTCGGCGCGCTCGGCCATCTCCGCGGCCGTGCCCGCGTCGGCCAGCCCGGCCGCGCGGGCCCGGGCCGCGGTCTCCGGCCCGCGGCCATCCGACGCCCACAGCACCGTATATCCCGCGCTGGTCAGGCACCGCCCGACGGCGGCCCCCATCTCGCCCGGATGCAGCAACCCGATCACGAACGCGCTCGGCATGTTCATGATTGAGTCTGGCACGCCGCTGCGGTGCCGCGGGTTTGGACCAAGCCGCAGAGCACCTAGCTGGTATCTGTCGGCGACACCGGCTTTCGCCTCGTTCACGCAGCAGGAAGCGGTTTCGCCGGGTATAACCAGACGTGTCCGACGGCTCGGATGCGGCCAATCCCGACCGAGGCGGAAGGAGAATCTGGGCATGAGACCCGTCCTCCCCTGGTTCTCAGGTAGCGCATTCGCCAGGAGCGCCGTCGCGGTGCTCGGCGCGAGCGTTCTGGGCGCCTGCACCAGCGTCGGCAGCTCGACTAGCCGCCCCACCTCGCCGACCAGTTCCACGAGCCTGATCACAATCGGTGCGTCGCTGTCCCTGACCGGGAACTTCTCGGCTGACGGCCAGGCATTCGAGAAGGGGTACGAGCTGTGGGCAAGGGACGTGAACGCCCGTGGCGGGATCGGTGGCCGGCACGTCAAGCTGACCATCCTCAATGACCAGAGCTCGCCGAACCAGGTGGTCACTAATTACCAGACGCTGTTCGGCGTGGACCACGTGGACCTGGCCTTCGGGCCGTTCTCGTCGCTGCTGACCGCTCCGGCGTCATCGGTGGCGGCGCGATACGGCATGGCGTTCGTGGAAGGGGCAGGCGGCGCGCCGTCGGTCTTCGATACCCCGTCCAACCAGGCTGACCACAACGTGTTCGACGTGAGCCTGCCGATCGCGGACGAGATGGTCCCGTTCGTTGACTGGATCGCCTCGCTGCCGGCCAGCGAGCGGCCGAAGACGGCAGCCTACCCGATGGCCCAGGACCCGTTCGCCGACCCGCCGGTGCAGCTGGCCCAGACGCTGCTGCAGAAGCTCGGGCTCCAGACGGTGTACTCGAACATATTTCCTTCGGTGGTCGCGGCCTACAGTTCCCCGGCCGACCAGGTGGCCGCGACCGGCGCGCAGCTCGTCGTGCTCGGGTCCACCGACGTGCCGACTGTCAGTGCCTTCATGCAGGCGTTCGAGCAGCAGCATTACACGCCCAAGGTGTTCATCGCGGCCGCCGGACCGGACCAGGGCGGCGCGTTCACCTCAGCGGTCGGAATGCGCAACGCCAACGGGATGATGGTGCCCAACGGCTGGTTTCCCGGGTACCACAACGCGGCGAGCCAGCACATGGTCCGGGAGTACGTCGCCCGTTATGGCGGCACGGCGTCCGGCGTCAACGCCGACGTGGCCGAGGCCTACTCGGTGGGCCAGGTGATCGAGCAGGCGGTCACCGCCACCGGCGGCACCGACAACGCCAAGATCATCAGCTACCTGCACAGCGGCGTCACGCTGACCAGCGTGCAGGGCCCGGTGAAGTTCGACGCCCTGGGGGAGAACGGGGCCGCGGCGGCCTTCATCTTCCAGTGGCAGCGGGGCTCCTTCAACCAGGTCCTGCCGGCCGGCACCGCCGGCTCGGTGCCGATCATCTCCGCCAAGCCGCCCTGGGCCAGCTGAGCCAGGCGCTTCGGTGCCCGGCTGGCTGCAGGGCGCCCGGCGGCAGCCAGCCTGCCTGTGCCCAGGTCAGTTTTGTTTTCGGCTTGGCCGCGAGATCAGCATTTACACCGTTAAAGTGGCGGCGTGCCATAGTCGTGCAGTCGGATGCTGTTGGTCCCAGGGGGGGGTCAGTTGCGCCGGCAGGAGGGCCGCGTGACCAGAGCGCGTGACCAGCAAGGACATCTGCAGTGGGAACCCATAAGGTTGCGAGCGCCAGACAGCGTGCCGATAGGGAACCGGCGAGCTTCCGCATCCGGAGGCCGCGGCGGCTGACCCTGCGGGACTGGCCGGTGTCCCGGCGGCTGATCGCGGTGATCGTGCTGGCGCTGGTCATGGGCCTGGTCTTCGGCGGGCTGCGGGTCGCGTCGGCGGACGCCAGCGCGGCCCAGTTCGGCCGCGTGGCGCAGCTCGCCAACCTCGGACAGCAGGTCACCGGCCTGGTGCAGGCCCTGCAGGATGAACGCGACCAGACGACCGGGCTCCTCCCCATCACCAGTCCTAAGGACCTTCAGCGCTGGTACAACGCGACGGACGCCGCAGCCGTCAAGGTCCGGGCGCTGGCCGCCGGGATCGGCGGTTCCTTCCCGGCGAACATCCAGTCCAGGGTGGCCACCGTGGTCTCGGTGATCACGAACCTCAGGGCGCTGCGCAGCACGGCCCAGGCCAGCCAGTCCGCGCTTGCGGTGATCGCTGACTACGCAGCCCCCATTGGCGACATGGTTTTCCTGAACGACCAGATCGCGCAGGGCACATCCGACTCCGGACTCGTCAATGACGTCCAGGCGCTCAACTCGCTGGCCCTGGCGAAGGACCAGGCCGCTCAGCAGCGTGCGCTCTTGTTCAACGCGCTTAACCAGCGGCTTTTCGCCGATGGCGTGCAGCAGGCAGTGATCACCGCCCAGTCCGAGCAACTCAACGAACTGACGGCGTTCGACACGACGGCTACGCCTGCCGAACAGAGCTCTTTCCGCAACACCGTGGCCGGGCCGCTGGTGAACCATGCACAGGGCATCGAGACCTACGTCCTGTCCGTCGGCAGTCTGGACATCGGTGCAGGCGCCCTGGGCATCAGCGCGACAGCGGCGCCTGCGCAGTGGTACTCGGCGATGTCGGGCACGGTCGACGACATGCAGCAGGTCGAGCGGGGAATAGCCGGATCCATCGTCGCGCGCGCCCGGTCGCTGGAGCAGGGGGCGGAACGGTCCGCACTGATCACCGCCGTCCTGACCGCGGTGATCTTGCTCCTGGTGCTGATCGCCACGCTCGCCGTCGCCAGGTCCCTGGTCCGGCCGCTGCGCAGGCTAAAGGAAGGCGCGCTCAACATCGCCACGGTGCAGCTTCCGGAACGGGTCCGGCAGCTGGGCGAGGCCACCGATCCGGCCACCAGCGTGGAGGTGGCGCCGATCGACGTGGTGTCCGGCGATGAGATCGGCCAGGTCGCCCGCGCGTTCGACCAAGTGCACTCGGAGGCGGTGCGGTTGGCCGGCAACGAGGCGATGCTGCGCACCAGCTTCAACGCGATGTTCGTCAACCTGTCCCGGCGCAGCCAGTCGCTGATCGAGCGGCTGGTGCGCTTGATCGACACGCTCGAGCAGAACGAGGACGATCCCGACCGGCTGTCCAGCCTGTTCTCGATGGACCACCTGGTCACCAGGATGCGCCGGAATTCGGAGAACCTGCTCCTGCTCGCCGGGCACGAAGGCGCGCGCAAGTGGCGCGAGCCGGTGTCGCTCGCGGACGTGGCCCGGGCCGCGACATCGGAGATCGAGCAATACGGCAGGGTGACGGTCAAGATGCAGCCCGGGATCGCCGTCACCGGGCCCGCGGTATCCGACATCGTGCACCTGCTGGCCGAGGTCATAGAGAACGCCACGATCTTCTCTGCCAAGCACACCGCGGTGCAGGTCTCAGCCCGGGAACTGACCACCGGAGGCGTGCTGATCGAGGTCAGCGACAGCGGGGTGAGCATTCCCGAGGCCCGGCTGGCCGAGATCAACTGGCGGCTGGACAACCCGCCCGTCATCGATGTATCGGTATCCCGGCACATGGGGCTGTTCGCCGTGGGGCGCCTGGCCGAGCGACACGGGGTGCGGGTCCGGCTGCAGGCCCGGTCCCCGCATGGCCTGACCGCGATGATCTGGCTGCCAGGCAGCGTCACCGAGCGGGAAGCACGCCCGTTCAAGTGGGCCGGGGGCCAGTTCGGCCCGCAAGCGGCCGGGACCGCCCGGCACCCGTCCGGCGGTCAGAGCAGCGCGGTGCGCTCCACCGCCGATGGCCCGCCCGAGGACGATGCCGACATGCCCGCGCACACCGCCGCCGCGGTGCGCGAGACCGGGCCGGCCGCCGCCTCAGCGACGTCGGACTGGTTCCACAGCCGCCGCTCGTCGAGTACGACCGGTAGCGGCAGCAGTTCGCCCGGGGCGGCCTCGCAGGCGGGCAGCGGCTGGCGGTCCGGGACAGAGAGGTCGTGGGCTGAGGGCACGCAAGCCGCCCGGATCGTCGCCGATCCGGTCCGCGGCGACCAAACGGCCGCTGGGCTGCCTAGGCGCGTCCCGCGGGCGAATCTCCTGCCCGGATCCGCGGGCGGCCGCCACGCAGCCAGCGGGGTAACCAGCCGTCCGGCGGACGGTCCCGACGCGCAGGCGCCCGCGGCCGCACGGCCGCGGCGATCACCTGAGATGGCTCGCAGCCGCCTGAGCGGGTTCCAGAGCGGAGCTCGCCGTGCCAAGGGGTCAGACTCCTCGCGAGCAAGAGGAGCCGGTCGTTGAATTACGCCTACGGCCAGGACCTGAACTGGCTCGTCACCGACTTCACCACGCGAGTCGTGGACGTCGCGCACGCGATCGTGGTGTCCGTGGACGGCGTACCGCTCGCGCTGTCGGAGGATATCCCCGGTGGTTCCGCCGAACAGCTTGCGGCCATCACCTGTGGACTGGTCGGCCTGGTACAGGGTGCCGCGCGGATCTTCGAGGCAGGCCTGCCCACTCGGGCGCTGGTGGAGATGGAGGGCGGGCTCATGCTGGTCATGGCGATCAGCGGCGGGTCAAGCCTGGCCGTGCTGGCCGCTCCGGAGTGCGACACTGACCTGGTTTCCTACGAGATGACGCTGCTGGTCGAGGCGGTCGGCGACGTGCTGACGCCGGCCGCCCGCGGCCATTGACTGGCTTTCCCGTCTCCCGACCAGCGGCGATGCCGGTTGCATGACCCAAGGAGATCTACAGGACAGGCCCTAGAACGCGCGGCCGGGGTCCTGTTACCGGGCCGTCTTCGCGGCGCGGCCCGGCCGATGTGCGGCAGGCCGGCCCGCTGCGTCGCGGCGGCCCGCCAGGCTCGATAGAGTCCAAGCTGAGGGCCGCGAGGCCGCAAGCATACTTTCGCCGCCCAGCGTCCATGACAACTGTCCCCGGCTGGCGGCGCCACGAGGAGTGCGTTCAGTGCCGAAGCTTGTCTATGACTTCACCGAAGGAAACAAGGATCTGAAAGACCTGCTGGGCGGCAAGGGCGCCAACCTGGCTGAGATGACCAACCTGGGCCTGCCGGTACCGCCGGGCTTCATCATCAGCACCGACGCCTGCCGGTATTACCTGAAAGAGGGCAGGGTACCCGACGGCCTTGCCGCCGAGGTCGATGAGCACCTCGCCCAGCTGGAACGCAAGATCGGCAGGCGCCTCGGCGATCACGCCGACCCGCTGCTGGTCAGCGTCCGGTCGGGGGCGAAGTTCTCCATGCCAGGGATGATGGAGACCGTGCTGAACATCGGCCTGTCCGATGAGTCGACCCGCGGCCTGGCCAAGCAGGCGGACAGCGAGCGGTTCGCCTGGGACTCCTACCGGCGGCTGATCCAGATGTTCGGCAAGACCGTGCTGGACATCGAGGGCGAGGAGTTCGAGCACGCGATCGACGCCGCCAAGAAGGCCAAGGGCACGATCAACGACCTGGACCTGGACGCATCGGACCTGCGCGGCCTGGTGGAGACGTTCAAGGGGATCGTCCGCGATAAGACCGGGCGCGACTTCCCGCAGGACCCGCGCGAGCAGATGGACCTGGCGGTCAACGCCGTCTTCGATTCCTGGAATGCCGACCGGGCCATCCTGTACCGGCGCCAGGAGCGGATCCCGGCCGACCTCGGGACCGCGGTCAACATCGTGGCGATGGTGTTCGGCAACCTGGGCATGGACTCGGGCACCGGGGTCGCGTTCACCCGCGACCCGGGCACCGGCCAGCAGGGCGTCTACGGCGACTACCTGCAGAACGCCCAGGGCGAGGACGTGGTCGCCGGCATCAGGAACACGGTGCCGCTGCAGGACCTCGAAAAGATCGACCCGAAGTCGTACGCCGAGCTGATGCAGATCATGCAGACCCTGGAGAACCACTACAAGGACCTGTGCGACATCGAGTTCACGATCGAGCGCGGCAAGCTGTGGATGCTGCAGACCCGGGTCGGCAAGCGCACCGCCGCGGCCGCGTTCCGGATCGCGATCCAGCTCGTGGACCAGGGCCTGATCGGCATGGACGAGGCGCTGGACCGGGTCACCGGGGATCAGCTGGCGCAGCTGATGTTCCCCCGTTTCGACACCAGCGGCGAGGTCAGGAAGATCACCAAGGGGGTCAGCGCCTCGCCCGGGGCCGCGGTCGGCAAGGCCGTGTTCGACTCCGCGCGCGCGGTGGAGCAGGCCGCGTCGGGGGAGGAGGTCATCCTGGTCCGCCGGGAGACCAACCCCGACGACCTGCACGGCATGATCGCCGCCCAGGGCATCCTGACCAGCCGCGGCGGCAAGACCAGTCACGCGGCCGTGGTGGCCCGGGGGATGGGCAAGACCTGCGTCTGCGGCGCCGACGAGCTCGAGGTCGACCTGGCCGGCCGGAAGTTCGCCGCGCCCGGCGGGGTCACGGTCAGCGAGGGCGACGTGATCTCCATCGACGGCACGTCCGGCGTCGTGTACCTCGGCGAGGTGCCGGTCATGGCCTCGCCGGTGGTGGAGTTCTTCGAGGGCAGCCTGGACCCGGAGTCCGACGAGCTGGTCGGCGCGGTCAACCGGATCATGCAGCATGCCGACACCCGGCGCCGCCTGGGCGTCTACGCCAACGCGGACACTGGCGACGACTGCGCCCGGGCCCGCAGGTTCGGCGCGCGCGGCGTCGGCCTGGTGCGGACCGAGCACATGTTCCTCGGCGAGCGCCGCCAGCTGGTGGAGCGGCTGATCCTGGCCGACGACGACGAGACCCACCGGTCCGCGCTGGACGCGCTCGAGCCACTGCAGCGCGGCGACTTCGTCGACATCCTCAAGTCCATGGACGGGCTGCCGGTCGTGATCCGGCTGATCGACCCGCCGCTGCACGAGTTCCTGCCTGACCTCACCGACCTGTCGGTTAAGGTCGCGCTGGCCGGGGACGGCGTCAGCCAGAAGGACCGCAAGCTCCTCGACGCGGTGCGCCGCCTGCACGAGCAGAACCCCATGCTCGGCCTGCGCGGGGTCCGGCTCGGCCTGGTCATCCCCGGCCTGTTCAACATGCAGGTGCGGGCGATCGCGCACGCCGCGGCCGAGCGCAGGCAGGCGGGCGGCGACCCGAGGCCCGAGATCATGATCCCGCTGACCGCGTCCGTGCAGGAGATGGAGATCGCCCGCGAGGACGCGGAGAAGGTGCTCGCCGAGGTGGCCGGGGAGACCGGCACCAGTGTGCACACGCTGATCGGCACCATGATCGAGGTGCCGCGGGCGGCCATGATCGCCGGAGAGATCGCGGAGAGCGCCGAGTTCTTCTCGTTCGGCACCAACGACCTGACCCAGATGGGCTGGGGCTTCTCCCGCGACGACGTGGAGGGCGCGTTCTTCAGCCGTTACATCGAGCTCGGCATCTTCGGTGTCTCGCCGTTCGAGACCATCGACACCGAGGGGATCGGCCGGATGATCCGCATCGCGGTCCAGGAAGGCCGGGCCGCCCGGCCCGACCTGGAGCTCGGCGTCTGCGGTGAGCACGGCGGCGACCCGGACTCGGTGCACTTCTTCCACGACGTCGGCCTCGACTACGTGTCCTGCTCACCGTTCCGGGTTCCGGTGGCCCGGCTGGAAGCGGGCCGCGCCGCCGCTGCGGATGCCTCAGGAGGTAGCGACAGCCGGTGACCGGAGGCGGCTACGACGCCCACGCGACCGCGCGGTGGGCAGCTGAGTCGCCCAAGCGTGCGCGAAACCCCGGGCGCGGCCCGTTCGAGCGGGACCGCGCCCGGGTGCTGCACAGCGCGGCGCTGCGCAGGCTGGCGGCCAAGACGCAGGTCGTCGAAGTGGGGTCGGGCGATTTCCCGCGGACCAGGCTCACGCATTCGCTGGAGTGCGCGCAGATCGGGCGCGAGTTCGGGGCCGTGCTCGGATGTGATCCCGACCTGGTCGATGCGGCCTGCCTGGCCCATGACCTGGGGCATCCTCCGTTCGGCCACAATGGCGAGTCAGCCCTGGCCGACCTGGCTGCGGGCTGCGGCGGCTTCGAGGGGAACGCGCAGAGCCTGCGGCTGCTGACCCGGCTGGAGGCCAAGGTGCCGGGAGCCGGCCTGAACCTGACCCGGGCCACCCTCGACGGCACGCTGAAGTACCCCTGGCCGGCCCCGGACGGTGACCTGTCCAGCCCGCCGAAGTACGGCGTGTACGCCGATGACGCCGAGGCGTTCGCCTGGATCAGGGACGGCGCGCCACCCCGCAGGCTGTGCCTGGAGGCCCAGGTCATGGACTGGGCCGACGACATCGCCTACTCCGTGCACGATCTGGAGGACGGGCTGCACAGCGGCCTGATCACGTTGAGCGCGCTCCGGGATCCGGTCGAGCGCAAGGCCGTGGCCGGCCTCACCGCGGCCGAGTACTGCGCCCCGGGCTCGGCCACGGTCGACGAGCTGGGCGAGATCTTCGCCGCCCTGCTGGAGCTGCCGTGCTGGCCTGCGGGCTTCGACGGCGGGCTGCGGTCCCTGGCCGCGCTGAAGAACCTGACCAGCGAGCTGATCTGCCGGTTCTGCCGGTCCGCGCAGGACGCGACGCTCGCCGCCGCGGCGGCGGCCGGCCAGGCCCCGCTGACCAGGTACGCGGCGGATCTCGTCGTGCCCCGGCGGCAGCGGCTGGAGTGCGCGCTGCTGAAAGGGGTCACCGCGCAGTACGTGATGGGCCGCGCCGGGGCGGCGGCGTCCCAGGCCAGGGAGCGGGAGCTGATCGCCGAGCTGGCCGCCGCGGTGCAGGCCGGCGCGCCGGGCACCCTTGATCCGGTACTCCGGCCCGGGTACGAGGCGGCCGGGACCGGCGCAGCCAGGCTGCGCCTCGTGGTGGACCAGGTCGCCTCGCTGACCGACACCTCGGCGATCGCGTGGCACCGGCGGCTGTGCGGCTCAGGTTAGCCCCGGCAGCCGCCCGGGCAGGGCATAGCATGATCCCCAAATCAGAGAGGAGCGCCCGGTGCCTGGTCAACCTGCCTACGTCATCGTCGGAGCGAGCCTGGCCGGCGCCAAGGCCGCGGAGACCCTGCGGGAGGAGGGCTTCGACGGCCCGATCGTCTTGATCGGCGAAGAGAACGACCGGCCCTACGAGCGACCGCCGCTGTCCAAGGGCTACCTGCTGGGCAACGACGAGCGGGAATCGATCTTCGTGCATCCCGAAGGCTGGTACGCCGAGAACCACGTCGAGCTGCGCCTCGGCGCCACGGCGACGTCGATCGACCGGCCCGGCCGGAGCGTCGGGCTGACAGGCGGCGGGTCCGTGCCCTACGACAAGCTGCTGATCACCACCGGTGCGTCCCCGCGGCACCTGAACCTTCCCGGGGGCGACCTGGATGGCGTGCTCTACCTGCGGTCGGTGCAGGACTCGGAGCGGCTGGCGGACGCGCTGAAGGGCGGCGGCTCGGTCGTGATTGCCGGGGCCGGCTGGATCGGCCTGGAGACCGCGGCCGCCGCGCGTCATTACGGCTGCGAGGTCACGGTCGTGGAGCCGGAGCGCGGGGCACTGCTGCGCTCGGTGGGCCCCGAGCTCGGTGAGGTCTTCGCCGACCTGCACCGCAGCCACGGCGTGACGTTCCGGTTCGGCGAGGGACTCAGCGAGATAACCGGCTCCGGGCGGGCGGCCGCCGCGGTCACCTCCACCGGGACCGAGCTGCCCGCGGATGTCGTCATCATCGGGATCGGCGCCGTGCCGAACGCCGCAATCGCCGCCGAGGCCGGCCTCGAGGTGGACAACGGCATCCTGACCGATGAGGCGCTGCGCAGCTCGGACCCGGACATCTTCGCGGCCGGTGACGTCGCGAAGAGCTTCAACCCGCTGCTCGGCCGCAGGATCCGGGTCGAGCACTGGGGGAACGCGCTGACCGGCGGCCCGGCCGCGGCACGGTCGATGATGGGCAAAGACGTCTCGTTCGACCTGGTGCCCTACTTCTACAGCGACCAGTACGACCTCGGCATGGAGGCCGCCGGGCTGCCCGAGCCGGGCAGTTACGACGAGATCGTTTACCGGGGCGACAAAGAGTCACTGGAATTCATCGCGTTCTGGCTATCGGACGGCGCTGTCGTGGCCGGGATGAACGTCAACGTCTGGGACGTGAACGACGATATCCAGGCCCTGATCCGGGCCGGCACTGTCGTCGACCGCGGCCGCCTGGCCGACCCGGACGTCCCGCTCACCGAGATCTGACCCGCCGCGGCGCCGCCTACGGCGGGTGCGGGCCGAGGATCGCGGCGAGCACCCGCTCGGGGTCGGCGAGATCAGGCACCACGGCGTGCGCCCCGGACGCGGCCAGCTCCGCGACGGTGAAGTCACCGGTAGCGACGCCGACCGCCCGGGCCCCCGTGGCCAGCGCCGCGCCGACGTCAAGAGGCGTGTCGCCGACCAGCACGGTGGCCATGCCGTCGAAGTCATGCCCATAGCCCAGGGCAGCGTTGCGCCGTGCGATGGGAACGAGTTCCGCCCGGTCGGCATGCGCGCTGCCGTAGGCGCCCGCATCGAGGTCGAGGTGCTCGGTCAGGCCGAGCGGGCCGAGCTTCACCTCGGCCAGCGGGCGGATGTTCCCGGTCAGCAGCGACTGGACCACGTCCAGGCCCGGCCGTCCGCTGTCCAGGGCCGGGCCGCCGGCGCGCGCCGCCTGCCCGTCGCTCAGCCCGGCGAGCGCGGCGATGGCCCGGGCCGCGCCCGGCAGCGCCCGGCCCCGCTGCCGGACCAGGTCGGCCAGGCCGGGAGCGCGCGCAGCCATCAGGGCATGGAACGCGTCAACCTGCCGCTGCGGCTCGGGCACCCCGGCCAGCGTCAGGACCTCGATCGCGATGGCCCGGTCGGTCCGACCCGACATCGGCGATGGCTGCGGCGCCTGGTCGCCGAACATCTCACGGAACGCGATC
>WNGR01002675.1_pt1 | contig 19509 bp, 9 predicted proteins | sample 5407581 | NCBI WGS metagenome assembly WNGR01 (sample SAMN13153383, study PRJNA577476) | soil metagenome | isolation source: 80 cm soil or saprolite under Garry oak tree replicate 2 | place: USA:California | collected 2016-06-15 | reverse complement strand
CTGATTGCGGGACGTGACGCTGACCGGCTGGCGGCCGTGGCCGAGCAGACCGGGGGCGTCGCGCTGCAGGCCGACCTGGCGACGCCGGACGGGCCGCGGGGTCTCGCCGCCGCGGCGCTGCACGCGGCAGGCCACATCGACCTGCTGGTCAACAACGCCGGCATTGGCTGGGCCGGGCCGATCGAGCAGCTCACCGCGGCCAAGGCCGATGAGCTCATCGCGGTGAACCTCACCGCGCCCATCCAGCTGACCAGGCTGCTCGCGCCGGGCATGGCCGAGCGCCGCCACGGCCGGATCGTGTTCGTCTCCTCCATCGCGGGCGCCACCGGGGTCCGCGGCGAGGCGGTTTACGCGGCGGCGAAGGCCGGCCTCGCCTGCTTCGCCGAGAGCCTCTCCTACGAGCTGGCGGACCGTGGCGTGGGCGTGTCACTGATCGTCCCAGGCGTGGTTGATACACCATTCTTCGAGCGGCGCGGGCGCCCGTACGACCGGCGCAGGCCAGTGCCTATTCATTCAGAACGCATAGCGCACGCGGTAATCACGGCGACAGAGCGTGATCGCAGCGTGGTATTTGTCCCGCGGTGGATGCGTTTCCCGGCCCGGCTGCACGGCCTCGCGCCGGGCGCGTTCCGGGCCCTGGCCAGCCGGTTCGGCTGACCCGGCGGCTCGGGCTGGCCCGGCACGCCCGGACCGGGCCGCGCGGGACTGAATTCGGTTTGCCTGAACTGCGAGTTAACTAAAGGCAGCACAGAGTAAGCGGCCTGCTTATGTTCATATTTTCGTTACACGGCGCTTATTGGCGGGATTAGGCGGATACGTCTAACGTGCTCCATAGCCCTGCTGTACATGAGGGGCCGTCCACCCTGGTTGGCTGCGCCGTCCGAATTCGCGGCCTGCGGCTCCCGCGCGGCTCAGGGGTATCGGCGTGACCGAAGCAGGAATCCGAGGAGGATCTGCGTTGAAGCCCCTTGACTGGGTCAGGCAGCACAGGATTAGGCAGCACTGGGCCAGCGTGCTGCTGGCTGTCGGCTCGGCTGGATCCCTGCTGCTCCTCGTGGCAGCGGGCCCGGCGAATGGCGCCACCCACCCGCCCGCGAAGGTCGTGGTGCCGCAGGGCGTCACTGCCGCAGCGCTGCAGAACGCGAGGGTATTCGGCCCCACTCCGCCGGGCACCCCGGAGACGGTGTCCTTCGTGCTGAAGGCCCGCAACCTCGGGCTGCTGGAGTCCAGCGTCGAGGCCGGCATGCCCGGCGGCTACCTGTCCGTCGGCCGGTTCGCCCAGGAGTTCGGCCAGCCGGGATTTAACATCTCGGCGCTGGAGAACTACCTGGCCCAGTACGGGATCAAGACCTCCGCCTACGCGGACGGCCTGGACGTCACCGCCACGGGCACCGCGGGTGAGTTCGACCGCGCGCTGTCCGTCCGGCAGCACCAGTACCGGGTGCGCGCCGTGCCGGCCAGGCACGGCAGGTCCGGACGCCAGGCCATGACCATCCACGGGACCACCGGCCATGCCCTGCTCCCCCGGGACCTCGCCGGGTTCGTGCTGTCCATCCTGGGGCTGACCAACTACCCGACCTTCGGCAGCGAAGCGATCCACACCCCACGGCTGCGTTCCGGCGTGAAGCCGGCCGCGGTGCAGACCGGCAGCCTGACCCCGGAGGACTTCGCGAAGCAGTACCACCTCGACCCGCTGTATGCGCACGGGGCCACCGGCGCGGGCGAGACGATCGGCATCGTCACGCTGGCCAGCCTCACCCCGTCCGACCCGGAGTTCTTCTGGAAGAACACGCTCGGCATCACCACCAAGCCCAACCGGATCTCGCTGGTCAACGTGGACGGCGGGTCGGGCCCGGTCAGCGACGCGTCGGGCTCGGGCGAGACCACGCTGGACGTCGAGCAGTCCGGCGCCCTCGCCCCGAACGCGGACATCGTCGTCTACCAGGCCCCGAACACCGACTTCGGGTTCGTGGACGGCTTCTTCACCGCAGCCAGCCAGAACGTGGCCGACAGCGTGTCGTCCAGCTGGGGCGAGTCGGAGACCGAGATCCAGGCGTCGGTCAACTCCGGCGTCGAGTCGCCGACCTACGCGGTCACCTTCGACGAGGCGTTCCTCGAGCTGGCCGCGCAGGGCCAGAGCGGGTTCGTCTCCGCCGGCGATTTCGGCGCCTACACGGCCGCGGAGGACCTGGGCACGACGAACCTGTCCGCCGGCAACCCGGACAGCAGCCCGTGGATCACCACGGCGGGCGGCACCACGCTGCCGGGGACGATCCCGATCACCTCGACCGTCTCGGCCCAGATCTCCGCCCAGCGGACCTGGGGCTGGGACTGGCTGTGGCCGTTCTTCGCCCAGTTCACCGACCCGGCGACGAACGCCCCGTACACCTCGGAGGAGGCGTTCGCCAAGAACAACCCCCTCGGCGGCGGCGGCGGATTCAGCGTGCTCGAGCCGACGCCGTTCTACCAGCGATCGGTGCCGAGCGCCTACCATTTCAGCGCCACGGAGTACCTGACCCCGACCGGCTTCCAGGCGATCGATGGCCTGACCGAGCCGACGGACTGGAGCTTCGACCCCGCGCCGTCAGTGATCACGGGGACCGGGCACGGCCGGGCCACGCCCGACGTGTCCGCGAACGCCGACCCGTTCACCGGCTACGAGGAGTACTTCACCGGATTCACCGGTGACCCGCTGGAGACCGGGTGGGGCGGCACCAGCTTCGTGGCGCCGCAGCTGAACGGCGCGACCGCGCTGATCGACTCCCTGCTCGGCCACCGGATCGGCTTCTGGAATCCGGCCATCTACCGGTTCGCGGCGCAGGAGAACTCCCCGTTCACCCCGCTGGACGAGGCGAGCAACAACAACGACAACCTCTTCTACACCGGGACGCCGGGCCACATCTACAACGTCGGCTCCGGCCTTGGCTACCCCGACCTCACCAGGCTGGCTCTGGATTTCGCCCGCAGCCACTAGCCTGATCGGGCCCCCCGGCCCTGGCGTTGAGCAACGGTCCCGCGCAGATTGTTTGTGCGGGACCGTTGCGTACTAGCCGTTCTGCTCGTAGGCCATGCGCAGGAGCCCCCGCACCTCGTCGTCGACATCATCCACGCTGCGCAGCGAAACCTTGTGCGTGGCCTGCCCGGGGGCCTTGGCCGGGGTGAGGCGGCCGGCGGGCGGCGGGGCGGCGAACCGCAGCCCGAGATCGACCCGGTCCTTCGCGGCCGGGGCGACCGCGGCGAACTGCCGGCCGCGGACGAACGGCGTGTACGTGCCGCGGCCCTCGACGGTCACATCGTCCCCCAGCTCGCCGATCGCGGTGGCGAGGGCATCGTAGATCGGGCGCAGCGCCGCCTTGGCCCCGCTGTACTGGCTGCCGAGGTACTCGGCGACGCTCGGGCGCTCCCAGCCCGCGGCCCGGGCCGTTGCGTCGGCGATCGCCCACTGGCTGTTCTGCGGTACGCCATGCTCGGACCGCAGCCAGCGGCGCACCGCGTTCTGGTCGAGCGGATCGACGCCAGAGGCCTGGACCAGCGCGACCCACTCGTCCAGCGACCGCCCGGTGCGGGTGGCCAGCGACGCGCTCACGGCGCTCATCATGTCGTCGGGCGTTGGTGCCATGGCGGACAGCCTAGGCTCTGGGCCCGGGCCGGAGACACCCGCTGGAACACCCCAGAAAACCCCGAAAGTGATTTATCTCCGGCCTGTGGCTGTGCCACGCTGCCTGCATGGCAGAGACAACCGCCGGGATCCGCCCGTTCCGCGGCGAAGACCGCGAGCAGGTGCTGGCGCTGGCGCCGCGGCTCACCGAAGGCGTCGCGCCCTGGAGGGACCCGGCCGCGGTGGCCAGCGCCGTGGCCAAGGCCACTGCAGCCCGGCCGGGCTGAGCCCGCGACCGGCCCGGGACGCGAACCCAGACGGCGAGCAGCTTCGCGCCATTACCCTGACCGCCTGCCCGGGTCTCGTGGCCCGCGCCCGCCTAGACAGCAACGTTAGGCTGGCGCATTTCGGGTAACGGAGCGATATGACCGAGTTCTCTCCCGGCGCCGCTGGCCCGCTCAGCACCTTTGCGCTTACCATGTCCGATCAGTTACCCCATGTCACCCAGCAGCGGGATGACGGGCTGCCCGGATCGCAACTCGCTGCGCTGGTGACGCTGGCCCGGTACCCGGGCGCGACACTGCGGCTGGCTGGCCCGGGCGAGTGGTGGCGAGGTGACAGTGAAAGCGTTCGTGGTCAACCGGCACGGCCGGCTGGTGTTCCCGGCCAATTTCCTTGGTGAGCTGGACTTCTCGGTCCTGGAAACGCTCGATCAGTTCACTGCGGTGATCGGGCGGGACTTCGAGGCGAAGGCGCCGACCGGGACCGACATCCTGGCCCGCGTCGAGTCCGAAGCCTACCCAGGGCATTTCGAGCTGCTGCGCGATCTGGGCCAGAACCTGTTCTGGGCCAACCGGTACTCGATCACGATGTTCGAGAAGCGGCCGACACGGTGGCGTGACCTCGCGAAGCATCGCGACGACGTCTTCCTGCCGGTGCTGACCCCATGGGAGGACAGCGAGCGCAAGGTGGCCGCGGTCGAGCACGCATTCCGTGAACTGCCAGTGACATGGGACGCCGATGCCGAAAACCGGGTGTTCGGCCTGCTGTTCGACCTGTTCCGGAACAAGCTGTACCACGCCACCGAGCTGCCGGCGATCAAGCCAACGGTGGCTGAGTTTCTGGGCCGGCCCGGCGCGCTGACGTTCGTGATGCCGACCTGCGACCCCGACTATCCGGTCTTCAGGACCGAGGACATCGTCGACGCCCACGAACCAGTCCCCGAGCTGGAAGCACTGCTGCGGTGGGCGATGGTGCTGCACAACCAGTACCCGTGGGACCGATCCCGCACCGAGCTGCGCGGGCCTGCCGAGATCGGCGATGACGATTTCGTGGTCGCGCTGCACCCCCGTAACCGCGACGTGATGGCCTTCATCGACCGGGTCAAGCGCGCGGCCAGCGCCGAGCGCGGGGGCGCGGGCCAGGCCGCCGCCGCGGCCCGGCAGGAGCCGGCCAGGCCGGTCGCGCCCGCCGCCCCCTACCCGCCGGTGCGGGTGCGCGAGGCGTTCGCGGTCCAGCCGAAGCTGGAGGCGCTGGCGATCGTGCGGGGCGAGCACGTCTGCGACAACACCGACATCATCAGGAACGCGAGCTTCTCCTGGACACCGATGAGCGCCGGCGAGATCGCCGCGAAGACCGGTATCGAGCAGCGCCGCTACACCAGCCGGGAGCCCGAGCAACTGGCGCTGCACGCGGCCAGGGCCGCACTGGCGAAATCAGGCACGGCGCCCGGGGAGATCGGCGCCGTGCTGGTCAGCACCTGCACCAGCAACCGGCTGATCCCGTCGATGGCATGCTGGGTGTCCGGCGAGCTCGGCCTGCTGCAGACGCATGCCTCACTCGACCTGGTAGCGGCATGCGCGGGGCTGCCCTACGGGCTGGCCGAAGCCATCCGGCAATTGCAGGAGGTTCAGCGGCCGGTCCTGCTGCTCTGCGTGGAGAAGTTCTCGGACAAGATAGGCAGTGTCCGCCCCTCGCGGATGATCTTCGGGGATGGCGCCTCGGCGATGGTCATCGTCCCGGCCGCATCCGGCGCGGCCGGCGACGTGGAGGTCGTGCAGACCTACGCCAGCGGGCCGCACAGCGAGGTCAACTCGATCATCTGGCCGAACCCGGAATTCGACAATGACATCACCGTGTACGGCCCGGAGGTCAAGTCGCTGGTACAGCGTTACCTGGCTCAGATGCTCGACGAGCTCAGCGCCCAGTCAGATCCTGACGACCCTTGCCGGACGTTGCTGGAGAGCATTGAGCTGATCGTCCCGCACCAGGCCAACAAGACGATGATCCTCAACCTGGCCGGCCAGGCCGGGCTGTCCGCTGACCAGCTGTACTTCAACGTCGAGACGATGGGCAACGTGTCGGCGGCGAGTATCCCGATCGCGGTCCACGACGCCGTGCGCGACGGGGTGATAACTCGCCCCACCCGGGTCTTCGCGCCCGGCTTCGGGGCTGGCGCCGTCGGCGGTTATGCCGTGATGCGCATCGACCCCGCGATCGTCGCTGATGAGGTGGTGCTGGACATCCGGGAGGCTCCAGGCGGCAGATCCGCGGAGGCGTCGCGGGTGACCGCGAGTACGATCGACGACGTCCGCGCCGCCTTCGGTGGGTGACCAGATGAGCCAGGGAACCAGGGCCGCCTTCCATCGCCTCGCGATCGTCAACCGGGGCGAGCCTGCGATGCGGCTGATCAACGCCGTCCGGGAGTGGAACGCCGAAGGGCGCCAGGCGCTGCGGGTCATCGCCGTGTACACGGCCGCCGACCGGCACGCCATGTTCGTGCGCGAGGCCGACGAGGCGGTGCTGATCGGCCCGGCCGACCCCGGTGCCGCGTTCGAGGCCAGCCCCTATCTCGATTACGCCGAGCTGGAGCGGGCGCTGCAAGAGTGCCGGGCCGACGCGGTGTGGCCGGGCTGGGGGTTCGTCTCGGAGAAGGCCGAGTTCGCGGTGCTGTGTGACCGGCTGGGGATCACCTTCGTCGGCCCGTCGGCCGAGGTCATGCGCAGGCTCGGCGACAAGATCGCGTCCAAGCGGCTGGCCGAGCAGGTCGGCGTGCCGCTCGCCGCGTGGAGCGGCGGCCCGGTAGCCGGCCTGGAGGAGGCCCGCGGGCACGCCGAGACGATCGGCTACCCGCTGATGGTTAAGGCCACCGCGGGCGGCGGCGGGCGCGGCATCCGGCTGGTCGGCTCCCCGGCGGAACTCGACGAGGCCTTCGAGCGCGCGAGCTCGGAAGCGTCGAAGACCGCTGGGGACGCGACAGTGTTCCTGGAGCGAGCGATCCGTGGCGCCCGGCACGTCGAGGTGCAGGTCATCGCCGACGGCTCTGGCACCGTGTGGACGCTGGGTGTCCGGGACTGCAGCGTGCAACGGCGCAACCAGAAGGTGATCGAAGAGTCCGCTTCGACAGCGCTGGACGCTGAGCAGGAGCAGTCGCTGCGCGCCAATGCCGCCGAGCTCATCCGGGCGGCCGGCTACGTCAACGCGGGAACCGTGGAATTCCTCTACGAGCCCAGCCAGCGGCTGCTGTCGTTCCTGGAGGTCAACACCCGGCTGCAGGTCGAGCACCCGGTCACCGAGGCGACCACCGGCGTCGACATCGTCAAGCTGCAGCTGCACATCGCGGCAGGCGGCAAGCTGGCCGATGTCTCGGCCGACGCGCCGCCGAGCCGCGGGCACGCCATCGAGGCTCGGCTCACCGCCGAGGACCCGGAACGCGGGTTCGCGCCCGCGCCGGGCCTGATCGAGCATCTGGCGCTGCCCGCCGGCCCAGGCATCAGGGTAGACACCGGGGTGGCCGCGGGCGACGTCATCCCGCCGCAGTTCGACTCCATGATCGCCAAGGTGATCGCCTGGGGGCGGGACCGCGGCGAGGCCCGCGCCAGGCTGTCGCGCGCCCTCAGGCAGACTGCCACGGTGATCCGCGGCGGCACCACGAACAAGGCATTCCTGCTCGACCTGCTGGACCGGCCGGATTTCGTTCGCGGCGAGGTCGACACGACCTGGCTCGACACGATGATGGCCGACGGCTACGCCCCGCCGCGGCGGCTCGACGTCGCCCTGCTGGCCGCCGCGGTCGAGGCGTACGACGCACACGCAAAACGCCAGCAGCGCCGTCTGTTCGCGTCCGCCGAGCGCGGGCGTCCTGAGGTCGGGCACGAGACCCGGCACCAGGTCGATGTCCGCGCGGGCGGCGAGGCCTACCGGCTGCGGGTGTCCCGCAGCCGGCCCACCCGCTACCGCGTGGAGCTGGACGGGACGACGGTGGACGTCGATGTCGAGCGCTCCGGCCGGTTCGAGCGCATGCTCCGCGCCGGCGACCAGGCCTTCGCCGTGCTCTCGGTGGCGCAGGGCCCGGACTACCTGGTCGAGGTCGACGGCGCAGTGCACCGGATGTCCGGCGGTGAGGCCGGGCTGGTCCGCGCTCCGGCGTCGGCCATGGTGGTGGCCATCCCGGTGAAGGCCGGTGACGAGGTCGCGGAGGGCGACGTCGTCGCCGTCGTGGAGAGCATGAAGCTGGAAACTGCGCTGCGCGCACCGGTCGCGGGCCGGGTCGCCGAAGTGCTCACCGATGTCAACACCCAGGTCGAGAGCGGCACCAAGCTGGTCCGGGTAGAGCCAGACCCGGACCAGGATCAGAGCGGGGAGCCGGAGTCAGGCAGCCGAGCCGACCTGAGCGCGCTGTGCGGCGTGGCCGTGGCTGACCGCGATCCGGCCGCCACGGCCGCCGACGCGCTGGCGGCGCTGCGCTCACTGGTGCTCGGCTTCGACGTCGACGAGCGCGAGGCCGAGAAGCAGCTGCACAGGCTGGCTGCCGCCCGGGCCGATCTGCCCGCCGACGACCCGCGGCTGCTCGCCGGCGAGACCGAGGTTCTGCAGATCTTCGCCGACCTGTGCGCTTTGTCACGCAACCGCCGGGTGTCCGACGTGGCGGAAACCGACGAGGAGGCTGCCGTTGACGCCGAGGCCGCCCGCAACCCTCAGGAATACTTCTACGCCTACCTGCGCTCCAGGGATCCCGACACCGAAGGGCTGCCCGAGTCGTTCCGGATCAAGCTGCGCCATGCGCTGGCTCACTACGCGGTCACCGACCTGGAGCCCTCTCCCGATCTGGAGCCTGCCCTCTACCAGATGTTCCTCGCCCACCGCCGCGCGAGCGCGCACGTGCCGGTCGTATCGGAACTGCTGCAGTGGCGGCTGCACGATCCGGGGTCGCTGCCCGAGGACGCCCGCGACGGCTACCGGCAGGTCATCGACCAGCTGGTGTCGGCCACCCAGCTGCGCCACCCAGCCAGCGGCGACCTGGCCCGTCAGGTCCAGTACCGCTGCTTCAACGCCCCGCTGGTCGCCCGCGAGCGCGCCCGGGCGCAGCAGCTGGTGCGCGCGGAACTCGACAACCTCTCCCCCGACCCCGGGGCCAGGGCAGCCCAGATCGACGCCATAGTCGCCTCCGGCGCGCCGATCCTCGGCGTCTTCTCCGAGCGGCACCACACCGTCATGCTCGAGGTGATGACCCGGCGGTACTACCAGATCCGGCCGCTGCAGCAGGTCCGGGTCTTCGAACGAGGTGGCCGCCCGGTACTGACCGCCCACTACGATCACGACGGCCAGGACTACATGATCATCGCGACCGTGGCCAGGCGCACGGACAGCACCGCCGGGACCGACCTGCGCCAGCTGGTGGACTCGCTCCCCGCCAACACCACCGTGCTGATCGATCTCTACGTCACCTCCGAGACCTCCGAGGACGAAACCGGCGGCCCGCATGCCCGCGCCGAGAGGATCCGCGACAAGCTCGGAGTCATCCCGCGTGCGGTCAGACGGGTCGCGGTCGCGGTGCGCCGGCCCGACGGCACGGACAGGGACGAGCCTGCCTGGTTCACGTTCTACGGCGCCCCGGGCAGCGGGGAGGCCGTCGAGGACCGGACACAGCGCGGCCTGCACCCGATGGTGGCCGAGCGGCTGGGCCTGTGGCGGCTTTCCTCATTCGAGCTGACCAGGCTGCCCGCAGCCACCGACGTGCACCTGTTCCGCGTACAGGGCCGCGAGGTCCCCGACGACCAGCGGCTCATCGCCCTCGCCGACGTCCGCGAGCTGACCATCCTGCGCGATGCGGACGGCCGGATCCGGGGTGTCCCGCAGATCGAGCGCACGCTCGACGCCTGCCTGGACAGCCTGCGCTCCGCCCGCTCCGCCGATCGCGCCCTGGCCAGGCTGGACTGGAACCGCGTCCAGCTCTACATCTGGCCGGTGGTGGACGTCCCGCTCACCGACCTCGACCCGGTCGTCCGGTCCTTCGCCCCGCGCACCGCAGCACTGGGGCTGGAGCAGGTGCTGGTGCAGTTCCGGATGACCGACGCCAGTGCCCAGGACGGCCAGCCCCGCGAGCTGATGCTGCGGATGTACCGCCCGCCGGGCGCCGGGCTGACGCTGCGCATCACCGACCCGCCGTCGCAGCCGCTGAGCGAGATGAACTCCTACACGCAGAAGGTGATCCGGGCCCGCCGTCGCGGCGCCGTGTACCCCTACGAGCTTGTCCCGCTGATCACCCGCTCGCCCGACCGTGACGGCGCCCCCGGCACATTCACCGAGTACGACCTCGACGAGACGGGCGCCCCGGTGCCGGTCGACCGGCCGCCGGGCTCGAACACCGCGAGCCTGGTGCTCGGGGTGGTCGCCGTGCCCTCGAAGCGCTACCCGGAGGGGATGCGCCGGATCGTGCTGCTGGGCGACCCGACCAGCGCGCTCGGCGCGCTCGCCGAGCCCGAATGCCGCCGGGTGCTCGCCGCCCTGGATCTGGCGCGGCGCATGGAGGCCCCGGTGGAGTGGTTCGCTCTCTCCGCCGGCGCGAAGATCGCGATGGATTCCGGCACCGAAGCCATGGACTGGATCTCCCGGGTGCTGCGCGGGCTCATCGAGTTCACCCAGGACGGCGGTGAGGTCAACATCGTGGTCGCCGGCATCAACGTCGGCGCGCAGCCGTACTGGAACGCCGAGGCCACGATGCTCATGCACACCAAGGGCGTCCTGATCATGACGCCGGACTCGGCCATGGTTCTCACCGGCAAGCAGTCCCTGGACTACTCCGGCGGGGTCTCCGCCGACGACAACTTCGGCATCGGCGGCTACGACCGGATCATGGGCCCGAACGGCCAGGCCCAGTACTGGGCACCCGACCTGTCCGCGGCCGTCGACGTGCTGCTCGCCCACTACGAGCACACGTATATCGCGCCAGGCGAGCGCTTCCCCCGTCCGGCCCCGACCGCCGACGCCGCCGACCGGGACATCTCCGCGTCGCCGCATTCCGGGCCGGGCTGCGATTTCACCACGCTCGGCGAGATATTCGATCCCGAGATCAACGGTGAGCGGAAGAAACCGTTCGACGTGCGCTCGCTGCTGCACGGCGTGGCCGATTCCGACCACCCGACGCTGGAGCGCTGGACCGACATGCACGACGCAGAGTCGGTCGTGGTACTCGATGCGCACCTGGGCGGTCAGCCGGTCGCGCTGATCGGTATCGAGTCGCGCCCGCTGCCACGGCACGGGCCCTACCCGGTCGACGGCCCCTCACAATGGACGGCCGGCACGCTGTTCCCCCGCTCGTCGAAGAAAACCGCGCGGGCGATCAACGCGGCCAGCGGGAACCGCCCGCTCGTGGTGCTGGCCAACCTGTCCGGATTCGACGGCTCCCCGGAGTCGATGCGCCGGCTGCAGCTGGAGTACGGCGCGGAGATCGGCCGCGCCGTGGTCAATTTCGACGGCCCGATCGTCTTCTGCGTGGTCTCGCGCTATCACGGCGGGGCATTCGTGGTGTTCTCCGAGACGCTCAACGACAACATGGAGATCGCCGCTGTCGAGGGCTCCTACGCCTCGGTCATCGGCGGGGCGCCCGCCGCTGCGGTCGTGCTCGCCGCCGAGATCAACAAGCGCACCGCCGCCGACCCGCGGGTGGCCGGGCTGCGGGACGGCATCGCCAAGGCCACAGCCGCCGGCGATCACGCCGAGGCCTCCCGGCTGCGCGCCGAGCTGGCGTCGGTCCGGCCGGCCGTGCATGCGGAGAAGCTTGGCCAGGTCGCTGACGAGTTCGACAACGTGCACAGCATCGAACGGGCCCGCAGTGTGGGCTCGGTCGACACCATCATTCCCGCTGCCCGGCTGCGCCCCTACCTGATCGACGCCGTGCAGCGCGGCATGGACCGCACGCTCGACGCACTCACCGGCCAGCACGGCGAGCACGCCTAGAGACCCCGGGAGCACGGCGCACGGATCCTCATGGAGCCCGGCCGGCCGTTAGCCTTCAAGGGGGGAGGAGCCGAGATGAACAGCTTGCCGATCGGCGATTATGCCTTGCTGTCGGACTGCCGCTCGGCTGCGCTGGTCAGCCGGGCTGGCTCGGTGGACTGGCTATGTTTTCCTCGTTTCGACGGCCCGGCTGTTTTCGCGGGCATCCTTGACCCCGATGGCGGCCACTTCGCGATCCGTCCGGCCGGCGACTTCCAGGCCAGCCGCGCGTACGTCGACCAGACCATGGCGCTGGAAACCACGTTCCGGGCGGGCGCCGGCACCGCAGTGCTGACGGACGCCATGGCGGTAGGTCACGACGACCGCGGCCACGACCTGGGCGCCGGGTCGCCGGGAGTCTTGCTGCGCCGGCTGGAGTGCACCGAGGGAGAGATCGATGTCGATGTCAGCTATGCCCCGCGTCCCGAATACGGCCTGATCTACCCGGTTCTGGAACCGGTCGCGGGCGGCATTGCCGCGCGCGGCGGCGCCAGCCGGCTCCTGCTTTCCTCACCGGCCGGCCTTCAGGTTGCCGGGGCCACCGCCACCGCGCGCCTCCGCCTCGCCGCCGGGCAGACTGTCAGCTTCGCACTCCAGCACGGGCAGATCTGGGAGCCGCCGCTGGCTGCCTGGGACGCCGATGAGATCACCGCCCGGCTGCAGGACACCCTGGAAGGATGGCGCACCTGGTCGGCCATCCACCAGACCTATGAGGGCCCCTGGCGCGACCTCGTCCACCATTCCGGCCGGGTGCTGCAGGCGCTCACGTTCCAGCCGACCGGAGCCATCGTTGCCGCGCCCACGACCTCGCTGCCGGAGGCCGTCGGCGGCGAGCGCAACTGGGATTACCGCTATACCTGGGTCCGCGATGCGTGCCTGACCATGGAGGCCTTGTGGGTGGCCGCTTGTCCCCTTGAAGCCAACAAGTTCTTCGCATTCCTGGCCGACGCCGCAGCATCCCAGCTGCAGCGCGGGTCGGATCTGCAGATCATGTTCGGGATCGGCGGCGAGCACGATCTTTCCGAGCGCGAGCTGCCGCACCTGGCCGGCTGGCGGGCCAGCCGGCCCGTGCGAGTCGGCAACGGGGCGTGGCAACAGCGCCAGCTAGACGTGTACGGCGAGATGCTCGGCGCCGCGCAGCGGCTGGCCCAGCAGCTTGGTGAACTCGACCAGGTCACGCAGCAGTTCCTGGCCGCGGCGGCCGATACCGCCGCGAGCCGGTGGACCGAAAAAGACCAGGGAATCTGGGAAATCCGCGGCGAGCCACGGGACTTTCTGTACTCCAAGCTCCAGTGCTGGGCAGCACTCGACCGGGCGATCGGCCTCGCACCGCAGCTTGGCGCGCAAGACCGGACTGAGGCGTGGGCCGCCGCCCGCGACCAGATCCGCGCGGCCATCCTGGAGCGTGGCTGGAATGAGAACGCCGGTGCCTTCACCCAGGCCTTCGGCAGCGAGGATCTTGACGCATCCAGCCGGCAGCTGGCGATCACCGGCTTCCTGCCCGCCACTGACTCGCGCATCAAGGCGACCATCGACGCGACCGCCGCCCGGCTGACCGACAAGCGCGGCCTGGTGTACCGCTACCTGGCTCACGACGGCCTGGCGGGCGAGGAGGGAACCTTCCTGCTCTGCACGTTCTGGCTGGCGCACGCACAGGCCCTGGCCGGACAGGTAGACCAGGCCACCGCGACCTTCGAGCGCGCCGTGGCGGCCATCAACGACGTGGGCCTGCTGGCCGAGGAAGTCGACCCGGGCAGCGGCGAGATGATCGGCAACTTCCCGCAGGCGTTCAGCCATATCGGCCTGATCAACGCCGCCTGGGCCATCGCCCAGGCCCGGGAGCCCGCTGCCAGCCCCGGCCAGGTAGAGGCAGCCGGTTCCGGCGCGGCTGGAACACGCTGAACGGGATGATGGCCAGCAACCGGGGTGTCCACCACTACTTGGCCGACCTCGCAGCCCGCGAGGCAGGTGAGGCGCAGGTACATTGAGGCTCTCCAGGCGCCGAGCGACGCGTCCCAAGCCGGCCGCAGATCGAGGGGAGACTTGGGTGGACACACCTCGTCCGCGGACGAAGAACCTGTCGGATCCCGACGAAACCCTCTCTCTCGAGAAGGGGTCGGCGAGCTCGGTCAGAATCGGAGAGATGGTAGTCGGTCGGCTCGTGCTGGAGCCCGGCTGGCGATGGTCCAAGCACGTGCGCCCCATCGCCGGGACTACGAGCTGCCAATTCCATCATGTGGGGCTCACGCTGTCCGGTGCCATGGATGGCCGGATGGACGACGGCACCGAGTTCGAGGTCAGGCCCGGGGATATCTTTGACGTCCCACCTGGGCATGACAACTGGGTCATCGGCGACGAGCCAATGGTGTCCGTCGTCTGGGGTGGCTGGCGCGGATGGGGTAAGCAGCCGGTCGGTGAGCGGATACTGACGACGATGCTGATGACGGACATCGCCGGGTCCACTGACCGCGCGTACGCAGTGGGTGATGCCGCGTGGGATCAACTACTCGATCGTCATCACGCACTCGTTCGAGAGATCCTCGAACGTTACCGCGGAACCGAGATAGACACCGCCGGCGACGGATTCCTGACGATGTTCGATGGCGCAGCGCGCGCGGTGCAGTCAGCACTCGAAATCCGCGCCGCAGTTCGCGGCATAGGCCTTGACATCCGGGTTGGCGTCCACACCGGAGAGGTTGAAGTGGTCCCAGGAGGCATAAGAGGGCTGGCAGTCCACGAGACGGCTCGCATCATGGCCCTCGGAAACGCCGGAGATATCTTGGTCTCGAGCACTACACGAGAGCTGTCTGCTGGCTCAAGTTTTGCCTGCGAGGATCGCGGAATTCATCACCTGAAAGGCATCCCTGCTCCGCGCCGGGTTTTCGTGCTCGCCTCTGACCACCAGCTTTCCGACGACGAGACTAACGACGGGAAATAGCTTCCCGGCCTGGGATGACCGCGGATTTCTTCGCCAGACTGCCCGAACAGGCACTTAGCCCGCCGCCTTCGCCGGCTGTCCCTGCCTGGCTGGTGCCGCGCCCTCTCCAACGAGCCCAGCCAATAGCCCTCATGACCGGGGTGCTTACCTCAGCCCGTGAATGATTGGAGCAGGTGACTGAAGTCCCACGTGTTCTGCGTAATCCCCGAACATGTGTTGCTGTCCCGGGTGCCGGGGCAGCCGCCGTTATCCCGCTGGATCGCCCAGATGGACAGGAAGTTCATGTTGTTGGCCAGGGCGAAGTTCAGCATCGTCTGGGCGTCGGTCAGGTAGGTCACCTCGGTCTTCTTCGGGTAGTCGTCGATGCCGGGCAGCATCGTCATCCCTTCCATGTTCCAGATCTGCGCGGAGGTCCGGGACGGGAAGATGGTGGTCAGCTGGGCGTGCGTGTTCGTCGCCGCGTTGATCGCGGCCTGGCCCATGTTCACGACACCCTCGCCGGCGATGTAGTAGTCGAACACCATGATGTTGACCGAGCTCACGGTGGCACCGTCGGTGACGGCGTTCTGCAGCACAGCCTCACCGTTCGGGTCCAGCCCGTACTGCTCCACCGGAACCGTGTACTGGATCTGCAGCGGGATGCCCTGGCTGGCCGCCCAGGCCTCGGTCATGGCGATCGCCTCGTTGCGGCGGTTGATGCCGGCGGTGCCGTTCAGCGACTTGGCCTCGACGTCCATGTCCAGCCGGGTGACGCCGAGCGTGGTGATGACTGACTCGTAGTCGGCGGCGATCTGGCTGACGTTCGTGCAGGAGTCGGCGATCTCGGTACCGCCCTGGTCGGCGCTGAACCCGCCGAACGACGGGATCACGTCACCGCCCGCAGCGCGCAGCGCGGCGATGTCGGAGGCGTAGTAGCCGAGCGGCTGGGATGAGTTGCCGTTCCAGTCCAGGGTGCAGGAGCCCTTCTTGGGGGTCTGCAGGAAGGCCAGCGTGTAGTACTTGGCGCCGGATTGCTGGGCGGTCGCGGAGATGCTGGCCGTGTTCGGGGCGAGATAGGTCTCGTAGTACGGGGCGTACACGTGCGCGGGCAGCGGCGTGTAGGTGGCCGCCTGGGCGGCGACAGCGCCGCCCCCGGTCCATAGCAGGGCAGCCGTCAGGGTCACTCCGAACGCAAGCCGGTAACGGATGGTCATCTGGTGTCTCCCGCTCGGTCAGGCCGGAATGTCGATCTTGGGCACGTTCCACCCGGACACGCTGACCACCGGGCTCGCGCCTTGCAGGTCAGCCGAGTTCCAGGTGACCGTCAGCGTCTGCGACTCGCCGGGGAACAGCGTGATGTCGTTGTCCTGCCAGATAGAAGACTGGAGTTCGCTGTCGCCTGCCAGTTCCTGGCCGCCCGCCGTGCCGCGCCGCACGTCCGCCCGGAGCAGGAACGCGACCGTTGACGAGGATGGGTTGGTGATCGTGACGGTGGTGGCCCGGTCCGCCCCGCCGGGGCCGGACTGGGTGACGGTCGAGGCGGTTGCGGAGATGGACGACTGCGGCAGCGTCTGCAAGCCGGCGAGGTTCGCGTACTGCGACAGTGTGCCCTGTGGCTGGCCCAGGGTCTTGGACCAGTTCACCACGTCCGGCTGAGTGGACAGCCAGTAGACGTTGCGGTCGACCAGCGTTCCGTTCTGCTTCAGTTGAAGTTCCACGAAATAGGTCTCGACCGGGCTGGTTGGCACTTTCGGGGCCAGGACGCTGGTGCGGACCTGCTGGCCGGCCAGCGTGATGTTGCTGGCGGTCTGGTCATCGAGCACGGTCCCGCCCAGGCTGTACACCTTCGACTCCACCGCCAGGCCGGACTGGGTGGAGTTGCTGAGGTTGTCCAGCGTGACGATGCCGTTGTCCAGCGCGTAGAGCGCGTGCAAACTCCGGTTGGCCTCCTGGGCGCCGAAGTAGCTGCCCGCCTGGTCGCCGTCGTTGTTGTACAGGTTCCACAGCAGGCTCGGCCAGCCCTTGTTCATCTGCCAGTAGATCGTTCCGGTAGAGGGAAGCGGGGCGTTGTTCGCGTGGTCGATGAACGCCTCAAACTGCGCCCTGGTGTTCTCGTAGTCCTGGGCCTGGGCCTCTTCCACGTACTGGGCCAGGCTGGACCAGGAGCCGTATCGGCTGGACAGAGCCGTGTCGAAGTGGCACAGCGTGCCGAAGGAGTAACCGGTCTTGCACCTCGGCTCGTAGTTCAGGTGGTACTGGTTGAACTTGGTCTTCTGCCACAGGTTCGACAGGTCGCCGGCGGACATGAACCGGTCGAGCGAGTCGAGCGTGGGGACGGTGTCTCCCGCGCTCTCCTCGCTGTCATATCCCCAGGCCCCGCCCGCGTTGGTCACGGTCGAATCGGTTCCGAGATGGGTGGTGTCGTACCAGTAGTCAGGCGGCACCCAGTCGTACGGGCCTTCCTTCTCCCCGGAGGGGCCAAGGGTGGGGGTCGACTTGTATTCGGCCGAAGCGATCAGCGGGGTCTGCGGGTAGAAGTCGGCCGCGGTGAACCCGGCGATCGACACCGACTCCTGCGTCGCTGTGGGCTGGTTGTCGCTCCACTGGAAGCTGAACACGCTCGGGTGGTTGCGCAGGTTTGTCCCGATGGTCTGGGCCGAATTCTGCAGCACGTTCTGCTGCGCCTGGGTCAGGCTGCCGCTGACCTCCCAGGCGTCGCAGCATTGGAACCCGCCGTTGACCAGGATTCCGGCCGCGTCCATCTGCTCGAACCAGTCGGCCGGCATGATGTGCCCCTCGAGCCTGATCGTGTTAACGCCCATGTTCTTCATCAGGGCGATCTGCTTGGCCGTGTCCGCCGCCGAGTAGTGCAGGAACAGGTTCGGGTCGTAGCCGCCGCCTCGGATCACGATCGGCACCCCGTTGATCTTGAAAGCCCGGGCGCCGCTCGGCTCGATCGCGTTCGATCCGGTCAGGTACGAAGTCACCGCCCTGATACCGAAAGTCTCGGTAGTCGAGTTGTACTGGGTGCTGCCTTGCGCGACCGTCACGCCCAGGGTGTAGAGCGGCTGTAGGCCCAGCTGATACGGCCACCAGACCTGCGGGCTGCTGATCGTCAGCGACGGGAAGCCGGCCGGCGTGAACGACACGGTCTGGGTCGTACTCGCGGGGACGGTGACGTTCTGGGTCACGGTGACCGGCGTGCCGTTGTTCGGCGGGGTGATGGTCGCGGTCACCGTGGCCGTCTGGGCAGACAACGTGTAGTTGGTGACGTCGGTCCTGACGGTTAGCGCTGCGCTGGACAGGTTCGCGGCGTCGCTCTGGTTGACATGCGAATTGCCGACCGCAAGCGCCCCGTCGGCCTGGAGCTGAACCGGGAACTGGATGCCGGTGTTGTTGTCCGGCGGGATCTGGGTCCAGTCCACGTTGTCCAGGGTGTACATGCTGGCCGGGTCGTTCGGGTTGACCTCGACCGCCAGCGAGTTCGTGCCTGACCGGATCAGCCCGGTGATGTTGAAGGTGAACCTGGTGTACGCGCCGGTGACCGTCGACGAGGTAGCCACCTGGGTGCCGTTCACCCAGACGTTGGCCGAGCCGACCACTCCGTTGATGATCAGCGTGGCGGTCTGGCCCGCGGCCAGGTTCGGCGTGAAGTCGGTCCGCCACCACCAGGGCACGCTGAACTCGCTGACTGTGTCCGGGCCGATCTTGTTCATGGACCCGTAGCAGAGCTGCATGTTGTTCGAGAAGAAGACGCTGCCCGGGCTGCTGGTGCTCTGGTTCACCGGCTGCAGCGCCGTGTCTCCCGGGCACTTGCCGTTCTGCGCCAGGGCCTCGATCTCCGTGCCCGGCGAACCAGCGTCGTCGTTGGTGACCGGCAGCCAGGTGCTGGTGTTGAACCCCGGCGTGGAGATCTGCTCACCGGTCTGGGTGGCGACGGCGCTGCTCTGCACCTCCCAGCCGCCGCTGCCCAGGTTGGACAGGTCGCTGGCCCCGGTACCCGATGGCGAGCTCAGGCTGACGCCGGCCGCGTGCGCAGGCGCTGGTCCCTGGGCGGGCGTCATGGCGGCGGCAGGAGCGGTCTGCGCGCTGGACACCAGCCAACCCAGCGTGGTGACCGATACGACAGCAGCGGCCCAGCGGCCGGGACGGCGACGAATGCCTAGGTTCATAGCCGGCCACTCCTGTCCCGCGGCAGTTGCCGCGAACGACGGGCGCCCCCGCTAAACGCTAAGTTAGTTCGTAACCTTTCCAAACAAATCTGTCAAGAGATCAAGCGTGGAAATGGCCGCCGCCGAGCCGTTCGAGCAGCACTCCGTCGCCGGTCACCGGGGCTTCGTCGAGCGTAGCGGTGGTCGTGATGCCGTTGGCGGTACGTCCCTCGAGTGCGTCCTCGGCGACGGCGGCCAGGTCCAGCGGGTCGGTGAGGGCACGCGCCTGATCATTGCGCGCGAGTACCAGCAGTACCTCGATGAGCCGCTCGGAGTGACCGGCGGCCTGGCGGACGTCGGCGGCCATCGACACCAGCTCCTCGCGCGTCGGCTCCGGCTTGGCGAGGACGACGTCCATCGCGGTGCGCATCACAGTCAGCGGCGTGCGCAGCTCATGGCTTGCGTTGGCGATGAACTGCCGCTGGCTGGTGAACGCGCGGTCGAGCCGTTCGAGCATCGAATCGAAGGTGTCGGCGAGCTCACGCAGCTCATCGCGCGGGCCGCGC
>WNGR01002673.1_pt1 | contig 19510 bp, 15 predicted proteins | sample 5407581 | NCBI WGS metagenome assembly WNGR01 (sample SAMN13153383, study PRJNA577476) | soil metagenome | isolation source: 80 cm soil or saprolite under Garry oak tree replicate 2 | place: USA:California | collected 2016-06-15 | reverse complement strand
CCTGGAACTAATTACAAGCGCGTCAACAACTTCCCCACACGATTCCCACCTCTCCACACGGCGGCGCTCCGCCGCGTCCACACCGGATCAACACGAATTTCTCCACAGCCCATGTGGATAGTGGACAAACGGTGCACTCGTGCGACGTGCTAACAATTTGTGATGTGGAAAACGGCAGAGATTTGCACCATTTGCGGGTGATTCCTATATTGGGCGCCGTTGGCCAGCTTTCCCCAAAAGCACACTCATTCGTCCCCACGTCGGAGCCCTAGCAATGGCGCGGTCGAACGGAGGCAAGGCTAAGGCGTTCTTTCGGGCAAATCCTTCCGGAGCATTCGACCAGTATCTGCAGGACATTCAGAAGCTCCCCCTGATCAAAGACCCCGTCGAAGAGCGCCGCCTGGCGCGACGCGTGCAGCGGGGGGATGAAAGAGCCGCCGAGCGACTCGTCACAGCCAACCTCCGATTCGTCATCTCCTACGTCAAGAAATACCAAGGTCACGGTCTCGATCTCTCCGAGCTGGTCGCCATCGGCAACGAGGGACTGCTCAAGGCGGTGAAGAAGTTCGATCCGGACCAGGGCGTGAAGTTCATCTCATACGCGGTGTGGTGGGTGAGGCAGGCGGTCCTCAAGGCCCTCGCCGAGCAGACCCGCAGCGTGCGAATCCCACTGAACCAGAATTCGCAGCTCATCCGCATGAGCCGCACCGAGACGTATCTCTCGCAAGAGCTCGGCCGCGAACCCACCGACGACGAAATCGCCCTCGCCCTCGAAGACACCGTGGAGAATGTCCGCACGGCGCGCCGCATGACGGCGGCCGAGCTGTCGCTCGACGCTCCCGTGGACCGCAGCGACAAGGACGCGGCCACCTTGGGCGAGCGGTTCGCCGGCCAGGAGGGCGGCGAGATCGAGGAGAAGACCGACGGCAAGCTGATGCGGGAGTTCATCGACCGCATCTTCCAGAAGTACCTCACGCCCCGCGAGCGCAAGATCCTCTACCTCTATTACGGCCTCGAGGAAGGCAGCGAGGCGATGACGCTCGAGAAGATCGGGGCGCTGATGGGAGTGACGCGGGAGCGCATCAGGCAGATAAGAGAACGGGCGTTCGAGAAGCTGAGAGAGTCACCGGACGGAAAGGCCCTCAAAGGGTTCTGGAGAGCAGCCTGAGGACCGGCAAAAGCTAGACGCACAGTCGCTCAGCGGTCAGCAGTTTGAGGGGTCAGGACAAGCTTTCCTGGCCCCTCTCGCTGTTCACCCCGGTGCGTCTGCGCGTCTAGCTTTTGCATTTCCGGTATACTATTAGCCATGGCTCGTGAACTTCCCATTTTCCCGTTGCCGATTGTCCTCTTCCCGGGAGCTCCCCAGCCGCTTCATATCTTCGAACCCCGCTACCGCCAACTCCTCGCCGACTGCCAGGACGGCGACCGGCGCTTCGGGATCGCGTACGTCGCGCCCGATCCCACGATCGGGGCGGACCCGATGCCGGACCCCGGCGACGTGGGCTGCGTCGCGCTGGTCCGCTCGGTCCAGTCGCTCCCCGACGGACGCGCCAACATCCTTACTGTGGGCGAGCGCCGCTTCGTGCTGCGCCGCTGGATTGAGGGCGACCCGCCCCGCCCCTACCGTGTCGCCGCAGTGGAGGAGTTCGACGACGAGCCGGTCGACCCGGCGGAAGTGGCCACGCTCGCCGCCGACGTGCGCGCCGGATTCGCGCGCCTCGCGCGGGCGCTCGGCGTGCTCACGGAGCAAGAGAACGAGCCGGTCGAGCTGGCGCAGGACCCGCAGCTCCTGTCCTTCCAGGTGGCGGCGGCGCTCGAGCTCGACGCCGACGCGAAGCGCGCGCTCCAGGCGATTCGCAGCACGACGCTGCGGCTGCGCCAGCTCGCGACCGTGCTCGGGCCCCTGGCCGTGGACGCCGAGCGGCGCGCCGTCGTGCGCCAGCGGGCGCGAGGCAACGGCCGGGGTGGACGCCACCCCGAGATCGAGCCCGCGGCATGAGCCCCGCGTCCCTGGTCGAAGCGCTCGCCGGCATCGTCGGCCCGCGGCACGTGCGGACCGCGCTTCCCGAGCGCGTCACCTATGCCCGGGACGGGCTGCCCACCCACCGGCACGTGCCCGGGATCGTCGTGCTCCCCGGCCAGCGGGACGAGGTGATCGCGGTGGTGCGGCTGCTCGCGACCCTGGGCGTGCCGTTCGTCCCCCGGGGGGCGGGCACGGGGCTGTCGGGGGGCGCGCTCGCCGACGGCGACGCGGTGCTGATCGTGCTGACGCGGCTCAACCGCATCCTGCAGATCGACCCGCGGAACCGCCGCGCGGTGGTCGAGCCCGGGGTAGTGAACGTGCGGCTCTCCGGCGCCGCGGCGCCGTACGGGCTGCTCTACACCCCGGACCCGTCCAGCCAGACGGCGTGCACCATCGGCGGCAACGTCGCCGAAAATGCGGGCGGGCCCCATTGCCTCAAGTACGGCGTCACCGTGAACCACGTGCTCGCGCTCGAAGTGGTGCTCGCAGACGGGAGCGTCGTCGCGCTCGGCAGCCCGGGCGGCGAGCCGTGGGGCCCGGATCTGGTCGGGCTGTTCGTCGGCTCGGAGGGGAACTTCGGGATCGCGACCCGCATCACCGTGCGGCTGCTCCCGGTGCCGCGTGCGATCCGCACGCTGCTCGCTGACTTCGGCTCGCTCCGCACCGCGGGCGAAGCCGTCTCGGCGGTGATCGCGAGCGGCATCGTGCCCGCCGCGCTCGAAATGATGGATCAGTCGTGCATCCGCGCGGTGGAGGACTCGGTGTACGCGGCCGGCTACCCACGCGACGCGGCCGCCGTCCTGCTCGTGGAGCTCGACGGCGGCTCGGAGGCCGCCGTCCAGGCGGACACGGGGACCGTCGAGGAGATCCTGCGCGCCCACGGGGCGCGGAGCGTGCGCACCGCCGCGGAGGCGCGGGAGCGCGAGCGCCTGTGGCAGGGCCGCAAGAAGGCATTCGGCGCCATGGGCCGGCTGTCGCGCGACCTGGCCGTGCAGGACGCCGTCGTCCCCCGCTCCTCGATCCCCGACGTGCTCGAGGCGATCGCCGCGATCGCCGCACGCTACGGCCTCACCGTGAGCAACGTGTTCCACGCGGGCGACGGCAACCTGCACCCCAACATCTCGTTCGACGGCCGGGTGCCGGGCCTGCGGGCGCGCGTGGACGCCGCGAGCGGGGAAATCATGGGCGCCTGCATCGCCGCGGGCGGCACCATCACGGGAGAGCACGGCGTAGGGCTGGACAAGCTGCGCTACATGCCGCTCATCTTCGACGGCGATTCGCTCGCCGCGATGCGCGCGGCACGGCGCGTGTGGGACCCGCAGGAGCGGGTGAACCCGGGGAAGGTGATCCCCATCCACGCGTGCCGGGAATGGTCCGGAGTGCGGAATGCGGAATTCGGAATGCGGAATGGAAGGTCGCGCGTCGATTCCGCATTCCCCATTCCGCATTCCGCATTGGAGTCATGAGCCTCGTCGACCGCGTCCGCGCGCTGCTCGGGAGCGATGCCGTGGACCTCGCGGCGACGCCGGATGGCGTGCCGCGGGTGGCCCCCGCGTCACCGGACGCCGTGGCATTGCTGCTCGGGACCGCGCGGGAGGAGGGGTGGCACCTCCGCATCGAGGGCGCGGGCTCCTGGCTGCCCGGCGACGCGCCCGCCGACCTGGCGCTGACCACGCGGCGGCTCGACAAGATCCCGGCGATCGAGCCGCAGGATCTCTCGGCCACGGCCGAGGCGGGGATCGGCTGCGACGTCCTGCGCCAGCAGCTCGCGGATCGCGGCACCTGGCTGGCGCTCGACCCGCCGGGACTCGCGGGCCGCACGCTCGGTTCCGTCGTGGCGACCGCGACCGCGGGGCCGCTGCGCCAGGGGTTCGGGGCGGTGCGGGATCACCTGCTGGGGGTCACGTTCGTGACCGGCGACGGGCGCGTGGTGCAGAGCGGCGGCAAGGTGGTGAAGAACGTGGCGGGCTACGATCTCACGAAGCTCGAGGCGGGCGGGTTCGGGGCGTTCGGCGTGATCGTGCTGGTGCATCTGCGGCTCCGCGCCCTGCCCCGCGCCGACCAGACGCTCCTGCTCGAAGGTAGCCGCGAGGATCTGACACAGGTCGCCGAGGACATCGTCGCGGCGGGCATCCAGCCGGCGGCGCTCGAGCTCGTGTCCCCGGCGCTCGCGCGCCGGGAGCGCTGGGCGCTCGCGGTGCGGGTCGCCGGATCGGCGGCGCTCGTCGCCGCGGACGAGGCAGGGCTCCGCGCCGCGACCGGAGGCCGCTTCACCGCCCTGCGAGCCGACGAAGCGCACGCCTTCTGGATGCGGGCGGCGGAGAGCTTCGCGACCCGCCCCCTCACGTTCCGCATCGGCGGGCTCCCCGACTCGAGCGACGAGCTGCTCGACCTGGTGCAACATCAGGTGGGCGACGAGTGGGTGTCGGCGAGCCCGGGGGTCGGAGCGATCCGCTGGGGCGGTGAGACGACGGTCGACCGGCTGCGCCGCCTGCGGCGCACGCTCGCGGGGCTCGAGGTGCCGCTCACCTTGGAGCGCGCCCCCTGGCCGGTCCGCGCGGCCGTCGGGCACTTCGGCGCCTACCGCGAGGGCGCCGGTCCCCTGATCGCGGGCTTGCGCCGCACGTTCGATCCCGGCGAGGCCTTCGTGGTGGCGGTCGAAGGCACTGAATGACGGGTCGGGGTGGTTTCGCGGCGCTCGATCCCTGCGTCCACTGCGGCTTCTGCCTCCAAGCCTGTCCCACGTACCTCGCCACCGGCGACGAAGCCGACAGCCCGCGGGGCCGCATCGAGCTGATGCGCGCGCTCGAAGTGGGCGAGCTCGCGCCGGATGATGTCTTCGTCGCCCTCCATCTCGACCGCTGCCTCGGGTGCCGCGGCTGCGAGCCCGTCTGCCCGTCGGGGGTGGGCTACGGCCACGGCCTCGAAGCCGCCCGCGCGCTGCTGGCGGAGCGGCGGCGCCCGCCGTACCTCGTGCGCGCCGCGCTCGGTGCGCTCACCGGGGCCGGCGTCTCCCGGGTCGTGTATGCGATGGCGCGGCTGCTGCGGGCGACGGGGATCCCCCGCCGGCTGGCGGGGTGGGGGCGGCTGCGGTTCGCGATGGGGATGCTGGCCGCAACGACGCCGCGGAAGGACGCGGAAGGACGCGGAACGGCGGGGAAGGCCCGGCGCGAGACTTCCCCCGCCCTGCCCCGCCCTTCCGCGTCCTCCCCCGTCCTCTTGTTCCACGGCTGCATCATGGACGGCCTGTTCTCCCACGTCCACGACGCCACCGTCCGCACCCTCGAGGTGAACGGCTACGGGGTCCGGGACGTGCCGTCCCAGGGTTGCTGCGGCGCGCTGCACGCGCACGCGGGGCTACGGCGCGAAGCGCAGGCGCTGGCGCGGCGCAACGTGGCGGCGTTCGGCGACGGGGACGAGCCCATTGTCGTGAACAGTGCGGGGTGCGGGGCGATGCTCAAGGAGTATGGTCATCTTCTGGACGACGATGCCACGCGGTCCGGGGCCAGGTTCGCCGCGCGGGTGAAAGACGTGACAGAGTTGCTCGCCGAGCGGGGGCCGCGTCCCGGCGCACCGCTCGACGCCACGGTGGCCTACGACCCCCCGTGCCACCTGCTGCATGCGCAGCGCATCGCGGAGCCGCCTCACGCCGTGTTGCGCGCCATCCCCGTACTGCGCGTGATCGCCACACCCGACGCGGCGCAGTGCTGCGGCAGCGCCGGGCTGTTCACGCTGGTCGAGCCCGCGATGTCGCGCGCCGTGCTCGCCCCCAAGCTCGCGTCGCTGCGGGAGGCGCGGCCGCAGGTCGTGGCCACCGGTAACCCGGGCTGCCTGATGCAGCTCGGCGCCGGCCTCGCCGCCGCCGGGATCCCGGCCACCGTGCGTCACCCGGTCGAGCTGCTCGACGAATCGTACCGATCGGCGGGCTATTATGCTTGAAGCACGATGACCTTGCCACCGCTCGCCGTCCCCAGCGTGTTCCGGCTCGACCCGGGCAGCGTCGCGCCGCCGTTCGTCGCGGCGCTCCGCACCGGCGCGCTCGTGGCGCGCGCCGATGCGGCAGTCGTCGCCCTCACCGGCCCGGGCGCCGTCACCTGCTTCCAGGGGCTGCTCACGAACGACCTCGAGCAGCCGGGCGATGGCGCGTTCGTGTACGGGGCGCTGCTCACCCCGAAGGGGATGATCGTGGTGGACGGCTGGGCGGCGCGGTTCGGCACCACCGTGAGCTACACGGTGCCGGCGGAGGGGCGCGAGCGCGCGCTCGCGACCTTCACGCGCTCGGTGCCGCCCCGGCTCGCCCGGCTGAGCGACCGCACGGCGGACGTCGCGGTCTACCGGATCGCGGGACCCCGCGCGCTCGCCGTCGCCGAAGCGGCGGGCCTGGCGGTGCCCCCGGCCCCGGGGCGCGTGCTCCAGGCCACGGAGGAGGTCGAGACGGCGCGCGCCACGGACACCGCGCCGTTCGTCCTCCAGGTCACCGCGCCCGCGTCCCAGGCGGCCGCCCTCGCCGTCCGGCTCGTCGCCGCGGGCGCGCTCGAAGCCGAACCGGCCGCCCTCGAGCTGGCGCGCGTTCTGACGGGGTGGCCCCGGCTCGGCGCCGAGGTGGACGACAAAACGATCCCGCAGGAAGTGCGTTACGACGAGATCGGCGGCGTGTCGTATACGAAAGGGTGCTACACCGGCCAGGAGACCGTGGCGCGGCTTCACTTCCGGGGCCACACGAACCGGCAGCTCCGTGGCCTGCTGTTCGACGTCGAGCCGCCGGCCGGGCCGGCGGACGGCTGGAGCGCCGTCACGCACCTGGACCGCGACGTGGGCCGCGTGACGAGCGTCGCCTGGGTGCCGGAGCCCGGCACGGCCGGCGCGGGGCGATGGGTCGGCCTCGCCGTGATCCGCGGCGAGGTGACCCCGGGTGCCATGGTGCGCGCCGCCGGCCGCGACGCGCGGGTCGTCGATCTCCCGTTCGTGCTGCCCGCCGTCGGCCCCGCCTAACGAAAAGCCCGGGCGCGAGTCCCGGGCATCGTCACTGCGGCACGCCTGGCTGCTTACGGTTTCTTCTTCGGCGCGGGCTTCGCGGCCGGAGCGGCAGGGGCCGCGGGCGCCATCTTCTTGGACGTGTCGGCCATCATCATGTGCGACGTGTCGCTCATCATCATGTGCGACGTGTCAGCCGGAGCCGCCGCCGGCTTCTGCTCCGCCTTCTGACACGCGCCCATCGCCACGAGAGCGAGGACCATTGCGAGACGCTTCATGCGGACTCCTGATGGAAGTAGCGGTTAACGGGGCGTTCGGCGGGGGAAAACCTAGCGTCGGGACCTGCGGAGTCAAGGGCGCGGGATCGACGCCGGTATATCTCGCGCCCCACGGCACATGACGGATCGGCGGAGCTTTCTCGGTTGGATCGGCAGCCTGCCGCTGGTGGGACGCTACCGCGCGCCGCTCCCCGCCCCTCCGATTGTGATTGCCGCGACGCCCACGGCGCTGTACCAGCAGCCCGACGGCCGCAACAACCTCGTTCGCATCACCGTCGCTGGGCTCGACGCCCCGGCAGCGCGCGCTCGCGTGACGGACCGGCGCGGCACGCTCGTCGGCACCGCCGGGCTGCTCCCCGTTTCGGCCGGCGGGAGCGGGGGCGCGGGCGGGGGCGCCGCGTTCGCGGGCGAGGTGTGGATCCCGCTCCCCGGGCCGTCCGAGTTTCAGATCGATCTCGAGGTCGGAAAGCAAGAGGTCGGGCGCCGGCGCGTTCGGCTCGCGCCGCCGCGCCGCTGGACGCTGTACTGGCTCTCCTCCAGCCACACCGACGTCGGGTACAGTGACTTGCAGGAGCGGTGTCTCGAGGTCCACCGCGAGAACCTGGACGCGGCGCTGGCTCGCCTCCCAGCCCATCCAGAGTATCGCTGGACCGCGGAGTGCGCGCTGCAGGTGCTGTCGTACGTCGAGAACCGCTCCCCCGCGGCCGGCGACGCGTTGGCGCAGGCGATCCACGACGGCAAGGTGGGCTTCTCCGCCCTGTTCGCGAACCTGCTCACGGGGCTTCTCGACCACGAGACCTTCGCCCGCGCGGTGTGGCCCGCCGGCCTGTTCGCGCGCCAGCGCGGCCTCGGGTACGCGGCGGCGCAGATCGCGGACGTGCCCGGTCAGGTCGCTACGCTGCCGACGCTGCTCGCGGCCAGCGGCGTGCGCTACCTCGTGAGTGGCGTGAATCCCGAGCGCGCCGTGCCGCTCCTCTCCCCCACTGACGGCGCCCAAGCGCAGCTCGCGGGAGCCTGGACCACCTACCCGCAGCTCTACTGGTGGGAGGGGCCGGACGGGAGCCGGGTGCTCCACTGGCGGGGCTACGGCTACGGCGACGCGTCGCGCTTCGCGTTTGACGCGGGCGCGGGAGACATGGCGCGCCGGCTCTCCGACTGGCTGCTCACGCATCCGGTCTTCCTCTCGCCGGACTATCCCTACGATGTGGCCTTGCTGCACGGCGCGGCGGGAGACAACGGGTTGATGGACGAGCGGCTGATCGCGAACCTCGAGGAGTTCAACCACCGCTACGCGTTCCCGCGCATCATCCCCGGGCGCGCGGAGGACTTCTTCCGGGAGGTGCAGCAGCGCTGGGGGCGGAAGCTCCCCGTGCGGCGCGGCGACACGGGTCTGTACCGCGAAGACGGCGCCGCCTCGACCGCGGCCGAGCTGGCGCGCTTCCGCTCCGCCCAGCTCGCCGCGCGGGCCGCGGACCTGCTCGCCCTGTGGGACGAGAGAACCGAGCCCAGGGACGGGGGCGCGGCCGAGCGAATCGCGCGCCGGGCCGCGGAGCGCCGGCAGCTGTGGCGCAACCTGCTGCTGTTCGGGGAGCATACCTGGGGATCGGCGGACAGCGTGTCGGACCCCGACGGGCCGCAGACAGCGGAGCAGTGGCGATACAAGCGGCGCCTGCTGGATGGCGCCGCCGCCGCGGTCACCGCCCAGGTGGCGGGTGCGCTGCTCCGCATCGGCCTCAGCACGCGCGCCGGCGCCGGGCGCATCGTGTTCAATGCGTCGAGCTGGGTGCGGAGCGACGTGGTGCGAGTGCCCGACGCCGCGGGCCGCCGGCTGGCGTACGACGGCCATGACTGGCCGGCCGTGGATCTGCCCGACGGCTCGGCGCTGGTCGTGGCGCGGGACGTGCCGCCGCTGGGCTACCTGGCGCTCGCCGAGAGCCCGGGGGCGCCGAACCCGCCCCGGGACGACGGCGCGGCGCTCGAGGCGCAGGCCGGGACCTTCCATGTGGTGCTCGATCCGGCGACCGGCGCCATCCGCTCGCTCACGACCGGAGACGGGAAGGAGCGCGTCCGGCCGACCGCCTGGCCGAAGGGGGAGGGGGAGGGGGGACTGAACCAGCTCGTGTACGTGCAGGGCGGCGCCCACAGCGCCCTCTGGACCGGCCGCGCCCGCGACGAGCTGCGGGCACCCGCCGATCTCACCGTGAGCCAGGCCCAGCTCGTGGCGGCCCGCCGCGAACGGCTCCCGGGAATCGGCACCCGGCTCGTGGTCCAGCGCAAGCTGCAGGGCTGCACGAGCGTCGCGACCGTCGTGACGTTGTACGACGAGCTCCCGTGGGTGGACATCGAGAACCGGGTCACCAAGCCCGCCACGCTCGAGAAGGAAGCGCTGTACGTCGCGTTTCCGTTCGCGCTCACGCAGCCGACGGTGGAGGTGGAGGTGCCGCTGGGCTGGATGACGGTGGACCGTGACCAGCAGCCCGGCAGCTGCCGGGACTGGTACTGCCACACGCACTGGGTGTGGCTGCACGACGCCGCGGACGGGATCCTCTGGAGCGGGCCCGACACCCCGCTCGTCACGTTGAACGACATCTTCCGGGGTCAGTGGCGCCGGACGCTCGCGCCCGACGGGACGTTGTTCGCATACGTGCTGCACAATTACTGGCCCACGAACTTCGCGGCCCGCCAGGGCGGCGAGCTCACGTTCCGCTACCGCATCTCGGCGCTGGCGCCGGGCGGCGATCGCGCCGAGCCGGCGCGACGCGGCTGGGCCGCGTGCGACGCGCTGTACGTGAGCGCTCCGTACGTGAGCGCGGGCGGGGGCGGCGGCGGGGGCGGGGGGCCACTTCCGGGCAAGGACTCGGCCGTGTTCATCGCGGACCGCGGCGCGCTGGTCATCGGCGCCAAGCCCGCCGACGACGGCGAGGGCGCCATCGTGAAGCTGCTCGACGTCAGCGGCGTCGGGCGCGGGGTCGGGATCTGGCCGGCCGCCTACGGCTTCCACGCCGCGCGCCGCGCCAGCCTGGTGGAGATGAATGAGGACGCGGTGCCGGTGGCGCGCGACGGCCGGGTGACGCTCGAGCTGCCGGCGTGGGGTGTCGGGGCCCTGCGACTCTTTACACCGCGGGAGCGTGTCGGTTAAGTATGGACCTATGACAAAGCCGACCACACTGGGCGAACTGAAACAGACCGAGTGGGCGAGCCCCGCCCGCATCCGCCGGAACGTGAAGGACGAGATGCGGGAGAATCTGATCTGCTTGCTCGAAAACGGCTCGCCCCTGTTCCCCGGGATCGTGGGCTACGAGGATACGGTCATCCCCCAGCTCGTCAACGCGGTCCTGTCGCGCCACAACTTCATCCTGCTGGGCCTGCGCGGCCAGGCGAAGAGCCGCATCTTGCGCCAGCTCGTCACGCTGCTCGACGAGGAGATTCCCATCGTCGCGGGGAGCGAGGTGAACGACAACCCGTTCGCGCCGATCTCGAAGTTCGGCCGCGAGCGCGTGACCGAGATGGGCGACCGCGCGCCGATCGCCTGGCTGCCGCGCGACTCGCGCTACGTGGAAAAGCTCGCCACGCCGGACGTGACCATCGCCGACATCATCGGTGACGTCGATCCGATCAAGGCGGCGCGCGGAGGCCACCTGCTCTCGGACGAGCTGACCATGCACTTCGGCCTGTTGCCACGCGCCAACCGGGCCGTGTTCGCGATCAACGAGCTGCCGGACCTCGCCGGCAAGATTCAGGTTGGGTTGTTCAACATCATGCAGGAAGGGGACGTCCAGATCAAAGGGTACCCCGTCCGGCTGAACCTCGACGTGGCGCTCGTGTTCACGGCGAATCCCGAGGATTACACCGCCCGCGGCAAGATCATCACGCCGCTCAAGGACCGCATCGGGTCGGAGATCGTCACGCACTACCCGCACACCGTCGAGTTGGGGGGGACGATCACGCGCCAGGAGGCCTGGCTGGAGCGCACCGGCCGCCCCTTGAAGCTCCCGGACTTCATCCTCGAGCTGATCGAGCGCATCGCGTTCGAGGCGCGCGAGGACAAGCGGGTGGACCGGCGCAGCGGCGTCTCCCAGCGGTTGCCCATCAGCGTGCTCGAGAACGTCATCTCCAACGCCGAGCGGCGCTCGATCTTCACCAAGGAGAAGACGGTCGTGCCGCGCGTCTCCGACATCTACGCGGCGCTGCCCGCCATCACCGGCAAGCTCGAGCTCGAATACGAGGGTGAGCTCCAGGGTCCCGAGGTCATCGCGAAGGATCTGATCCGGCGCGCCGCCGGCAAGACCTTCGAGGCGCGCGTCGGCGGCGCCAACGTCGACGACAGCGTCCACTGGTTCGACGAGGGCGGCGCCCTCAAGATCTCGATGGACGAGCGCGCGGAGACCTGCCTGAAGGGCTTCAGCGTGGTCCCGGGGCTGCTCGACCTCATCGACCAGGTCGGCCTCGCGGCCAAGAAGGATCCCGGCACGATGGTGGCGGCGTGCGAGCTCGTGCTCGAGGGCCTCGTGGCCGAGAAGCGCATCTCGCGCAGCGAGGAGCTGGGGTACACACGGGTACGAGGGGAGCCGAAGGGGCCCGGGTACGGGAAGACGGGAGGCGGCGGGCCGAACCTCTTCCAGTAATCCGTCATCCGTCGGGCAACGCAGTATCTTCCCTCCGGACCTCCTCCGGAGCCCTCATGGCCAAGCTCGTCGCCGGCGCCGTCCTCGTCGTCATCGCCTTCTCGCTGCTGCTCTCCGCCGCCACCGTTCGGTCCCAGCGCCCCGGCCCCATCGCCAACCTGCTCCGCTTCGCGGGCTACGTCGTCGCGATCGTCGGCCTGCTCGTGACGATCGGTTCCGCCATGGTCGTCATCGCCCCGGGCGAGGTGGGAGTGCGGCACGCGTTCGGCTACGTGGACCCATCGCCGCTGCTCGCAGGGATCCGGTTCGTGCCGCCCTGGTCCTCGATCGAGCGCTATTCGACCCGCGAGGAACAGTGGCCTACCCGCGGGGAGCAGATCGAGGCGATCGAGGCGCTCTCGAGCGAGCAGATGGGGATGCACGTCGAGGTGTCGATCCGCTGGCAAATCGACCCGATGCAGGCGCCCAAGATCTTCACCGAGATCGGCGACGAGAACCAGATCCGTGGGGCGGTGCTCAATGCGATCCGCAAGGGCGTGCGCGACGGCATGGTCCAATACTCGATCAACGACATCTCCAAGCGCACCCAGATCGCCAACACGATGGAAGCGCTCGTGGACTCGGCGCTCGTGACGACGCCGCGGGCCGGCGGCGGCAAGTTCCGGATCGCCACGGTCACCGCGTTCTTCCTGCGCGACCTGCAGCCGCCCGCGCAGGTGGTGCAGGCGATCAACAACAAGATCGCCCAGGAGCAGCAGATCGAGACCGAGCGCCACCGCGTCGAAGTCGCCCGGCTCCAGACCGAGCAGCAGCGGCTCCTGAACCAGACGCTCTCGCCCGAAGCCCTCACCAAGCAGTGGATCGAGGTGCTGCACGACATGAAGGGCTCGGGCAACCTCATCATCTTCGTGCCGACCGAGGGAGGGTTGCCGCTGCTCAACATCAGCGACCTGCGCAAGAACCTGAAGCCCTGAGATGTCGTCGCCCGTCATCACGTTCACGCGGCAATACGCTTCGGGCGGCTCCGACATCGCGCGCCTCGTGGCCGCCGCCCTCGATTGGACGGTGATCGACAACGAGTTCGTGGAGGAGGTGGCGCGACGCGCCGGCCTGCCGCCCGCGGAGGTCGCCGAGCGCGACGAGCGGGCGCCGGGCCTGCTCGAGCGGCTCGCCCGCACGCTCGCGGTCGCGTCGCCCGAGCTGTTCATCACGGCAACCGCCGCGCCGCGGGTCGAGCAGGACGAGGCCAGCCTCGTCAAGCTGACCGAGCGCGTGATCGCCGAGGCGGCGGCGCACGGGCGGGTGGTGCTCGTGGGCCGGGGCGCGCAGGCGCTGCTCGCTCAGCGCCCGCCCCCCGACGCCCTGCACGTCTACGTCGTCGCCTCGAAACCCTGGCGCATGCGGCTCGCCGTGGAGCGCCTCGGCGCGGACCCGGCGACCGTCGAGCGTCTCGTGGACGAGACCGACCGGCGGCGCGACGGCTACGTCAACACCTACTACGGGCGGCACCGGCACGACGTCGTGAACTACGATCTCGTGGTGAACAGCGAGCGGCTCGGGATCGAGGGGGCGGCGGCGCTGGTCGTCGCGGAAGCGCGCAGGAGACAATGGCGTTGAGCACCGCCGCTCGGGCGGCTGCGCTCACGGCGTGGCTGTCGTTGGGATGCTGGCGCGGCCCGGCCTTGGGACCGCAGCTCCCCGTGGCTGTGGTCCCATTCGACGCGTACGGGGGCGCGATCTACGTGCCCGGCGTGATCAACGGGGACTCCGCGTGGCTGATGCTGGACACCGGCCTCTCCCGCACCGGGCTCGATCGCGACTGGGCCGGGAGCGTCGGGGCCGTCCCGGTCCAAGGCGCGGAGACGGCTGCGACGGCCGTCGTGAATACGCTGCGGCTCGGCGAGCTCGAGCTGCCGAGCTACCGGGTGGCGCTGTACCGCCTCCGCGGCCTGAGCGAAGCGAGCGGACGCCTCCAGCGGGGCCTCGTGGGGCACGATCTGCTGCAGCGCTTCGCCGTGGAGATCGATTACGAGCACCGGCGCGTGCGGTTGTTCGACGCGGCAGGGTACCACTACGCGGGCGCCGGCCGCCCCGTCCGATTCACGCCGGATGCCGATCTCCCACTACTCGAGGCGTACGTGAAAGTCCCGCACCGGCGGCCCATCCGGACCCGCCTGCTGCTCGATACCGGGGCGTCCGGCCTGTGCGTGATCCTCACCGCTCCGTTCGTAGAGCAGCACGGGCTCGGCGGCCTCTCGCCCGCCATCGACGCACCCATCGGGACGGGGCTGGTCGGCGAGCTCCACGGGACCATCGTGCGCCTCCAGGAGCTGCGGCTCGGCGGCGTGACGGTTCCGTCCCCGACCACGGGGCTGGGGGGTGAGAACAAAGGCTTCCTGGCGCGAACGGACATCGACGGGGTCCTGGGCAACGCCGTGTTCGAGGGCTCACGCCTCGTCGTCGACTATGCGCGCCGCCGCGTGATCGTGGAGCCGCGAGTCGTCACCGGCTCGCCGTGCGATTACGACATGAGCGGGCTGCGGTTGACCGCCCGGGGGCCGGATCTGAAGCACATCATGGTCGACTACGTGGTGCCGCGGAGCCCCAGCGCGGAGGCCGGGATCGAAGTGGGTGACGAGCTCCTGGGCATCGACGGACACGGGGTCGCCGAGACGGACTTGAGCGACGTGCGCAATACCCTCCGCGCCGCCGGTGCCATCCGGCAGCTGCTGCTGCGACGCGCTGCGGATACGATCCGCGTGGCGCTGCGGCTGCGGCGCCTCCTGTGACGGCTCCGTCCCCCGCCCCCTGCCCCTGCCCCGTTAGGCGGTGTGCCGTAGCTCCGGCACGGCCCACGCCGCAAGCGCCGTGGCGATAAGACAGCCCGACCCGCCGATGGCGATGGCGATCGGGGCGCCCGTGTGCTCGGCGACGAGGCCCGCCTGGAAGGCGCCGAACGGCGCCATCCCGACGAACACGAACGCGTAAAACGCCATCACGCGGCCCCGCAGCGAGTCCGGGACCAGCGTCTGCAGCATCGTGTTGGCGAGGGCGGTCGTCACGATCATCGCCCAGCCGGCGAGCGCCAAGAGGAGCAGCGCCAAGCCGAAGGCGCGGACGGCGGCGAACAGGACGAGGAGCGCACCGAAGGCGCCGCCTCCCTCCAGCAACGCCGCGCCCTGGCGCACGCGCCGTCCGGCGAGCGCCAGTCCCAGCGCCCCCAGCATCGCGCCGACGCCCACGGCCGCCATCAGCAGCCCGTAGCCGCGCGCGTCGCTGTGCAGCACGTCCCGCGCCACCACCGGCATCAGCACCAGGAACGGGAACCCGAACACGCTGAACGCGGCGACCAGGACCACGAGCGCCGACACCCGGCGGTCGCTCCGGAGAAACGTGACCACCTCGCGGAACCCTTCCCGGGCGGAGTGCCGGGTCGGGTGGGGGACGAACGGCGGGAGCCGCATCGCCAGCAAGCCCGCGATGACGGCGATATAGCTCACGCCGTTCAGGAAGAAGCACATCGCGACTCCCGTCGCGCCGATCAACACCCCCGCGACGGCGGGCCCGACGATCCGCGCCGCGTTGAACATCGACGAGTTCAGCGCGATCGCGTTCATGAGGTCGTCTTTGCCCACGAGCTCCACGATGAACGCCTGGCGGCCCGGGATGTCGAACGCGTTGACGAGGCCGAACAGCACGGCGAGCGCCATCACCTGCCACGTCGTCACCAGCTTCGTCCACACGAGCACCGCCAACGCCAGCGCCTCGGCCATCTGCAGCAGCTGCGTCCACACGATGAGGCGACGCTTGTCCACGCGATCGACGACGATGCCCGCGTACAGCGTGCACAGCAGGACCCCGAAGGAACGGAGCGCCTGGTTCAAGCCGACGGCGAACGCGGAGTTGGTGATCTCGAGCACCAGCCAGCCGAGCGCGACGGACTGCATCCACGTGCCGATGAGCGAAACGCCTTGTCCGAAGAAGAACAGCCGGAAGTTGCGGTGGGCGAGCGCCCCGAGGCGGAATCCGCGTGCGGCTTCGTCCATTGCGGGAAAGCTCGCCGCCGCCCGATATTTGGGGTAGGGAGCCCGATGAAATACACGACGTACAGCCGCTACCTCCCCGAGCTGGCCGACACGATCAACCTCCAGGCCCTGCTCGACGAGCTCGCCGACTTCCTGCTCCAGTCGGGCTTCGCCGGAGGCGCGTACTCGCACCCGTTCTGGGGCGAGTTTGGCGAAGACGAGGCCGACCGCTCGCTCGACGCGCTCCGCCAGGCGATCCTCCAGGCGCTGATGGAGTCGGGCCAGCTCACGCCCGAGATGCTGAAGGTGTTGCGGGGTGAATCGAGCGGCGACGCCGAGCGCGACGCCGACCTGCAGCGCCAGCTCTCGGAGCTGCTCGACAAGATCGTCCAGAAGCTGATCGACGAGGGCTACCTGAATGTCGCCGAGGCGCCCAAGATGCCCTCGGGCCAGCAGCCGCTGTTCGGGCCCGGCGGGATGGCGAAGGAAGCGGCCCAGCAGGTGCAGTTCAACCTCACCGAGAAGGGCATCGACTTTCTCGGCTATCGGACCCTGAAGCATCTGCTGGGCAGCATCGGCAAGTCGAGCTTCGGCGCGCACGACACCGAGCACCTCGCGACCGGCATCGAGGCCGAAGCGGTGAGCAAGCCGTACGAGTACGGCGACACGCTCAACCTCGACGTCAACGCCACCCTCACCAACGCCCTGCAGCGCGAAGGCATGGGCGTCCCGATCAACCTCGAATACGACGACCTCATGGTGCACCAGGCCGAGTACCGGTCCTCGTCCGCCACGGTGCTGATGCTCGACTGCTCGCACTCGATGATCCTGTACGGGGAAGACCGCTTCACCCCGGCCAAGAAGGTCGCCCTCGCGCTCACGCACCTGATCCGCACGCAGTTCCCGGGCGACACGCTGCGCGTGGTGCTGTTCCACGACACCGCCGAGGAGATCCCGCTGGCCCAGCTGGCGCGCGCCCAGGTCGGGCCGTACCACACCAACACCGCCGAAGGGCTGAAGCTGTCGCGCCGCATGCTGCTGTCGCAGCGCAAGGACATGCGCCAGATCATCATGATCACCGACGGGAAACCGTCGGCGCTCACCCTGCCCGACGGTCGCATCTACGTGAACTCGATGGGGCTCGACCCGCAGATCCTCCAGGCCACGTACCGCGAGGTAGCGCTGTGCCGGCGCTCGGGCATCATGATCAACACCTTCATGCTGGCGCGGGACCGCAGTCTGGTCGAGTTCGTGAAGAAGGTCTCCGCGATCTGCCGCGGCAAGGCCTATTTCACCAACACGATGACCCTCGGGCAGTTCATCCTGATGGACTTCATGCGGCGGAAGACGCGCCGCGTGTCGTAGGCGCGCCCCGACTCACGACGCCCGCAGCGCTAGCGAGGAACGCGGGCGCGGCCGCGTCACCTTACGATATCGCTATTTCGGTCGCGAGGATTGAAACCGGCCCGGCAGCGCCACGTCAAGGGGCGGGGGCCGTCGCGGCGTACACGATGCGCGACACGTCGCCCACGAGGTTGTGTGCGACGCTGTCCTCCTTGATGCCTCCCGTCAACACCACCAGCACGTACGCGCCCCCGCCCCCGCCCCCGCGCGGCGGGTACACGACCGCGGCGTCGTGATACACCACCTCGCCGATCCACCCCGTCTTGTGCGCGACGCGCGCCCCGGGCGGCACGCCCGCGGGGATTCCCTCGTTGAACTCCTGGCGCCCGAGAATCGCCAGCATCGTATCGCACGCGGTGGGGCTCGCCGCCCGGTGCTCCGCGATCGCCGCCAGCAGCGTGCCCAAGTCGCGCGCCGACGTCGTGTTATTGAGTCCGGCACGGTAGGCCTTGCCGTCTTCCACGCCGCGCAGCACCTGGATCGACCACGCGCCGAGCGCGCGGGCGGACGCCTGTGCCCGCGCGGCCCCGACGCGCTCGACGAGGATGTCGGTGGCGAGGTTCGACGAGCGCGTGATCATCAGCTCCAGCAGCTCGCGCACCGACGCCTTGCCGCCCGCCCGCAGGTACAACGTCGAGTCCGAGTCATCCGCCTTGTCTACGTCGAATGGCGACCCGTCCACGAGCGAGGGGAAGGTCGCATGCACGGAGAGCGAATCGTCGAGCGTCAGGAGCCCAGCGTCCGCATCGCGGAACAGCTGGATCATCACAGGGAGCTTCATCGTGCTGGCGGCGTGGAACCGCAGGTTCGCGCCGATCAACACCGAGTCGGGCCGGGTAAGGCTGCGATAGTACAAGCCCACGCCCGTCGCCGGCGCCTGTGCGATGCGCGCCGCCAGCCGCCCGCGCAGCGGGCCCAGACTCTGGGCCAGAGCGGCGTTGCAGGCCAGCAGGCCAAGCAGCGGGAAGCTGCGTCTGAACATGGCTCGCAGAATATACTGAGGTCTGATGTCTGAGGTCTGACGCCTAGTTAGATTTGCGGCGTGAGCGAGTTCGTCTTCGGCACCCACAACGCCGCCTTCGTGCAGGTCATGTACGAGCAATACCTGCGCGACCCCGCTTCCGTCTCCGACGACTGGCGCCAGCTGTTCGATAACGGCAGGCTCGCCGAGCTGCCGGTGATTCCGACGAATCGCACGGAAGTTCTGGGGAGAGGGGAGAAGGGAGAGGTTCCTTCCGGTGCACCGTCGAGTACCTCTCCCCTCTCCCCTCTCCCCGGCGCTTTGACGCCGATCACGGGCCCGGCAGGTCGGTTGGTGCAGAACATGACGGACTCGCTCTCCGTCCCGACCGCCACCTCGTTCCGCGAGATCGCGGTCGATGTGCTGGACGCTCGGCGCAAGGAGCTCAACGCCCGGCTCGCGGCCACCGGCAAAAAGATCTCCTACACCCACCTGATCGGGTACGCGATTGTGCGGGCCGCGCGCGACTTCCCGGTGATGACGCACGCCTTTCACGACGTGAACGGCAAACCGCACCGTCTCGATCCGCAGGGCGTGAACCTCGGCCTCGCGGTGGACGTGGAGAAAAAGGACGGAAGCCGTGCCCTCGTCGTGCCCGTGATCAAGCACGCCGAGGGGACGGCCTTCGCGACCTTCCACGCCACGTACGAGTCGCTCGTCGACAAGGCACGCGGCAACAAGCTCGTCCCCGATGACTTCGTCGGCGCGACCATCACGCTCACGAACCCTGGGACCATCGGCACCGTGGCGTCGGTGCCGCGTCTCATGAAGGGCCAGGGGTCGATCATCGCGACCGGCGCGATCCGCCAGATCGGGCCGGCGAAGGTCATGACGATCACGAGCACCTACGACCACCGCGTCATCCAGGGGGCGGAGTCGGGGATGTTTCTCCACCGGCTCGACGACCTCCTGCAGGGCGCAGACGGATTCTACGGATCGGTGTTCGACAGTCTCGCACTGAAGGGGAGAGGGGAGAAGGGAGACGTATTCTCCGTTGCACCGGAACGTCCCTCTCCCATCTCCCCTCTCCCCGGTGGGGTGGTGGGCGGGGAGGAGTTGAAGCACGTCGCGGCGGCCATGGCGCTCGTGAAGGCGATCCGCAATTTCGGCCACCAGGCGGCGCGGCTCGACCCGCTCGGCTCCGAGCCTCCCGGCGACCC
>WNGR01014118.1_pt1 | contig 19513 bp, 18 predicted proteins | sample 5407581 | NCBI WGS metagenome assembly WNGR01 (sample SAMN13153383, study PRJNA577476) | soil metagenome | isolation source: 80 cm soil or saprolite under Garry oak tree replicate 2 | place: USA:California | collected 2016-06-15 | reverse complement strand
CGCTGCTGCCGATCGCTGCCTACCTGACCGGCTCGATCGAGATGTTCTGGAAGATGGGCGTCGCGATCGGGGACTTCGCCAAGGGCTTCGCGTTCTCGCCGCGGGTGTGGTCGGGGATCGCGCTGGCCGGCCTGGCCGTCGTGCTGTTCGTGGTATCCGGCCCGCTGCGCAGGCGCGGAGTCGGCCGGGACCAGGACAAGCAGGCCGCCGAGTCCGGGTCCGGCGCCACCCGGGCGCTGAGCCAGGATCCGGCGGGCCGCGGGCAGCTGGCGACCCGCCCGGCCGCCACCGGGCCGGCCCCGAGCCCGGCCAAGGCCCCGGCCAAGGGGCGCAAGGCCCGTAACGCCGACGACGATGATCTCGGTGACGTCGCGGATATCTTGCGTCGTCACGGCATCACCTGAGCCAAAGGTCTTCCTTTCTCGGTCGTTGGCGAGACGATTTGGTGTACGATGTCGGTCAAAGCCGACAAAAGGCCCTTTCAGCCACAGTAGTATCACTGACCGCTGAAGTAACTTGATCATCAGAGGACTCGAACGTAACACGCTATGACAAATCGGCGCGACTTTAGTCACGATCAAGCTACGAGTGCCGCGCGGGTCTGGAACCTGCGCGGGAAATGAAGCAACCTCACTACATACAGGCTGCGCCGCCACGACAGTCTTTCGGGGAGACTCGAGGATGACCCGTGCGCGGGTGCCCTAATCCGGATCACAGGTAGGTTTCACGATGGCCGTGCCTATTGACGTCGCGTCTGGCCCTGGGGGCCCAGCGCCAGAGGAGGCATTGTCCGCATCAGATAAGGCCATCGAAGGCCGGTCCCTGGGCCAGATTGCGTGGAGACGGCTGCGCAGGGACAAGGTCGCGATGGGCGGCGGCATCGTCATCGTCATCCTCATCCTGATCGCGATCTTCGGCCCGTACCTGGTGGCGAACCCGAACACGTACCACTCGGAACTCATCGACCCGACCTACAGCCGGCCGATCGGCCCGTGGGGCGGGATCAGCCTGAACCACCCGTTCGGCGTCGAGCCGATCACCGGGCGGGACATGCTCGCCCGGGTCGTCGTCGGCGCGCGGTACTCGCTGCTGATCGGGTTCGCCGCCACCGCGCTCGCGGTGGTCATCGGCGCGATCATGGGCGTGATCGCCGGGTACTTCGGCGGCTGGATCGACGCGGTGATCGCGCGGACGATGGACATCTTCCTCGCCTTCCCGCTGCTCGTCTTTGCGATCGCGCTGGTCGGCGTCATACCGAGCTCGGCCTTCGGCTTGTCCGGCAGCGACCTGCGCGTGGTCCTGCTGGTCTTCATCATCGGGTTCTTCGCGTGGCCGTACATGGGCCGCATCATCCGCGGCCAGACGCTGTCGCTCCGCGAGCGCGAGTTCGTCGACGCCGCCCGCAGTATGGGCGCCCGCGGGCCTTACATCCTGTTCCGTGAGCTGCTGCCGAACTTGGTGGCGCCGATCCTCGTCTACGCCACGCTGCTGATCCCGACCAACATCTTGTTCGAGGCGGCCCTGGACTTCCTGGGCGTCGGCCTGATCCCCCCCACGCCCAGCTGGGGCCAGATGCTGGCCAACGCGGTTACTCAGGGCTTCTACTCAATCGACCCGATGTACATGATCATCCCGGGGTTGGCCATCTTCATCACGATCATGGCCTTCAATTTGTTCGGCGACGGGCTGCGCGACGCGCTTGACCCGCGAAGCAGATAAGTAGGGAGGCGCTCACTTGATGAGACGCAAAACGGGAATGCTAGCAGCGGCCGGCGTGGTCATTACCCTGACGGCGGCGGCGTGCAGCAGTGGCAGCAGCAGTAGCAGCGGCGGTAACAACACCACCACCAACGCTGTCGCGTTCAACGCGGGGGTCACAGGCACCGTGAACGCGTCCACCCGCAAGGGCGGGACGATCACGTTCGACAACAGCAGCGCCCCCGACTCGACCGACGCTGGCAACACCTACTACGCGTTCAACCTGAACTTCACCAGGCTGTACGCGACTCCGCTGACCACGTACAAGGCCTGCACCGGTGCCTGCGGCGATCAAGTCGTCCCGGCCCTGGCCACGGCGCTCGGCACGGCGACCGACAACAACAAGACCTGGACGTACCACATCAAGTCCGGCGTCAAGTTCGAGGACGGATCCCCCGTCACCTCGCAGGACGTCAAGTACGCGGTGGAGCGGACGTTCGATCGCACCGTGCTGCCGAACGGCCCGAGCTACTTCGCGTCGCTGCTGGCCGGGAACGCGGCGACCTACCCGGGTCCGTTCAAGGACCGGGCCAAGAACGTGATGGCCCTGACCGCGATCGACACGCCCGACCCGACGACGATCGTCTTCCACCTCAAGCAGCCGTTCGCGAGCTTCAACTACGTGGTCGCGTTCCCGCAGACCGCCCCGGTGCCGCCGGACAAGGACAAGGGCACGAACTACCAGCTCCACCCGCAGTCCACCGGCCCGTACATGTTCCAGAGCTACCAGCTCAACAAGCAGTACACGCTGGTGCCCAACCCGCAGTGGAACCCGTCCTGGAATCCCCAGGTCAAGCAGCTCCCCAGCAAGATCGTCGTCAACCTGAACGTCAACGCCCCCGACATCGACAACCGGCTGCTGGCCGGCGACATCCAGGTGGACCAGGCGGGAAGCGGCGTCCAGTCGGCGGCCCGGGCCCGGATCCTCTCCTCGCCCAACCTCAAGGCGAACGCCGATGACCCGATCACCGGCTTCATGTGGTTCTACTACATCAACACCAAGGTGAAGCCGCTGGATAACATCCACTGCCGGATGGCGATCGAGTACGCCGCGAACAAGACCGACCTGCAGACCGCCTACGGCGGTCCGATCGCTGGCGGAGACATCGCCTCGACGGCGATGCCGCCGACGGTCAGAGGTTACTCGAAGTTCGACCTGTACAACGCGCTGTCCAAGCCGGGCGGCGACATCGCGGCGGCCAAGCAGCAGCTCCAGCAGTGCGGCCAGCCCAACGGGTTCAACCTCAACGTCGCCTACCGGAGCGACCGGCCGCGTGAGGTGTCCTCGTCCCAGGCGCTGCAGGAGTCCCTGGCCTCGGCGGGCATCAAGGTCACGCTGAAGGGCTACACCGCGGCAAACTACTACGGCAACTTCGCCGGCGTGCCCAACTACGTGCACAGCCACAACCTCGGCATGGCCGCGGGCGGCTGGGGTCCCGACTGGCCCGACGCCTACGGCTGGGGCTGGGCCTTGTTCGACGGCGGGTCCATCGTGCCAGCCGGGAACACCAACATCTCCGAGCTGAACGACTCGGCCGTCAACAGCCTGTTCACTCAGCTCGAGGCGGCCACCACCGACTCGGCCCAGAACAGCATCGCCGAGCAGATCGACAAGAAGGTCATGCAGGACGCGGCGATCCTGCCGGCGGTCTACTCCAAGGCCCTGCTGTACCGGCCCACGGACCTCACCAACGTCTACGTCCAGACGTACTACGGGATGTACGACTACGCGACGCTCGGGCTCAAGTCATAACCTGGTCAACAGCGGAAAATAGAAGGCAGGTGATGGCGCTGGCGCGCGGCCCCCGGGCCGCGCGCCAGCGCCGGGCGCAGTGATCTCGTTCATCATCCGGCGGCTGATCGCGGCAGTGTTCCTGCTGATCATCGTCAGCATGGTCGTCTTCGCCATCTTCTTCATCCTGCCGAGATGGGGCGGCCAGACCACCTACGGGCTGGCCACCGAGTACGTGGGGCGGAATCCGACCCGGTCCGCGGTCCTCCAGATGATCGACCAGCTCGGCCTGAACAAGCCGCTCTACCTGCAGTACTGGGCCTACCTGAAGGCGATCGTGGTCGGCGGTCACTACGGGACCGGCACGAACAGCGTGTACTGCCCGCCGCCATGCTTCGGCTATTCGTTCAAGAACCAGCAGCCGGTCTGGCCGGCGATGGTCAGCGACATCCCGGTCACCCTCTCGCTCGCCATCGGCGCGGCGATACTGTGGCTGACCGCCGGCATCGGCATCGGCGTGATCTCGGCGCTGAAGCGGGGCTCCATCTTCGACCGGTTCTCGATGACGATCGCGCTGGCCGGCGTCTCGCTGCCGATCTTCTTCACCGGGCTGGTGGCGCTGGAGCTGTTCAGCTACAAGTGGCCGATCTTCCCGAACGTCCAGTTCGTCCCGTTCACTCAGAACCCGGCGTTGTGGGCGCGGAACCTGGTCCTGCCCTGGGTTACGCTGGCTTTCCTGTACGCGGCGCTGTATGCGCGGCTGACCAGAGCGGGCATGCTGGAGACCATGGGCGAGGACTACATCAGGACGGCACGCGCCAAGGGGCTGCCGGAACGAACCGTGATCTTCAAGCACGGGCTCCGTGCCGCCCTGACCCCCATCCTCACGATCTTCGGCATGGACCTCGGCTTGCTGCTCGGCGGCGCCCTGCTCACCGAGTACACGTTCTCCCTGCACGGCCTGGGCCTGTTCACGATCGAGGCCGTCCAGAACCAGGACTTCCCCGAGATCATGGGCGTGGTCATGCTGGCTTCGTTCTTCATCGTCATCGCCAACCTGGTGGTAGATATCTTGTACGCCGTGGTCGACCCGAGGGTGCGGTACTGATGGCGCCCCTGCTGGAGGTCCAGGACCTGCGCATCCACTTCCCGACCGACGATGGCCTGGTCAAGTCCGTGGACGGCGTCTCGTTCAGCGTGGAGCGCGGCAGCACGCTCGGCATCGTCGGCGAGTCGGGCTCGGGTAAGAGCGTGACCAGCCTAGGCATCATGGGCCTGCACCTCGGCACCAGCGCGCGGATCACCGGCCAGATCAAGCTGGACGGCGAGGAGCTCGTCGGGGCGGACCCGGACCGGGTACGGGAGCTGCGCGGCGGCAAGATGGCCATGATCTTCCAGGATCCGCTGTCCTCGCTGCACCCCTACTTCAAGATTGGCGACCAGATCACCGAGGCGTACCGGATTCACCACCCCGGCGCGACGAAGAAGCAGGCCCGCCAGCGCGCCATCGACATGCTGGGCCGGGTCGGCATCTCGCGGCCCTCGGTCCAGGTGGACGCTTACCCGCACCAGTTCTCCGGCGGCATGCGGCAGCGGGTGATGATCGCGATGGCCCTGTCTAACGATCCCGAGCTGCTGATCGCCGACGAGCCCACCACGGCGCTCGACGTCACCGTGCAGGCGCAGATCCTCGACCTGATCAGAGACCTGCAGGCCGAGTTCGGCTCGGCGGTCATCATCATCACCCACGATCTCGGCGTGGTCGCCGAGCTGGCCGACGACATCCTGGTGATGTACGCGGGCCGGGTAGCCGAGTACGGGACCGCCGTCGATATCTTCGGCCAGCCCTCCCATCCGTACACCTGGGGGCTGCTGGCCTCGATGCCGCGCATCGACCGGGAGCGGACCGCCCGGCTCGTCCCGATACCCGGCACGCCGCCCAGCCTGATCAGGGTCCCGTCAGGCTGCCCGTTCCACCCGCGCTGCCGGTACGCGAGCCAGACCGGCGGGCGCAGCGAGAACGAGGTGCCGCCGCTGCGCGAGGTGACGCCGGGACACCTGTCGGCGTGCCATCTGACCGCCGCGCAACGGGCCGAGTTCTGGGCAGAGCTGTCGGCCGGCAAGGTCCGCGAGGACACCAGGGAGCCAGCATGACGGAAGAGCAGACTCAGTCGCCGCCAGTTCCCGGGTCCGGGAACGGCGGCGCACAGTCGAATGAGGAGCTGCTCCGCGTTACCGCCCTGGTCAGGCATTTCCCCGTTACCCGGGGCGTTATTTTCCGGCGGAAGGTCGGCGCGGTGCGGGCCGTGGACGGGATCGACCTGTCGGTATCCAAGGGGCAGACCCTGGGCCTGGTCGGCGAGTCGGGGTGCGGGAAGACCACCACCGGACGCCTGCTGACCCGGCTGGACGAGCCGACGAGCGGCCAGATCGTCATCGACGGCCACGACGTCACCCATCTGCGGCAGGGCCAGATGCGCCCGCTGCGCCGCGAGATCCAGATGATCTTCCAGGATCCGTACTCCTCGCTCAACCCCAGGCATACGGTCGGCGCCATCGTGCGCTGGCGCTGCGGCCCAAGCTGATCATCGCCGACGAGCCGGTCTCCGCGCTCGACGTGTCGATTCAGGCCCAGGTCATCAACCTGCTCGAGGACCTGCAGGACGACCTGGGGCTGACCTACGTGGTGATCGCGCACGACCTGTCGGTGGTCCGGCACATCAGCGACCGGGTCGCGGTCATGTACCTCGGCAAGATCGTCGAGGTGGCAGGCCGGGACCAGCTGTACGCCAAGCCGCGGCACCCGTACACGGTGGCGCTGCTGTCCGCGGTGCCCGTGCCCGAACCGCCCGGCACCCCGACCGGGCAGCGGGAACGGCGCGGTCGCATCAGGCTGGAAGGCGACGTGCCGAGCCCGCTGGCACCGCCGCCCGCGTGCCGGTTCCACACCAGGTGCTGGAAGGCGCAGCAGATCTGCAAGACGCAGGAGCCGCCGCTGGCCGAGCTCGCTCCCGATCACAAGGTCGCCTGCCACTTCCCCGAGAACACGCCGCAGCAGCACGAGGCGATAACCTCGCCGGACCCGGCGGCACCGTCCTAGGCGTTCTCCTGCACGAACACCCGGGAGCCCAGCCACAAGAACAGCAGGGCCATGCCCACCGCCACCGCGATCCCCTCGATCATGATCGTGTTGAAGTAGTGGCTGAGGTATGCCTCGCGCATGGCGTCGATGATGTAGCGGAACGGGCTGATCCTGGCTATGCCCTGCAGCCAGCCGGGGCCTAGCGTCAGCGGCAGGAAGATCCCGGACAGCAGCAGGAGCGGCACCACGATCGTGTTGATCAGCGGCGCGAACGCGTCCTCGCTCTTGACCAGCAGGCCGGTGGCGTACGACACCGAGGCCAGCCCGATGGCGACGAACATGATGAACACGAACCCGATCAGCACCGCGGGCAGCGGCGCCCGCAGCCCGAACGCCACCCCGACCAGCACCAGCACCGCCGCCTGCACGACCAGCGTGACCACGTCCCGCAGCACCCGGCCGGCCATGATGGCGAGCCGGTTCACCGGCGTGACCCGGAACCGCTCGATCACGCCCGACCGCCAGTCCGAGATGATGGCGAAACCCACGAAAGTGGAGCCGAACAGCGCGAGCTGGATCAGCAGGCCGGGCACGAAGAAGCGGTACGCGTTGCCGCCCCCGCCCAGCGAGGCGCCCGGCAGCCCCTTCAGCAGCGGGCCGAACAGGGCCAGGTACAGGATCGGCTGGGTCAGGCCGATGATGACCCAGGCCGGCTGGCGCAGCGCCAGTCGCTCCTGGCGGCGGAAGACCAGCAGCGTGTCGCGGATGAAGGACATGCCGGCTACTCCTTGCCTGTCGCGGCTGATCCGGTCGCGTCGGCCGGGACCCCAGAGGCCCCGGGTCCGGCCGCGTGGGTCACCGGGGCGTCGCGCAGCGAGCGCCCGGTCAGGGTGAGGAACACATCGTCCAGGGTCGGCCGGGACAGGTTGATCGATTCCAGCGTGACGTCGGCCGCGTCGAGCACCCGGAGCAGCGCGGGCAGCGCCTGCTCGCCGTGCTCCACGGTCAGCTTGAGCGCGCCGTCGGCCGCGCTGACCTCGCGGACCACGGCCTGGTCGGCGAGCAGCTTCCGGGCGGCGTCGGTACCGTGATCCCCGCCGGCTACCCGCAGCATCACCACGTCGCCGGAGATGCGCCGCTTGAGCTCGTCGGGCGTGCCCTCGGCTGCGATCACCCCGTGGTCGATGATGAACACCCGGTCGCACAGGACGTCCGCTTCCTCCAGGTAATGCGTGGTGAGGAAGACCGTGGTGCCCAGGTCGGACCGCAGGCTGGCGATGTGCTCCCACAGGTTGCTGCGGCTCTGCGGGTCCAGGCCGGTGGTCGGCTCGTCCAGGAAGACCAGCGGCGGCCGGTGCACCAGCCCGAGCGCGATCTCCAGCCGCCGCCGTTGCCCGCCGGACAGCGTCTTGACCAGCCGCTCCTCGAGCCCGGTCAGCTCAAGCTGCGCGACCAGCCGTTCCGCCCGCTGCCGCGCTTCGGCGGCGCCGATGCGGTACAGCGCGGCCTAGTCCAGCAGTTCCTCGATGACCAGGCAGGACGGGTCGGTGCCGCCCATCGTCTCGCCGATGGCCTGCGGCACGTAGCCGATCTTCTTGCGCACGTCGAGCGGGTTCGCCAGCAGGTCGGCGCCCGCCACCATGGCCGTCCCCGCGCTGGGCTTGAGCAGCGTGGTCAGCATGCGCAAGGTAGTGGTCTTCCCCGCGCCGTTCGGCCCGAGGAAACCGACGATCTCCCCCTCGCGGACGGTCAGGTCCACGCCCCGGACCGCCTCGACCGTGCGCTTGCGGCTCTTGAAGGTTCGCGCCAGCCCCCGTGTCGCGATGATCGCCATGCCTGTTAGCCCTCCGTCCAGGACCAGTGTCGCGACCCCGTTCGGCGATGTCAAGTAATATCTCGTTTAGCCTGCCGGTTCAGACATGCAACAGCACGAGTTGCCCGTCGATGTGGGCAATATCGGCGTCGTCCGACGTGAGGACGGCGTGTCCTCGTTCGGCCGCCACCAGCGCGACGTGAACGTCCACGATATCCGGATGCGAAGTCTGGCCGATCGTCACACCGATCTGCCTCGCCCGCTCCGGCGTGAGCTCGTCGATGACGACCGGGCTGCCGCGCCCGAGGCCCGCGCTGATCAGTCGGCTGACGTTCGCCTGGCGGGGCGTTCCCCGCCAGACCTGGGCAATCACGGTCCGGGGAAGAATGACTTCGACTCTCCCGCGCAGCGCCTCGTCGAAGATGCCGAGCATGAGCGGCGCCCGGCGCTCTAGGCCGATGAACGCCCCGGTGTCGAAGACGAACCCTCTCATGCGGCGTCTCCGGTCTTGCGCGAGAGATGCCGGCGATATGCCTCATCGGCGGCTCGCAGGGCCTCGTCCAACTGCGCCTTCGCCTGATCGTCGAGCTCGCCGACGCTAGACCGCAGATCCGTGACGAGGGCCTCCAGTGCCGCCCGGGCCTCGAGGATCTGCAGACCCTCCGCGATCAGCGCGGACACCGATTCGGCCCGGCCCTCCTCGACCTCGTGAACCGCCCATTCGTACAGATCGTCGCGGAGCGAAATGCCGATCTTCTTGGTCATACGGTTAAGGCTAGCATTGGTCATTCCGCGGTCATACCACCTCTACGGTTCGGGCAGCGAGGGCTCCGGGATGGCCTCCTGATGAGAGGGCAGCACCTCCGAGGCGGGCGCCGACTCGGGCAGCGGCGGTGGGGTGCCGTCGAACGCCGGGCACAGCGCCTTGTGGTTGCACCAGTCGCACAGCCGGCTCGGCCGCGGCCGCCAGTCACCGGCGTCCCTGGCCCGCTCGATGGCCTTCCATAGCGCCGCGACCTTGCGCTCGGTGGCGAGCAGGTCGGACTCGTCGGGGGAGTAGCGCAGCACCTCGCCCTCGGCCAGGTACATGAGCTGGAGCAGCCGCGGCACCTGGCCGCGCAGCCGCCAGATCACCAGGGCGTAGAACTTCATCTGGAACAGCGCGCTGGCCTCATAGGCCTCCCGCGGCGCGCGGCCCGTCTTGTAGTCCACGATCCTGATCTCGCCGCCCGGCGCCACGTCCAGCCGGTCGATGTAACCGCGCAGCCGCAGCCCGGACTCCAGCGTGGTCTCCACGTAGGCCTCGCGCTCGGCAGGCTCGAGCCGGCGCGGGTCCTCCAGCGTGAAGTACGCGTCCACGATCGCCGTTGCCGAGGCGAGCCACTCGGCCCGTTCGGCCTCGTTCTCGAAGAGCGCGGCGAGTTCCGGCTCCTCGGCGGCCAGCCGGTCCCACTCGGCGGCCAGCAGGCCGCGGGCCGCCTCCGGGGTCCGGCCTGCGGCCGGCAGGTCGAACAGCCGCTCCAGCGCGGCGTGCACCAGCGTGCCGCGCGCGGTCGCGGTGGTGGGCGGCTCGGGCAGCCGGTCGATCACCCGGAACCGGTACAAGAGCGGGCACGTCATGAAGTCGGCCGCGCGGGACGGTGACAAGGCCGGCCCTCGTGGCCTGGCCTCCTCCGTCTCGGCTGGCAACGTATCGACGGCCGCTGCTATTTTTTCCACAGCGCCACCGTAGGCCAAGCCACCGACATTCGGGGGCACACCACGCCTGGGAACGGGCGTTTCATGATTGTGAGCAGTTTGCGGCAAATAGCGCCCAAACTGCTCACGATCATGGTCGGGCCCCGCGGGCGGGGCGCGGCGGGCTCGCAACGACCCGAACGGCCCGCACTCCACGTAGCATCGGTATCGTGGCAAGCACGACGCCGGAGAAGCCGCCCGCGACGGCGGAGAAGCCACCCCATCGCCGGGAAACCGGCCCTGGGATCGTTGTCGCGCGCCTATTCGGCATCCCGGTGTTCATCTCGCCGTACTGGTTCGTGATCGCCGGCGTCTTCATCCTCATCTACGCCAGCGACCTGGCCGCGACCCTGCACGGCTCCACCAGGTTCATCGTGGCCGCGGCCTTCGTCGTGCTGCTCTACGTGTCGGTACTCATCCACGAGCTGAGCCATTCCCTGGTCGCCCGCTCCTACGGGCTGCCGGTGCGCCGGATCCTGCTCTACCCGCTCGGCGGGTTCTCCGAGATCGAGCGCGAGCCGCCCACGCCGGGCCGGGAGTTCGTGGTGTCCGCGGCGGGCCCGGCACTGTCGCTGGCCTTGGCCGCCGCTGGGTACGGCCTGATGCAGGTGGTCCCGACGGACACCGTCGGCGGCACGCTGGTCAGCCAGCTTCGCTGGGCCAACCTGGTGGTCGGGATCTTCAACCTGCTGCCGGGCCTGCCGCTGGACGGCGGCCGGATGCTGCGCGCGGTGATCTGGAAGCTGACCGGCCGCCAGTCGACCGCAACCATCGCGGCCGCCTGGGCCGGCCGGGTGCTCGCCGTCAGCCTGTTCGTGGTGCCGTTCGCGGCCGGCGCGGTGAACGGCACCGGTGGCGACCTGGTCTCGGTGCTGTGGCTGGCGGTGATCGCAGTTTTCATGTGGACCGGCGCCGGGCAGGCCATCAAGGCGACCAGGTTCCGCGAGCGGCTGCCCGCCCTGCAGGCCAGGCGGCTGGCCCGCAAGGCGGTTTCGGTGGCCGCGGACACCCCGGTGGCCGAGGCGATCAGGCGTGCCGAGGAGAACCAGGCCCGCGCGGTGGTGATCGTCGACCACGAGGACAAGCCGATCGCGATCCTCAACGAGACCGCGGTGATGGCCACCCCGGAGCAGCGCCGCCCGTGGCTGGAGGCGGGCGCGCTGGCCCGCACGCTCGAGCCGAGCCTGGTACTGTCCGCCGACCTGTCCGGCCTGGCCCTGCTCGAGGCGATCCGCCGTGCCCCCGCCACCGAGTACCTCCTGGTCGAGCCCTCCGGCCAGGTGTACGGCGTGCTGGCCGCCCGTGACGTCGACCACGCGTTCGCTGGGGTATAACCAAGCATGACCAAACCGCGGCAGGGGCCGCTCATGCCGGGCGAGCCGGTCCAGCTCACCGACCCGAAGGGGCGCAGCCACCTGATCACGCTGCGGGCGGGCGCGTCCTTCCACACCCACCGGGGCACGCTGAGCCACGACGACATCATCGGCGGTCCGGACGGGAATGTAGTCAAGTCGCTGGGCGGCACCCCCTACGTCGTGTTCCGCCCGCTGCTGGCCGACTTCACGCTCGCGATGAAGCGCGGCGCGGCCGTGGTCTACCCCAAGGACGCGGCGCAGATCGTGGCCTTCGCCGACGTGTTCCCCGGCGCGCGCGTGCTCGAGGCCGGAGCGGGCTCGGGCGCGCTGAGCTGTTGGCTGCTGCGCGCGGTGGGGGAGCAGGGAACCCTGGTCTCGTTCGAGCGCAGGCCGGACTTCGCCGAGATCGCCCGGCGCAACGTCGAGCAGTTCTTCGGCGGTGCGCCGCCGACCTGGCAGCTGGTCAACGGCGAGTTCAGCCCCGAAGGGCTGGCCGACTTCGACCGGATCATCCTGGACATGCTCGCCCCCTGGGACTGCGTGGACGCGGTCGCCTCGGTCCTCGCGCCCGGCGGCCTGGCCTGCTGTTACGTCGCCACCACGACCCAGCTCTCGCGCACCGTGGAAACCTTGCGCGGGCACGGCGGCTTCGACGAGCCGGCCGCCTGGGAGAGCCTGATCCGCGGCTGGCACGTGGAGGGCCTGGCGGTCCGGCCGCAGCACCGCATGGTGGGCCACACGGGGTTCCTGGTGACCGCGCGGCGGCTGGCGCCCGGGGTTACCCCCCCGCCCCGCCGGCGCAGGCCGGCCAAGGGGGCACAGGAAGAAGATCCAAGGGGGGTCCGGGGGGATGGGTCCCCCCGGGAGGACGGGGAAGAAGAGCGGGGGATCCCGGGGGGTCGTCCCCGGGGGCCGAACAGCGTTGATGCTAACGCCTTGTGATGCGGTTGTGACGTATTGGTAATTTCGCGGGCAGCAAAACGGCGTCGATACGGCGCCGGGAGGTTAGGGAAGGCCCGTGAGTAGGTAGAGTCCAGTTAACGGTGCAGGAGGAGGTGAGGGCCGTGCCTACCAGAGATGAGAGCGGGCGCAGCCGGCACGAGGATGAGGTGAAGAGCCTTACCGCTCAGATCTCCTTCCTTGATGAGGAGATTGCCGTGCTGCGGCGCAGGCTGGCGGACTCGCCACGGCAGGTTCGGCTCCTCGAGGACAGGCTGCGCGAGACCGAAGGCAGCCTCACCGGGGTCACGGCCCAGAACGAGCGGCTGGCCGCGACCCTGCGCGAGGCGCGCGACCAGATCGTCGCGCTGAAAGAGGAAGTGGACCGGCTGGCCCAGCCGCCATCCGGCTTCGGCGTCTTCCTGCAGGCGAACGAGGACGACACCTGCGACGTGTTCACCGGCGGCCGCAAGATGCGGGTGAACGTATCCCCGAACGTCGAGCTGACCGAGCTTCGCCCGGGCCAGGAAGTCGTGCTGAACGAGGCGCTCAACGTCGTCATCGCCCAGTCCTACGAGACGGTGGGCGAGGTCGTCATGCTCAAGGAGGTCCTCGCCGACTCCGAGCGCGCCCTGGTCATCTCCCAGGCCGACGAGGAGCGCGTGGTCCGGCTGGCCGAGCCGCTGCTGCGCGAGACGCTGCGGGCCGGCGACTCGCTCCTGCTCGAGTCCAGGTCGGGGTACGTCTATGAGCGGATTCCCAAGGCCGAGGTGGAAGAGCTCATCCTGGAGGAAGTGCCGGACATCTCCTACAAAGACATCGGCGGCCTGTCCGGCCAGATCGAGCAGATCAGGGACGCCATCGAGCTGCCCTACCTGCACGCCGACCTGTTCAAGGAGCACCAGCTCAAGCCGCCGAAGGGGGTCCTGCTCTACGGGCCGCCGGGCTGCGGCAAGACGCTGATCGCCAAGGCCGTGGCGAACTCGCTGGCCAAGCAGGTCGCGGCCAAGACGGCACAGGACGAGGGGACCAAGGAAGGCAAGAGCTTCTTCCTGAACATCAAGGGCCCCGAGCTGCTGAACAAGTACGTCGGCGAGACCGAGCGGCACATCAGGCTCGTCTTCCAGCGGGCCAGGGAGAAGGCCAGCGAGGGCATGCCGGTCATCGTGTTCTTCGACGAGATGGACTCGATCTTCCGCACCCGCGGGTCCGGGGTGTCATCCGACGTGGAGAACACGATCGTGCCCCAGCTGCTGAGCGAGATCGACGGGGTCGAAGGCCTGGAGAACGTCATCGTCATCGGCGCCTCCAACCGCGAGGACATGATCGACCCGGCGATCCTGCGGCCGGGCCGGCTCGACGTCAAGATCAAGATCGAGCGGCCGGACGCCGAGGCGGCCAAGGACATCTTCTCCAAGTACGTGCTCACCGTGCTGCCGCTGCACCCGGACGACGTGGCCGAGAACGGCGGGTCGTCGCAGGCCACCGTCGACGCGATGATCCAGCGCACGGTCGAGCGGATGTACACCGAGTCCGAGGAGAACAGGTTCCTGGAGGTCACCTACGCCAACGGTGACAAGGAAGTGCTGTACTTCAAGGACTTCAACTCCGGCGCGATGATCGAGAACATCGTGTGCCGAACACCACCAACCCGGACGACTGGGCCCGGATCTCCGGCAAGAAGGGCGAGCGCATCGTCTACATCAGGACCCTGGTCTCCGGCAAGACCGGGACCGAGGCGGGCCGGTCGATCGACACCGTGGCCAACACGGGACAGTACCTGTGATGGCTCAGGAAACCGTGTCAGCATGTCTCGTTCGCCCGTAACGGCATTAGGCTGCTTGGCATGAGCGTTCTTCGGGTGATGGGCACAGAGACGGAATATGGCATCTCCGTGCCCGGCCAGCCTGGGGCCAACGCGATGGTGACGTCATCCCAGATCGTCAACGCGTATCAGGCGGCCACGGCGGCCAAGGCGCGCCGGGCTCGCTGGGACTTCGAGGAGGAGAATCCGCTGCGGGACGCGCGCGGCTTCGACCTGACCCGCGAGGCCGCGGACTCCTCGCAGCTCACCGACGAGGACCTGGGCCTGGCCAACGTCATCCTCACCAACGGCGGGCGGCTGTACGTCGACCACGCTCACCCGGAGTATTCGGCGCCCGAGTGCACCAACCCGCTGTCGGTGGTGATCTGGGACAAGGCGGGCGAGCGGGTGATGGCGGAGGCTGCGGCCAAGGCCGCGACCGTGCCGGGCAGCGCGCCCATCCAGCTGTACAAGAACAACACCGACAACAAGGGCGCCTCTTACGGCTCGCACGAGAACTACCTGATGCGGCGCGGCACGCCGTTCGCCGACATCGTCAGGTTCCTGGTCCCGTTCTTCGTCTCCCGGCAGGTGATCTGCGGCGCCGGCCGGGTCGGCATCGGCGCCGACGGCCGTGGCTCAGGCTTCCAGATCAGCCAGCGCGCCGACTTCTTCGAGGTCGAGGTCGGCCTGGAGACCACGCTCAAGCGGCCCATCATCAACACCAGGGACGAGCCGCACGCAGACCCGGAGAAGTACCGGCGGCTGCACGTGATCATCGGCGACGCCAACCTGAGCGAGGTGTCGACGTACCTCAAGGTCGGCACGACCGCGCTGGTGCTCGCGATGATCGAGGACAAGTTCCTGGGCACCGACCTGTCGATCGAGGCCCCGGTGGCCGAGCTGCGCGCGATCTCGCACGATCCGACCTGCCGCCGTCTGGTCACGCTCAAGGACGGCAGGAAGATGACCGCCGTCCAGCTTCAGGCCGAGTACCTCGAGCTGGCCCGCAAATTCACGGAGGACAAGTACGGGGACGACGTCGACGACATCACCGTCGATGTGCTGGACCGGTGGGAGTCGGTGCTGAACCGGCTGGCCGAGGATCCGATGCAGCTATCGAGGGAACTCGACTGGGTGGCCAAGCTCGAGCTGCTCGAGGGCTACCGGACCCGGGATGGCCTGGACTGGGATAATCCGCGGCTGCAGCTGGTCGACCTGCAGTACGCCGACGTGCGGCCGGACCGGGGCCTGTACAACCGGCTGGCCGCCCGGGGCCGGATGGTCCGGCTCACTGACGACGCGACCGTGAACCGGGCCATCGAGAACCCGCCCGAGGACACCAGGGCCTACTTCCGCGGTCGCTGCCTGCGGCAGTACCCGGAGTCGGTGGCGGCCGCCTCGTGGGATTCGGTGATCTTCGATATCCCGGGCCGTGAGTCGCTGCAGCGGGTCCCGACGCTCGAGCCGCTGCGCGGCACCCGGGCGCATGTCGGCGAGCTGCTGGACCGCTGCCGCAGCGCTGCTGAGCTGGTCGCCGCGCTCACTGGCCAGGAGTGACACGCCGCTCGTCAGCGGCTGAAACCGCGGCCACCCCAGATAATGAGTTCGTACCGATTTCAGCTGGGCGGGATTGGGCGGGACTCCCACGGGTGACGATAGCGTTGGGACTGACGGAGGTAGTCACATGGCAACGAAGGACACAGGCGGTCAGCGGCAGACCACGAGGCGCGCCGAGGAGACCGAAGAGACCGAGACCGGCGGCACCGAGGAAGTCAGGGAGCGGCAGGAAAAGCTCTCCGACGACGTGGACGCCATCCTGGACGAGATCGACGAGGTGCTCGAGGAGAACGCCGAGGAGTTCGTCCGGTCGTACGTGCAGAAGGGCGGCCAGTAGCCCGACGGTCGTGGCGCCGGCCGGTTCGCCGTAGGCGGACGTGCTGGCGCCTCTCGCGTCCTGTCGCGCTCCGGCGTGGCAGTAGGGTCTGATGAGTACGCTCGCTACGATTACGGGAGAAGGTCCGCGTTGAGCTCGTATTTCGACGGCAGCCAGCCCGGCCCGTTCGGCGGTGGCCCGAGAGCATCCGGCCGGGGACAGGGCGCTTCAGGCGGTACCCCGTCGGGTTTCCTGGGCCTGCAGACCTCCTCGTTCACCGACTTCCTCGCCTCGCACTCGCCCGGGCTGCTGCCCGGCCGGGTGATGCCCGCCGCGCCTGCCGATCCGGACCCGAGGGCTCCGGGGTCAGGGTCCCAGGCCATCCGCGACCTGCCGCACGCCACCACCATCGTGGCCGCCATCTGCGATGGGGGAGTGGTGCTGGCCGGCGACCGCCGGGCCACCGCCGGGAACATGATCGCGAAGCGGGACGTGGAGAAGGTCTTCCGCAGCGACGAGTTTTCCGGCATGGGTTACGCGGGCACCGGCAGCGTGGGGATCGAGTTCGTCCGCCTGTTCCAGGTCGAGCTCGAGCACTACGAGAAGATGGAAGGCCGGTCGCTGTCCCTGGTGGGAAAGGCGAACCGGCTGGCCTTCATGGTCCGGGGGAACCTGGGCGCGGCCATGCAAGGCCTGGTCGTGGTGCCGCTGTTCGTCGGCTACGACGACGATAGCGGCCAGGGGAGGATCTTCAGCTACGACGTGGCCGGCGGCCCGTATGAGGAGCACCGGTTCCACTCCATCGGCTCGGGATCCCTGTTCGCCCGCGGCGCGATGAAGAAGCTCTACACCGACGGCATGCAGGCCGGTGACGCCGTGCTGGCCTGTGTGCAGGCGCTGTACGACGCGGCCGATGACGACTCGGCGACCGGCGGCCCCGACCTGCCCAGGCGCATCTTCCCCGTCGTCGCCACGATCACCGCCGACGGCTTCAGGAAGCTCCCTGAAGCCGAGGCCGCGCAGGTCGCCGAGCAGGTCATACGGGAGCGGCTGACCAATCCCGATGGCCCCCCGGCGGCGCTACGGAACGGTTAGCGTGCCCTCAGACCCCAGCCCATCCCGCTCCACGCCTAGGTAAAGGAAGCGTCCCCGGTGTCCATGCCGTTTTATGTGTCACCAGAACAGTCCATGCGGGACAAGGCCGACTACGCGCGGAAGGGCATCGCGCGCGGCCGCAGTTGCGTGGCGCTGCAGTATGCGGGCGGGATCCTGCTGGTGGCGCCGAACCCGTCCAGCGCGCTGCACAAGATCAGCGAGATCTACGACCGGATCGGCTTCGCCGCGGTGGGCCGCTACAACGAGTACGAGAACCTGCGCAAGGCCGGGGTCACCTACGCCGACATCACCGGCTACCAGTTCGACCGGCACGATGTGACGGCGCGCGGCATCGCCAACTGGTACGCGCAGACGCTCGGCACCATCTTCACCGAGAGCCCGAAGCCCTTCGAGGTGGAGATCGTGGTCGCCGAGGTGGGCCTTAGCCCCGCGGATGACCAGATCTACCGGATCACGTTCGACGGCTCGGTGACCGACGAGCCCGGCTTCGTGGCCTTCGGCGGCCAGGCGGACCAGGTGTCCGCAGCGCTGAAGGAACGCTACTCCGACGACATGTCCCTGTCCGAGGCGTTCGCCGCCGCGCTGGCCGCGCTATCCGCCCCGGCCAATGGCGAGCGCACCGAGCGCACCGAGCGCACCGAGTTCGCCGCCGCCCAGCTCGAGGTGGCCATCCTCGACCGTGCCCGCGATCACAGGACCTTCCGCCGCATCCGGGCCGCCCGCCTGGAAGAACTGCTCGCCGAGGCCCGCCCCGCCCCCGCTGCCGAGCCCGCCGACGACGAGTCCTCCGCCGAATCGTCCGGCTCCGCCCCCTCCGGCTCCGCACCCTCCGGCTCCGCACCCTCCGGCACCGGTCCAGGCTCATCCACCCCGCCCAGCTCGAGCGGCCCCTCCAGCCCCAGCTCTCCCTCCGACACGGAGCCTCCGACCGGCCCCGCCCCAGGCGGCTCCGACCGCGGCACCGGCCTCGACGGCGGATCCCCGCTCTAGCCTTCCTTGAGCCTCCGGCCGCACCCGCGTCGCTGGCCCCACCCGCGGCGCAGCGAACCACGACGATGTCACATCGTGGTGGTCCTGACCACGGCAATGTGACACTGTCGTGGTTTCACCACCCTGGCGGTCCGGAAATGGTGTGACGGATGCGCAGCCGGGGATGCCTGATCTTCAGCGGACGCATCCGCCCGGGTGCGTGGCCCGGCTCCGATGGGCGGCGCCGATGGAAGGCGCCGTGAGCCCCCGCATTCTCTCGACTTGGCGCGCCTGCGGATGCCGCTGTGAAAGGTGAGGTCGTTGAGGTTCCAGCGGGCGTGCTGGGTTGCGGGCCCGGTCCAGCGCGAGCCGGCCCCGGCCCGCTCCAGCGTGAGCCGGCAGCGCTCCAGCCGCGGCCCGCTCCAGCCGCGAGCAGCACGCCTTACAGCGGGATATTGGCGTGGTTGCCCTTCAGTTGGGGCGCCTCGGCGATGGCCCGGGCTAGCTCACGACGTGTCTGGCTGGGCTCGATGATCGCGTCGATGACGCCGAGATCCACGGCGCGCTGCAGGCCGCCCGCTGTGGCCTCGTGCTCGGCGGCCAGCCGCGTCTCGGCCTCGTGCAGTTGCTCGGGTGGTACCGAGGCGAGCGTGCGCCGGTGCAGGATGCGGACCGCCGCGACCGCGCCCATCACGGCGATCTCCGCGTCCGGCCAGGCAAACACGCGGGTCGCGCCTAGCGACCGGGAGTTCATCGCGATGTAGGCGCCACCGTAGGCCTTGCGGGTCACTAGCGTCACCCGCGGCACCGCGGCCTCGGCGAAGGCGTGCAGTAGCTTGGCGCCCCGGCGGACCACGCCATCCCATTCCTGGCCGACGCCGGGCAGGTAGCCGGGCACGTCCACCAGGACCACGAGCGGTACGCCGAACGCGTCGCACATCCGCACGAAGCGCGCTGCTTTCTCGGCCGAGGCGGCGTCCAGGCAGCCGCCGAGCCGCATCGGATTGCTGGCCACCACTCCGACCGTGCGGCCGGCCAGGCGGCCGAGGATGGTCACGATGTTCGGCGCCCAGCGGGGGTGCAGTTCGACCCCTGGCGTGTCGAGCAGCTTGCCGGTCAGCAGGTGCACGTCGTACGCGCGGCGGGCCGAGTCGGGCAGCAGGCCGGACAGGTCGCGCTCCTCCGCGTCCTCAGCGATCTTGCCCTGGTCGCTGAGCATGGCCGCCAGCTCGCGCGCCCGGTCCAGAGCCTCCGCATCGGTCGACGTCACCAGGTGCACCACGCCGGACCGGCGGCTGTGCGGCTCGGGCCCGCCGAGCCGTTCCATGTCCA
>WNGR01004319.1_pt1 | contig 19518 bp, 15 predicted proteins | sample 5407581 | NCBI WGS metagenome assembly WNGR01 (sample SAMN13153383, study PRJNA577476) | soil metagenome | isolation source: 80 cm soil or saprolite under Garry oak tree replicate 2 | place: USA:California | collected 2016-06-15 | reverse complement strand
CAACACAACTGACTTCCGCAATCAGGTAATTCTTGGGCACCAGTTCTTCTCCGAGGTTATCCTCTTAGGTGTCGATTTACCACCGACAATGGATGCTCCGTTTCAGCAACCGTCTGGCAGGGCAGTCTGGTATTCGTTCGGCATGCTGATCGCTAATGCAGCTGCGATTATCCTACAGATTGATCCTGGTGAGCTTAAAGTAGGAGTGCGGGCGGTTCGGCGTGGTCCTGGTCATCGGCTGCATGGCGAAGTCTTCCTCTATGACGATGTACCTGGTGGAGCTGGTTATGCACGGGCAATAGAGCAAAATCTTGAAGCGATATTACGCAAAGCTCTGGAATTGGGAGAACATTGTGTAAATCCTAATTGTGGAGGTGCATGCTACCATTGTATGTTTGATTATCGGAACCAAATGCTACATCCACTGCTCGATCGCGAACTAGGGGCAGCTCTGCTGCGATTCGTACTCCATAATCAGCAGCCATCACTCAATCCTGTACAGGTCGCACGAGGGGCTTCTGCACTAGCAGAATACGCACAGACAAGTTGGGAGGTGCTGCCAGGAAGAACGGTCGGGAATCAATATTTCCCCTGTGTGCTTCGTGATCAAGATGGAGTCGAGGTTGGTTTGTGGGTAATCCATCCCTTGGAAGAACGACCGATAAGTGAGGAACGGCAGGCATTCCTCAGTGCCTATGGTTTGCGGTGCGCCGTCCACACGACCTTTGATCTCGATCGTCGTCCTTTCTGGGTACTCAATCACCTGGTGACAATATGAGCAGCGCGCCAAACACTACTTTTAACTGGCTAATCGAGAGAGGAAAACTCTGGCCACCACGAAATCGGCCTTCGGCTCCCTTTGGCCCAACTACTATCGAAATCATACGCTCCTGCTCATTGCGAGTATGTTTTGACATGTCAAAAGGGTATGAGCGCCGCACCGCGTATGCAGCACGTGTGGGAATTGCATTTCATAAAACGCTCCAATCACTCGCAGAGCATCCCATCTGGTCTGATAATAAAAGCGAAATTGTTGACGAGTCATATCGCCGATTTCGTCATGAACTGGCACTACAGGAGGAACAAAAAGACACACGTCCTCGTGAACAATTGTTGCCTCGTGATGAAGAACGAGTGCATCGCGCTTTAGAATCAGTTGCGACTGAAGCGCTTCGCCTGGCTAAGCAGATCTCAGTTGGAAAGGTTGGGTATGAAAGGCAAGGCACAACGGACACTAACATTTCTCACGTTCCCGAGATGCAAGATTTGGGTGAAGAGAAGTTAATGGTCGAGGTACCGGTGAAATCACAAGATGGCCTACTGGTTGGACGCGTCGATTATGCAGAAAGACTTCAAACCGGAGTCCGCTTGCTTGATTACAAATCAGCTCTGCGTGACAATCTCCCAGAGCGATATGAGCGTCAGTTACAGTTGTATGCACTCATGTGGTACGAAACGTTCGGAGAATGGCCTAGCGAGGCTCTGGTTATTTATCCCTTTACAGGAGCAATGCACAGGGTATCTGTTGATCCTGAGATATGCCAGCGAGTTGGCGATGAAGCACGCATCCTTATTAAGCAGTTGGAAGAAGGCCTTCCAGCAGATCAACTTGCTACTCCTGGCGAAGTGTGTACAGTGTGTGAGTTCCGACCTTGGTGCAAACCGTTCTGGATGTGGCAGCTTAAACATTCTAGCCTTTCCGTAGCATTGCAGGATGCGGTCTTAGGCTTCGAAGGCGAGGTCATTGCACTCGAGTTGAAGGATTTTTATTGGAAAGTGGTGGTGAAGTGGCGTGATGCCGAAGTCCGCATTGTCGCACCTCAAGAGCGTTTCCCCCAGTTGCAAAGGGCTCGACATGGCATGCGTATTCGCGTACTCGATATGCGGCTCCATGGTCAGCGTTATCGGCCACAAGCTATTGTTACCGAGAGTTCAGAAATATTTCTGATTGAGTAATTCAGATGGAGAAGGAAAAGACAATGAGATTTTGTTGTTGATAAAGAAGATTAAGTTGTCAACTTTATTATTTGTCTCCTGCTCTTAAATTTAACGCAAGGTGAAAGTGAAGTGCTTTATGTGATTGGACTCAGAGGGATTGAAGTTATCCTAGAGGTCTTTGTTTGTGTCAATATACGCTCCACTACTTTCAATTTGTGAAATGCTGAGGTTAGAGTAACATGGGCAGTCAACGAGCTTTCCAGAGTCCATTCATGCTCTATCTGTCGCAGCGCAACTAAGTAATGACCATCGAAGAGGAGCAGAAAGAACCTGGGACTCTGGGAGGGCTTCTAGCCAATAGTGATTATTGGAATGCTTGAAAAGTGTACAATATGTACAGCCGAGATTAAAACGTATCTCTACAGAACAAATTGCTTAAGTAGTGCTATTCGCGTTTGCCGTGAAGACAAGCAAACAAGGGGGAGTAAATAATAATCCCCATTATCAAAGCCTATGGAGGCTATTATGGTCGAAAGCCGTGAGGGCTTTTTTGAAGGAAAACGCCCCTGGTCAAAAATCAAAGATGAGGTTTTAGAAAAATATATGACACCTTATCTTGCAAAAGTAAATACAAGAAGGCAACCGATCTTACTGATAGATGGATATGCTGGGCCAGGTATTTTCGGTGATGACACTGTTGGCTCACCCATTATTATGTGCGAAGCAGCTGAAAAGTATGCTGAGGGTAACTATCAAGCAATCTTCATCAACAACGAGAAAAAGTACCATGAAAAGTTGTCTACTGAGATTCTGCGCCGTGGTTGGTTACACTCAGCAGTAACATTATTAGGTGATAGTCAACTCCTATTAAAAGCGCTCCCTAAGACACTTTTAAATCAAACGGTTTTTCTATATCTTGATCCATTCGGGCCAACCGGGTGCGATTTTGCCTTACTCAAACCTTTCCTTGAGCGTGCTTCTCAATACAGCACCGAAATACTACTCACAATGAGTATGCCTGCGATGCATCGTTTTGCTACTCCTAAAGCAGTAAGAGCTGGCCGTCAGGAAGAACAAATGATTAAAGATTTTCACCAAATCCTGACAAATATTCTTGGAGGTGACTATTGGAAGGATATACTCTGGCAAGAGATTGACGCAGAAGAACGTGAACAACAACTCATACAAGCCTACCAAAATAAACTTGCACAATATTTACGCTTTACCCGCTCTTGTCCTGTTCGTGAACGGACTGACAAACGAATTAAATACTTTATCGTATTTGCCTCGCAGCACTTAGATGCTTTGCTGCTTTTGAATGATATCATGACAAGGGCTTATTTCAGCAGAATGCATAGAGCAGATTTTGCTGGTGGTTTATGGGAAGACACTGATTGGCGAGAAATGCGATCTATTGAAGGGCTAGATCAAATAGTTACTACGCTCGTAGGAAAATATCCAGGAGAAACAAGAAAATCAATTTGGTCGCATATTGTACAAGAATATTTTATGCGGTACTTGGAACCGGAATATAATGCTGCTGTGAAGAAGCTTGTTGAACAGAAGAAACTGACCTACATCAACCCACGCGGCACTAATCGACTGAATGAGGATTGCCTACTCCACCTGCCCGAACAATAGTTATTTGATACATTTACTGAATCAAAACGGGAACCTTCGGATATTCATCCCAGGTTTGACCATCCAGTAAACGTCCACCAGCCTTCGGAGTACGTCCACCCCATTGCTTATGAAAAAAGGCTACTCCCGCCTCTTGACAGCGATCACGTAAAATCCGCACCCATTGAGGGTCACAGGGACGACAGCCAGGCCCGCTCTCTCCACCACTAATAAGCCAATGAATACCTTCAAGACACAAGCCATTGAGAGGACCCAGCAAGGGTTCAGCACTAATAAAGCGAACAGCCGCCGGTATCTTGCGGAGAGCATCTATGCGCCAAGTATACGAGGAAGTCTCGACAGATACACCAAACCAAATGTGAGAAGGCCAGGAAGAACTTCCAGTTAGATGAAGGATATGGTGAGTTATTTTCTCTATTAGTCCTGTATTGACAAGTCGCGAGGGCCGTTTTGTGAGTACCTGAAAAATATGATGATCGGCGCATATCATTGTAGTAAATACATCGAGGATAAAACTGTCTGGTACATCTTTGTGAAACAAATCGCTCATCGAATTTACAAAGATACGTCGTGGCAAGCGTTCAGCAAATGTGAGCGCGTAGCAGTGGTCGCAGCCAGGACTAACTTGTGTGCAACCTGTAACGGGATTCCAAGTCGCATTTGTCCACTCGATGCTCGTGTTATCACTCATCAAATACCTCTGAACAGATGTTCTTAACCTAATCATTATACTGGTCTATAGTTATCAAGTCAAGAACAATGGTAATTACTAGGAAAAGTGGGGACTCATCAACCTCATGTTAAGTGATAGTTAGAAGGTGAGTAGTGAGTCGGATTAAAATTGTCGGTAGCGTTCGTTGCCAATGACATAGACAATCCGCTTTAAGCTGATTACCATCAGAAGCAAAGAAACCCAGTAATGCCAACAATCAGTAGATAGGTCACTATCAAGTCATAAATCCGAAACGCCGACTAAAACGTGAATTGGACAGGATCATAAGTTATTCCAGAACTCCCAAGGCGAGCAATGAGTGTGTAGGAAAGACCCGGTCGTGGCAGAAACGAGAATATCTCAGTTTCTAGCTCAATTTGTCCTGCACTTAAAGAGAAAGGGGTATTGAGATCTCCAGTTCCTTCATATGTATTTCCAGAAATGTCTTGAAGACTGAAATCATGAAAGTAATCGCTTTGTCGTGCCCCGCTATGGTTGAACAATTTGACACTCCAGACCAGCCTCAGATTTGTCGTATCAATGGTAATGGTGTTGATGGTTGTGAGGACAGGATCATCGCAGACGCCGCAGCGCAACGTAATGGTTTCTTTGATCGTCCCAGGAGTAAAGGTCCGAACAGGTGTTGTCTTGAGATGCGCAGTATCATGCTGTGCCGATGTTATGACTGGTTGATTCGATCCTGTAGATCCATAGGGAGAAGTTGTCAGCAGTTTACCTTCCGCGAATTGATATACCTCGATAGAGCCAAGTCCCACGACCATCAACGCGAGAATAGCTATCGCGAGCAGATATCCTCTGTTCCTTTTTGGTCGAGATGGAGGCTGAGAGTACATATATGGTGGAGGCGGCGGAATAGCTGTACCTGTAGAGTTAGTATACACAGAGGAAGACTGCGACGATCCATCATGCTGAGGTTTGACAAAGGTAGATGAGGAATCCATTGACATGTTTTGATATGGATAGTCTCCTGTCTTACTCGAATGAGATGGGTGATCATACCGTTGATCCTGGTACGACATATTTTGACCTCACACTTCGTCAAGATAACGACTCAAGCAACTGCAAACCCTGGTGTTCTCTGCCTGCTACTGATGGGCACAATGGTAAAAGAGTGTGGATGTGAACCGAGTGTTCCCCCATTACTCTTCTTTATCATATGCCAGGTTCTGTAGAAATTATGTTCTGGACGTGTCAAAACGCACCAAATTGGCTATTCTTGGTGGAGAAATAACAACGATCATTTCTTGTATGTTCTGTTGTCTGGAGGTGGTTCGGACGAGAGTAATCTGTGTGGTGATCTTGCGACATCACCGCGGCTCCTATCATCAGCTTGACCGGCACGCAGGTTGGATCGGTCAGCTTGCACATGCTACGAAGACCACACTCGCGCCTACGCAGGAACGTAGTCCAGCCCTTGCTACATCTTCCTGTTTCAGGGTATAGTACCACCATGCTGTACCCAATCAGCACGTCTCACAGAACGACCACGACGACGCTCGCGTCCTAGCCCGTCGGGTTCCCGCTGATTCAAGAAGGCTCCCGCACGGTGGGAGTTTCTGTGTATCTCGTAGCAAAGCTCCTTAGGGGACCGCAAGCAGAGAAACCTAGCACTACTTTGAAAGGAGTTCCTATGAGATTCTTTGTTCTTCAGCAAGATACACACGTCGTCCAGGTCGATGACTACGTAAAGAAAGCAGATATTGATCCAGAATTTGCCCGGTTTCTACGACGCGAAGCACTTGGAGAGATACTGGTACAACACTCGAACGACAAGCCAGGCTATCTGCGGTACGCCAATAGACTTGGTTTCCGTTGGGAACCACATGCTGAGAGTGGCCATGTGCAGTACGACTACAAGGCCAACCTCATGCGCCGGCTCGTGCAGGACTATGCTCGCCAGCTGGTACATGAGCTCGATATGCCCGTGTACGAAGTGAACGGCGCACATATGTTCAGCCTCAACCACCCGGTTGTTGAAGCCTATGCGTCGCTCTATGGTGATCGGCTGTATCACTTTTCATCTGGCGATCATACAGTGGTCATGAGCTACGATGCCAGCTACCCACACTTCAACCTGGCAGCCAGAGCGCCGCTCAGCTACAAGCAGCTGCCGTTTGCTCACTTTTCGCTCTCCGACTGCTACCGACACGAACAGAGCGGAGAACTGATGCTGCTCTTGCGGCAACGGCGTTTCTTCATGCCTGATCTCCACCCGTACTTCAAGGATATCGCTGAGGCGTTTGCTTGGTTCCCCACATTGCAGGAAAAGATCGTGGACGCGGCAGTCGATGCAGGCCGTCACTACCAGGTGGTCATTGAAGTGCCATCCGAAGAAGTATGGCAGACGTATCGCACGTACATTGAGCAGATTCCCGTTGAGCGTGGTGCAGACGTACTCGTTCATATCATCGAGGATGGCGTTGACCGCTACTGGGTGGTCAACGTCGACTACAAGGTCATCGATCAGCTTGGTCAAGCCCGTGAGATCGGCTGCATCCAAGTAGATATTGGCAACGCGCCACGTCTCGGTATCCATTACGTTGACAAGAACGGTCACAGGAAACATCCAGTCATCATTCATTCGGCCATACCAGGTGGCATCGAACGATACCTCTACCTGGTCTTCGACCAGTTTGAGCAACATGGCCTCCCCCTGTGGCTGCAGCCAGTGCATATTCGGTTGCTACCGGTTGGTGCCGACTTTGTCGAGCCATGCTTGCAGCTGATACAGAAGTACGAGCAGCTGCCGCTACGGATCGAAGTCGATAACAGAAATATCAGTCTACCAGCCAAGCTGAAGGCAGCATACGAGGACTTAGTACCACGGAAAATTGTCATCGGGCAAAAGGAAGCGAAAGACGGTTATGCCGAGTTTGACAGGCTGGTGCGTGAACTGGCTAAGGGCATGGGCAACAAGCCGTTTATCCGGAGAGAATGGCCTGGTGAGGTAAGTAGACAAGTGAGCTAGTGCTTTTAGTGTCCCAACCTTTCTGACAATGTATCCTTGTAAAGCTGAGTAATTCACGCTCAAATCGCGGCAAAGCTATGGTTCAATGCTGGCAATAGTGTTTGGCAAAGCACAATAATAATAGCTAACTTAGATGCGTTTCTATCCCATTTGCTCATTATCGCCAGCTCAAAACTTTTTGCCTTAACAAACTCAATGAATACACCATATCAAAAGGATTAAAAATCACTCCTGAAAAAGAGGCACATGTTGCATATGCTGGATGTAGCAGTGGAACTAATACTTACTCTATTATCACGTTATACGAGCCGTATGGCTTAGTGGACGGAAGGGTATAAGCACCGTTTATACGTAGCCGTCCTTTAAAGTTGTCACTGTGTCCACCTATACACATCTTTTCGCCTATGATTGTCCATACTATTGTTAAGTTATTCTGTTCCAAAAACTTCATCAGCATTTGCTTATTAGCAAGCAATACACCGGGACCTTGTTCTTGAACAGAAGGATCAACGAAAGCAATTGTATGGCTACCATAGGTTACATACTCTCCATTATTAAGACCGGTCGAAAGTTTCATTCCTTCATATAAGTATCTACACGGTATTTGGATGGTAAAACTCTCTTCAACTGAACAGTCTGAGGTATTTCCTTCTTGTAGATATTCATCGTTGGCTACCATTAGCCTTACAGGAGAACGCTTTTCTCTATCTGTCTGGGGTTCCGTCCAGTCCTGATGCTCATTATAGGTACCGTAAATTGATCTGAACGCTTCCGAGTTAGGGAACTCACCGAAGTACAGGTCATAGAATCCGTACGATTCGGGCATCCACTTGTTCCAAAAATCTTGCTGTTTAGCCCACTTATAAAAAGTTAGCCTATTGGTTTTATCAATGATGTAGCCATACACTTGGACCCATACTTGTTTATGCCTAATATCGTATCTTCTTGATTCCTCAATATCTTCAAGTGGCTCATCCCATTTATAGTAGCCTTTTAGGTTAAGCCAAGTAACACCATGAGGATCAGTTACTTGAATTAACTTCTTAAAATCTGGAAAATCATCAGACGACTTAAGCCAGTCGTTTTTGCGTGGTATCTGGTTCCATTTATAATAATTTACTGGGGTCCACCAACACTCCTCATGTGGTTTTTGATCAGAAGCCTTCTCAATAGTATGACCAGGATCAATGTCTCTTATCGAAAGTTGCCATGGGCCTTCATATTGTTGTGGTTCTTTGCCGTCATAATCATCCCCAAGTGAAAAGTTGTCAGCTACGCGTGCTAGTAATTCATGTAAGGAGATCCACTGATATTTTTTGCCTATTCTTTCGTTTCGGTTTCGGTCACGGCTAACCGGGCCATACTGAGTGATTATATCATCATAATGACCGTGTTTTTCTGATTGCCACCCGAATTGCATAACACGATTGACTATCCAACGTTGACCGCGCCCGGCATCGATCTTTTTAAAGCCTTGTAGCCGATTGCCAGAAAGTGACTTAAGAACGACTTTCTGGTATGGCTGATAGCTTTTTTTAGAAAGCACCTTTGACGTAAACTCTTCCGAAGACTGCCTAACAATTTCCTCTGTTGCCTTATCGTCCTCACCGATAAAGTTTTCCTCCTGTGTAAGAAAATTATAGATCCTGGCTCTGAATACTCTGGTGTCCTGTGCTTTTTCCCAGAGTTTGTGCTCTTCTTTGTTAAGCTTCGACACAAACTCTTCCAGTAGCTCGGATTCGGTTTTAGGGCGAAGTGTACCATTAAGGTAGCCTGTAAAGTGGGAAAGATTACTATTCACGACATAGTTGCCGAAGTCTCCAATGCCACCAGCTCCCTCACCATAAATCACTGACGACCAGATGGTGTAATAATCTTTTCGTTCGTCACTATCTTCTCGGTATCTCTTCTGAAGAGTTTTCAAGCTGGGTACCTTTTCAGGCCATTTACTGCCATATGGTGGCCTAAATTTTTCTGGCAAAAAAGGTGCTTCTGGCTTTCGTCCGTAGTAAAGTTCAACCACGTTTCTAGCATAATCGCGAAGTAGTATGTCTACAGGGGGATTGCCGTTGCTAAACACTTTATCGTACACAGCTAGAGCCAACTTCTTTAAGCTCTTGTCACTTTCACTTCGTAGTGCACATCCATAAGTAACCGCATAGAGCCGCTGTTTAACGTAAGGGTCATTCACATCATTAAATCGCTCAAGAATATTTATCAATACCTCCTCACGACACTTGAGCAACTCCTCCAAAGCTTTCGTTGAACGATCACGAATAACTCTATTACTTGACGCAAGGAACCATACGATCGGGGTTGCGACAAGCTCAAGCGAGTCGTCTGACAGATACTGCTTTGATTCTTTATGCCATGCCCAATTGATCAAGCGTTTAATCATAGTGTGATCTTCGTAGTTGTTTACAAGAAATTCTTGCCAGAATACATCTCTGTCTGCCATCGTAAACTGTCTCAAGTACCTATCTAAAATATTTGCGTTAAGAGGATGTTCGGGCAACCCAGCAATACTTATCAGTGCATTTAAAAATTCGGGAAATAGACTATAATCCCCAATAATGAATTTGTTAACGTAGTCTAATGCAGACTGCGTATTAAAATGCTTGTGCTTACCGTTTTGTTTAGAAAGATCGCGCCATACAATACTTTGCAAAAAGCCTTTCTGTATCGAATGAAGACTATGCAACTCCTCAGGCACGACCCAAGCCAGGTCTTTACCGCCAAGCCGTTCAGGCACCTGAATTGAAAGAGCTTCAATCAATCCAAAGCTCCAGCTACTACTAACAACCTTTCCTAGCGGTGTATCAGGAGTAAAGAATTGTTCTGGTTTAGATGTATCACGAAGGTGAGTTGTGAGCAGGCACCGAGCTATCAGATGATCACTAAATTTTTGGTATGGAAAGCGGTATTCATGTCCTCGAATCTTACCGCTATTCGTATAATGAGGAACTTTAGTAATCAGCCAATGTCTTTGTAGAAGTTTTAAAACTTCTTTTGAACGACCCGCAAGCTCTCGTTCAATGATATCAAGTATTCTCGATTCTAGGATTCGGTCTTCACTATTATCTGCCATCCATTGGGCAACAGGCTTAATAACTTTTTTCCAGATTCTTGTTTTGTCCGGCGGAAGACACAGGTCTGCCAGTACGGCACTCCCTTGCTTTTTGTTGTACGCTTCAAATAATCTTGTGGTTCCTATATGGCCTCTAAAATCACTGCTTCTTTGGTACGTTTCACAAAATAACTTTAAGAATAATGGGTTTCTAAATTCTGGTGCGATGATTGGCACGCGAGGTAGTGGGATACTAAATAGTTGAAAGAAATTTGTTACAGCCTGCCAGTCTAATTCTCCAAATCCTTCGTGTTCAATTTTTATAAGCTGATTACCATATCTGTTGTTGAGCACACTCTGCTCGAAGCCAGATCTTATGCTCATAATAACTGCGATGCTTTTGTACTTCTTCAATTGAGCAAGTTTGCCCCAAGCCACTTTTCCACTAGCTTCATTAATGGCGTCAATCATTATGAGGGCCTTAACGTTATGTCGGCGTGCACGGTCATTAATCTTTTTAAAGATGGTGGCGGCATTCGAGCCGCTATTAATGAGCTGCGCAATTCTTGCTAGTGGATCGCCTCCTGTGAATTCTTCGCCTAGAAAAATGTAAGTGGGGAGATTAGCATTTAGCCTGGTAGTCGCTACGCCGCAGAGGAGATGGGTTTTCCCTGATCCTGCTTGCCCATTAATAAGTACCGAGTTTTTACTAAGTGCTGCAATAGCTGGTCCGTCAACGAAGGATTTGAGTTCTCGTAGTTTTGCTCCGAGGCTATATAACTCACTTATTTCAGCTCTTAAATCTCTGTCAGGGTCGTGAGAGCTTGTTGCCTCTTTATTTTTTTCTTCTAGATCATTGAGTTTTTGGACAATATTACTTATGAGTTCTATAGCACTGGCGCATCTTGCTGAGAGTAATTTCCACTTGACTCCCTTACCAACAGGCGAATGACGTATTTTCTTTAAATGCTGAGCAATTAACTTAAGCGTATTAGTAAGTTCATGGTATTCATCTGGCGCAGTATCACTTGCTGGTTTTCGCCTAATAAATCGGCTTTCTTCCCATATGTGAGTCCCTAGTCTTAAAAGTTTTTTATTGAACTCTTCGGTCCTACCAAGTACATCAAATGTGAAGCTTATTGGTAAAACTATATTCACACGCGTGTCATAGCGTGGTCCCGCCATATGAACGACTTTATTAAGCCGTGTTTTTTGCTCGGATATCTCCACATAGTCCATAAGAGTAGTTTAGTCCTTTGTGCTATAGCTATTCAATGGTATGGCAATTCTATCAAGCTCAAGAGGAGGGGGATGATGCGTAGGAACCCAGGAAAGCAGGGTCGTTGCGAGACCTGATGTGAGATCACCTGTTTGCGGGCACATGGACGTTGCCTATACCCTACAAATATCCACCCGTCCCCTTATTGACCTTCGCATAAATCGTCTTGTAGATCCGGTTCGCCTCCTTGTTCGTCAGACTTCGTTCAAGATGACGTAACGTAATGCGCACCAGCACATTCTTTTGCGATGGCTGACAACCGAGCCGCACACGGATGTTCTCCGGCAGTTCAGTGTAGAGCGTTTCGCTCAGAACTTCCACGCTTTCCAATGTATCTAACGTATCGCCGAGCGCCTGGCGGATGTCGTCGCTGATATCTTCCTCCACGTAGCCTTGCGGCACGCTATACGAGAGGTCACGTTTGATCGCAGGCTGCCTGGACACCTCATGGTACGGCTCAAGGTTCGTCATCTGTGCAGCAATTCTCGGATGAGTTGAGCGCAAGTAACGTATGTCTGGGATACCCTTCAGCGTCATGACAAGACGATCCAGACCCATGCCAAGCGCCCAACCTGAGTGTATCCTGGGATCAAGTCCGGCACGTTCCAGTATCTCGTCCTGAATGAGGCCACATTCCAGTATCTCGATGTCACGATCACCTCGCACTGCGTTCACTTCGATACCGCCCTTCGTATAGGGGTGAGGCGAGTCAACAATACGAAGGTGCCAACCAGGTGCGGCCGTAGCTGCAACGCCTTTGACGACAGTGAGTAAATCATCTCTCACAATAGGCTGACGAGCGACGTCCTTCACGACCCGCCACATCTCCAACATATGTACTTCGCTGACATGTTTTTTGTCTGATACGTCGCGGCGGTACGCTAACCCAGGCAGCAGTATGACCACATCTTCCCAGTCATCGTGTCCTGCAAGTTCCCACAAGATACCGGGCAAATGGGCACTCGTGTGGGTGCGGAGCATGTGCGTCTCATCGACGTAATGCGTGTATGTGGATGAGCGGCTGAGGTTATCCGCTACTATCAACAAATTGTCAAAGTTATCTTCAGCTGTCACGATGGGGTCTTTCCGATAGACCCGTACATCGCTTTGTGGATGGGTTGAGCGCATGTACTCGGCAATATTTTCATACACCATCTTGATGGCGTGTGGTTGTGGTGATTGCGTGAGATCTGTAACCGCCAGGTAGTGATCCAGAGCCTCTTTACTGATAGGCTCGATATACATTTTCATAGATGGAAGCCTCCTTCTTGAGGAGTAATTCCTTTGGTAAGAGAGAAATGGTGCAAAAAGAACATGCCGCTTAAGCAGCAATGAAACCAAAGAAGAAGGCTTTGAGAGCCGGGACAAGAGCAACACTACCTCGTGGACCGAGGGCTTGAGTAGTCAAGCGTATGTTGATTGCTTTCCTAAAGCATACTGTAGCATACCCGCACATCATCTACAAGTTTGTCGTGGAGCGACATGTTGTATGGGTCTAGCCACGGCAGAGACAGTTGTCCCAAGAACAAGCCAGCCAGTTGAAAAACCTTTCAATGGGTGAGCCTAACTCTTTATAAGCCTTTCACTTACACTCATCATTTTGCTAGCAGACCAAATGTGACAGAGCTTTTTCCCCCTTTTTCAACAAGCTGCACGATCGTACGACCTATAAAGAATGGTATGATGCTAGAAGAAGGAGGGCATCATCGATGGCCAAGGATGACACATCATACAACGCTAGAAATTCGTACCACTACCTCCATTTCACGTCAGAAGAACTCGCACACTTGTCACCCGCTGAACTGCTGCAGGCATGTCTGGAATCCCACAGTTTGCTCCAGATCATCGTTGGGATTTTCTCTACTCCTGACGCGAGTCCCACCGAGCGAGTGGTAGCGTGTGATCTGGTCTATTCCCAGGCGGTGCGCATGGCAAAAGAGCCATCGTCTGATCATCCCGAGGAGGTTGCCGCCGACATAAAACACGTCAGCGATCGCTTGGGGCTGCGCCCCAGTGCGGTGCGCACAGCCTACGAAGAGTTAGCCAAACGAGGAGCAGTGCGTATCGATGACAGGAGTCTGCCGAGGCCACGACACCAACTTTCACTGCCACTCGACCCTGGTACCGGTGCAGATACACGCACGAAATGAGCACAGAACTGGCTAAGGCTGCCGTTGATCAGCTCGTCACAGAACAGCAAACGGTGACGATTGAAGCCATCTGCCGTAAAAGTCTTGAACTGGACCTTGAAGGTCGGGGGATCAAAAAGTCAGCGGTCTTGAAAACCTGGAAGCCCATGCCTATTATCGGAAGCACAGCACATCGTACCAAACAGCAAGGAATCGTAATCGAAAGATGGTATGTAGGAGTGACACAGCTGCTCCAAGAGCGCAGCCGCTACACATTGATCCGCAGCGCGATGTGGACTGGGCTAGGTATCGTTACCTGCAAATGACCAAAGCTGAGTTATTGGAGCGCCTGCTCACTGTCGAGCAAGTGTATGCGGAGGTACAGCAACAACTGGCTCATCTCCAGTTTCAGCTTCTGGAGCAGGAGCACCAAAACGCTGAGCAGCAACTGCAAGAAAGACGCCATCACAAACAAACGTCAGAAGGGGAAAACAGCAATGACTGTGCTTTGCCAATTAAAAATGGCAGCATCGGCAGATAACCTTGCCACTTTCTGAGCTAGATTGGCAGAGCTTAAAATAGAACTTCGCCAGAATATTTTGCTGAAAGTGCAGTTTGCCATTTACGGGCTGCCTAAAAGATTCTGCCCATCTTTTTGAACAAGTGGGCTATTCATGCACGTTAAAGCTGTTTTTGCTGTATGCTTTATGTGGCGAACTGGCAAGTTAATGAGGCAAAGCATTTGGTGCTATGTGGGCCGTTCGCACTCGAGGGGCACCGTGCTTTTTCCCTCTCATCCGCCACGTACCACCAAAATGACACAGGACATCTCACGCTGGATCAAGCATGAGTCAGGATGGACGCTCTACAAAAGGGGCGAGTAGCTTACGAATTCTTGGGCATGAAGTTGAATTAATAACCCTGCCACATCTCATTGAAAAGAGGGGGAACAAATGGAAAAAGTTGAAGCCTTTCTGAAACTGTATGGGAAGTTAGATGAATATCTTCGGCGCAACGTGGGGCAGGAAAGAGATTCTTCCTTTGCTCGACGGATCGATGCTCTTGAGCAGAAACACCCCGTGCTTCGACAGAACTCAGCAAAATTGAAGGATTATGGAGATCTCCGTAATGCCCTTATTCATCATCGTGATTCACGTGGGGGATGGATTGCAGAACCTACCGAAGAAGCCTTACGAGAGTTTGAACAGATCGTACAAGCTATTATCTCACCAACGAAACTCATTCCTCGTTTTCAAAAATCAAACATTCGTCTCTTTCTCCCTCAAGACCCACTTGTAGCGGCACTTCAACATATGCGGGAACACGATTACTCACAAGTAGTCGTTCAAACAGAAAGAAAACTGTCCTTACTCACTGTAGAAGGAATTGCAAGATGGCTCGAAGAACAAGCGCAGGAAGACATTATCAGTGTGCGAGAGGCTACCATTGCAGGCGCCTCGATATATGAAGAGGCAGAGAATGTTGTCATCATGAGCCGCAACCAGACGATCTACGATGCGATGGAAATCTTCATACTCTCCATCGAGCAGAGAAAGCCTCGCATTTATGCTCTGCTTATCACCGGGCAGGGCAAAGCAACAGAGGGTCTCCTGGGTATCATCACTCCTTGGGATCTCTTATCCATTACCAACCCATGAGCTTCTCACCCCCAGGCTTATAGGCCATTCCAATCTATGAGGTCAGCATCCCTGGTTCGGAAGAGTCTCCTTTTTTGAGGCAAAGTACAATGATATTACCAGAATTGCCAAATGATGCAGGAAGCTTGGAACGTCTCTTTGAGACCTTCGCACAAACGATACTGGCTCAAATGAACACCTGGGCAGCCTCAGAGGGGATGCCACAGAGCGTTCATCAATTTGTAGACTTTACCGAAATTGGGTACAGGTTACGATATGCGGTAAAACACGAGTACTGGGACCTGCTTCTGCGTTACCACGATCATCCTTTTTGGGGTCAGGAAGCCGTTGAACAATTTGTGAGGAAACAATGGTCAGCATTGCTGGCATCTCCTACAAAGGCACCTCTTTCCTCTGAGGAGATCAATTCACTGCTGTACCGGGATTTCTTGTTCCCTCTTCTGGATGTTCTTGAGCAGTACGGTACGTTTCAGCCGACGCGGGAACAACTCCTAGAAAGCTACTCCCGTTATCAAGCAATGTGGGCTGCAAATAGCATTCGATGGGATGTGATTATTCCTCTGGTTCAGTTTACCAGTGACCTCCAGGAGCCTGTACGCTTCAGTTCTCATCTTCAATTGGCACCGTTTACTCGCGAAGAGAAGACATCAGTGTGGAATCGCGGGACGAAGCTTGATGACTTAGTGGGGCGCTTCAGGCCCGTCGATTTCAACGCATTTCTTAAGACACGCTACAAACTAACTGGCTTTCATATCGACACACGGAACACGCTTGGAAACCAAGAGCTGGGTATGGAGGTAGAAAATATTATCACTGCACTTCGTCTCGTCAAGGTCGGTGATGTTGGGGTTCTGGCGTTTTTTGAAACGAACCAGATGCCACGATCTAGTATGCCGTCATCCTTTATCAGTCTCCCTAACGACCAAAGCATCCGACGGTCAGATTCCTTCTACTCTCTCCAATTTGGTTCGCTCTACACGCTCTCTGAAACAGACCTACCAGTTGCTCAAGCTCTCTCTGAAGCCCTGCAAAAGCTAGACAAACAGAAAAGTGGACTGGCAGTGGCCCTCCGGCACTTCAATCAAGCCTACGGGCGAACAAATCATGAAGATCGGATCATTGATTTGACCGTTGCACTGGAAAGTTGTCTCCTCGCAGATGTATCAACAGAGGAACTGAACTACAGGCTTGCCCTGCGTGGAGCGGCACTGCTCGCACAGGCAAAACTCTGGGAACCAGAGAAAGCGCAAGCGTTACTGAAAGCCATGTATGCGATCAGAAGTGCCATTGTTCACGCAGGACAACAGCTTTCCGATCTGGGAAAAGACCAGAAGAAGTTGCTTGGAAAACTAGGGATTCCTCCTCATGAATTTACTGGGCGATGTGAGAATATCGTACGCGATATCCTACGGACATATGTCATGTGGCTGACACAAGAGGGCAAATCAGTAAAAACGATCTGTAGCGACTTGGACCACTCTATTCTACAGGGGCTCACCCGATCGGCCAGCGGAGAAGGAGGAGATGACGTATGAGCAGCACCGAGCTATTTCCTAACAGCCTTGTGCTCATTGCCTGTAATGCAAGTGGGCGGATTATCACATGCATCACTACTCGGCACAAGCTGGCAGATGCTCTGAAGATGGCATGCAGCGTCCTGAAACTGAAAGCTGAGGCGGCCAGGGCGGAAATCCATGCTGACGAGTGGCCAGCTTCAACCTATCTAGGAAAACCGCTTGCCGCGGTCAGCATCGATGATCTAGTGCTGGCGCTGACAACAGGTTCTCCAGGCTTCGTCTCTTCAATCTTGCCTGAGAGCCTGTTGAACACAAATGAAAACTCATAAGGCGGATTATGGTACCTGTTTTTTCCTCCAGCTCCACTTTTCTTGAACTCAAACTTCTTCAGGTAGAGGTACGTGGCAGCGAAAAAACTCATGATATCATCTACTTAACAACTTTCAAGGCTTCTCACGTGAACAACATACCTGGGAATACGCAGAATTGGGCTTTAGAGACTCGTTTGCAATGGCAAAATTCTCGATGTGAAAGAATTATCGTAGTGATACTTTCATAGAGTTGTTGCATTCCTCTCACCCAGGGAACATGCAACATTCTTTCTCTAATTCAAGCAAAACAGTGTTCCCCGACCTGGCGAACTTCCTCGACAATCGCCACCACATCTTCCACTGTCAGCGCATAATGCAGCGCACACGAGCGCAGGGCAAAGCGACCATGTAAGATCGTCCCGTTCACAAATGCTTTGCCGCTCGCCTGGACTTCTTCCATGATCTTTTTGTTTAAGGTATCGAGCTGTTCCTCATCTTCTCGCAGTGAGTCCGGAACGAAGCGAAAACACACGATTGAGAGTTCCACCGGCGCCAGCAGTTCCAAATTTGGTGCATCTTCGATGAGCGATGCCATGTATTGCGCCAGCGTATTGTGCCGTGCGACGTGTGCAACCAAGCCGGTGCGCCCCGCCTGCTGGATGACCCACAGCAGCTTGAGCGCATTGAAGCGCCGTGTCTGTTGAAAGCCATACTCGGCAAACCAGGGCATGCCGCCGAAGCCTTTGTCTGGCTCCGTTCGTAAATAGGGAGGCACCAGGCTGAACGTCTCACGCAAGAGATCTCCCTGCTGCACAATGGCGCAACTACATTCGATGGATGTTGCCAGCCATTTATGGGGATCCAGCGCCACCGAATCGGCACGCTCGAGGCCTGTGTAGAGATGGGAGACGTTGGGGTCGAGGATACCGAACGCGCCATAAGCCCCATCCACATGCAACCAGAGACGCTGCTCGGCGCAGAAGTCGGCCAGTTCGTCGAGTGGGTCAACGGCACCGGTATTGACCGTCCCGGCACTACCTACCACGCAGAACGGTCGTAGACCCACATTTCGGTCGGCCGTGACTGCTGCTCGCAAGGCGTGCAGGTCCATTTTGAACCGCTCATCGACCGGCATGCTACAAGGTTCACCTAGCCCCAGCAGGTGCGATGCCTTTCTCAGGCAGCTATGTCCCTCTTCTGAGACGTAGAGCACCAGGGGAGGATGGTTGCCCTGCAAGCCGTCGGTGCGCATATTCCAGCCAGCTTGAGCCGCAGCCCAGTGGCGCGCGACTGCCAGGCAGTAGAGGGATGCAACGGAGCCACCACCGACGAGAATGCCAGCGCTGCCCACCACGGGAAAGTCGATCAATTCCATCAGCCAGCGCACCACGCAGTGCTCCACATAGATCGCCGCATGATCTCCCCCGGCGGCACTCGGATTCATCACGGCGGCGAGAAACTCGGCCAGGATGCCGATAGGCGCACCTGCCGGGTTCACCCAGGCAGCGAAACGAGGATGCTGGTTGCCCATGGCATGCGGCAGGATATGCTGCTCGAAGAAATCGAAGAGTGCATCGGGCGATCTCCCGTACTCAGGAAGCTGTTGATAGAGCAACAATTGGCGCTCTGATGGCGTCATCGGGCGATAGACTGGTTTTTCAGGGATGCCCTCCAGATACTCGGTTGCGATCTCCACGGCCAGCTTGCCCAGGTGGTAAAAGGTCCCGGCGTCCATCTCCAGCGGTGATGGGTCATGGCTGGCAGACAAGGCACTCGACCATACAGCCTGTTTCGTGGTATCGGTTGTACTCAACGTTGGTTTCCTTTCCAGTGTTTTCAACACACTCTACACATACGTAAAAAGACGGTTTTCTTCTGCTCAGGCTATGCAGGCGTTGTCGGTGTGAAAGGGAGCGATGCAACACCATACAGGGTATCGCCACGCAGAGCCGCGATGATGTTCCTGGCAACTTCGGTGGCGACTCGTACCTGTGCCTCAACCGTGGAGGCTCCCAGGTGTGGCGTGGCAATCACCCGCTCATGTGCGAGCAGTTGCCTCAGTACCATATCATCGCTGATTGGCTCCTGACTGAAGACATCGAGCGCCACTCCGGCCAGTCTTCCCTCCGTGAGCGTAGCCAGCAACGCCTGCTCGTCGATCAGGTTGCCTCGAGCGCAGTTCACCAGGTAGGCACCGGGCTTGAGCAGAGATAGTTCACGGGCGCCAAGGAGCTTGCGCATCCCTTCCTTCACTTCAGTGAGCGTGGCATGCAGGGT
>WNGR01009728.1_pt1 | contig 19525 bp, 9 predicted proteins | sample 5407581 | NCBI WGS metagenome assembly WNGR01 (sample SAMN13153383, study PRJNA577476) | soil metagenome | isolation source: 80 cm soil or saprolite under Garry oak tree replicate 2 | place: USA:California | collected 2016-06-15 | reverse complement strand
TTTGTCGATAACGGGAGCGGCGGGGACGGCCTGGCCAATGATGGGATTTACAGCGCGAGCATTCCCGGGCAGGGGGCCGGGACGGTGGTGGCGTTTTACATTCAAGCGACCGACGGGCTGGGGGCGACGACGAAATTTCCGGCCGATCGCAACGACAACAACCTGGCGCGCGAGGGGGTGATTTGCTTTGGGGACGCGACGCCGAGCGGCGCGTTTGGCAGCTATCACTTGTGGCTGACCCAGGCCAACATCAATCGGTGGATCAGCCTGGGGGACCTGAGCAACGAGTCGATGGATGCGACCTGGGTTTATGGGAACCGGGTTATTTACAACATGACGGCGCGTTATTCGGGCAGTCCGTATCACCAGCAATTTAATTCGCCGGTGGGCAGCCCCTGCCACTACCGGTGCGAGATGCCCGAAGACGATCAATTTCTGGGGACGACCGCCTTCAACAAGATTCATGCCCCGGGCAACGGCCCGTATGACGACGACACCATTCAACGGGAGCAGACTTTGTACTGGATCGCGCGCCAGTTGGGGTTGCCCTGGAATTACCGGCGGTACGTCAATCTCTACGTGAACGGCAACCGGCGGGTCAACGGGAGCGGCACGGGGATGATGGAGGACACGCAGGTGCCCGACGGCGACGTGGTGAAGGAGGATTTTCCGACCGACACCAACGGGGACTTGTACAAGCTGCAGCCCTGGTTTGAGTTTGACGTGAACGGGTCGGGCTTCAGCAACAACTCCTGGTGCCTGCTGGATGTGTTTACGACCAGCGGCGGGGTGAAGAAGCTGGCCCGCTACCGGTGGAATTATTTGATCCGCAAAGTGGAGAACTCGGCCAGCCGCTACACCAACGTGTTCAACCTGGTCGATGCGGCCAATCTGCCGGCCAATTCCCCGCAGTTCATCCAGGGCCTGGAGGCGCAGGCCGACGTGGAGCAATGGCTGCGCACCTTCGCCTGCTCGCATTCGGTGGGGGACTGGGACCACGTCGGCACGCAGAACGCGCAGAACATGTATGCCTACAAGCCGACGCAGGGCAAATGGCAGATGCTCTTGTGGGACTGCAATATCGTGCTGGGCAACGGGTCGTGGGGGCCGGGGCAGAACCTGTTCACCATCACCGGCGGCGATCAGGGGATGGCCAACATTTTCAACACCACCGTTTATCAGCGCGCCCTCTGGCGGGCCTACAAGGAGATCGCGACGTTTGCCATGGACCCCAGCCGGATCAACGGGATGATGGAGGCGAAGTACGCCGCCTTTCTGGCCAGCGGCATCAACGTCGTCTCGCCGCAAGCGTCGGTCGAAGGGTGGATTGCCGGCGCCCGCTCGAGCATTCTGTCCCAGGTCGCGGCGGCCAACGGCAACGCGGCGTTCGCCGTCAATGGCCCCACCAGTTTCAGCACCAACAACAATCTGATCACGCTGAGCGGGACGGCGCCGGTCGAGGTCAAGACGATCACGGTCAACGGGGTGGGGTTCCCGGTGAGCTGGAGCGACCTGGCGACCTGGAACCTGCAGTTGGCGCTGGCCGGGGGCGTCAATGCGATCACCATTCAGGGCTACGATATTCACGGCCATCTGGTCGGCGGGGCCGCCGCCAACCTCACCATCAATTACACCGGGCCGGCGGAGCTGGCGCAGGCCCGGGTGATGATCAACGAGATCATGTACAATCCGGTGGTGGTGGGAGCCGATTTTGTCGAGCTGTACAACGCCTCGACGGTGGAGGCGTTTGATCTTTCGACTTATCGGTTGGACGGGACCGATTTCGTTTTCCCCGGCGGCGCGATCATCCGGCCCAACGGATTTCTGGTGGTGGTGAAGGACCCGGTGGTCTTTGCGATCACCTACGGCAACAGCATCCCGATTGCGGGGGTGTTTAACGGGAACCTGGACAACAGCGGCGAAACCCTGAAACTGGTCAAGCCCGGCGCGACGCCCGCGCAGGACCTGGTGATCGACGAAGTGACCTACGGCTCGACGCCGCCCTGGCCGACGGCGGCCGACGGCTTCGGTCCGTCGCTCCAACTCATCGATCCCACCCAGGACAACCGCCGGGTCGCCAACTGGACGGCGGTCACGACCAACACCCCGCCCCCGCCTGTGCAGTGGCAGTATGTGACGGTAACCGGTGTGGCCGCGAGTTCCTCGCTCTTCATCTACTTGCAAAGTGCCGGAGACGTCTATATCGACGATGTTGTGATTGGGACCAATGGCAATAACTCGGCTTCGGTGGTCGCCACCGGCCTGAAGCATTCCGGCAACTATAGCCTGCACTTGATCGCCTCCAGTGGCGGCACTACAACCAGTTCGGCCATTTATCAGGACCTGTCCCCCGCGCTAACTCAAGGCGCAAGCTACACTTTAAGCTTTTGGTATTTCCCCAGCACCAACGGAGGGCCGCTGACGGTCCGGCTGGCAAATTCCAACAACGCGCATCCACCGGTGAGGGCGGATGTGAACATCGCGCCGCCCACCATTGGGACGGTCTTGAAGTACACGCCGGGCGCGCGCAATGCCCTCCTGGCCAGCCTGCCGACTTTCCCGTTGCTCTGGCTCAACGAAGTGGAGCCGAATAACGTCACTGGCATCAGCGATCGCTTCGGCCAGCGTCATCCCTGGGTCGAGCTGTACAACAGCGGCACCAACACGATCAACCTCGGCGGCTATTACCTGGCCAACAATTTCAGCAATCTCACCCAGTGGGCCTTCCCCTCCAACGCGGCCATCAACAGCGGCCAGTTCATGGTCGTCTATCTGGACGGGAACACCAATGAATCGCTCAACACCGAATTGCACGCCGGTTTTACCATTCCATTGGTCAGCGGTTCGGTGGCCTTGACCCAGGTCTTCAGCAATCAGACCACGATGGTGGTGGACTATCTCAACTACAGCCAGATCAGCGCCGACCGTTCCTATGGCGCTTACCCGGATGGCACGCCCACCCACCGCCAGAAGTTCTATTTCGCCACCCCCGGCGCGCCCAACACCAACGGCTACCCTGCCACCCCGGTCGTCATCAACGAATGGATGGCTGCCAACACCGCTACCCTCCCCGATCCGGCGGATGGAAAGTTCGATGACTGGTTCGAGCTTTACAACGCCGGCGGCGCTCCGGTGGACCTCACCGACTATACTTTGACGGACGATTCGACTAACACCGCTAAATTCGTGATTCCTTCCGGTTACAGTGTTCCGGCCGGCGGCTACCTGCTGGTTTGGGCCGACAAGGAAACCTTTCAGAACACCAACACCCGCCCCGACTTGCACGTCAACTTTCACCTCAACAAAGCGGGCGAGTTCATCGGACTCTACGCCCCCAATGGGACCAACGTGGATGCCGTGAGCTTCGGCCCGCAAACCAACGACATCAGCCAGGGCCGCTGGCCGGATGGCAACTCTCCGCCGTTCGTCTTGATGACCACGCCCACGCCCCGCGCCCCCAATGTCTATGGCACGAGCAGCAATGCGCCGCCGGTGCTGGCCGCCATCGGCAACCAAACGGTCAACGAACTGACGTTGCTGACCTTCACGGCTTCGGCCAGCGATCCGGACGCCGGTGAGACGCTGACCTTCAGCCTGGATCCGGGGGCACCGGCGGGCGCGACGATCAACGCGGCCAGCGGCGTGTTCACCTGGACCCCCACCGAAGCGCAAGGGCCCGGGGTTTACCCGGTCACGGTGCGGGTCACCGACAGCGGCACGCCGCGCCTGAGCGCTTATGCCACCATCAACATTGCCGTCAATGAGGTCAACACCGCGCCGGTGCTGGGCCCGGTCAGCGATCAGACGGTCAACGAGGGCACGCGGTTGAGCTTCACCGTCACGGCGAGCGACGCGGACATTCCGGCCAACACGCTGACCTTCTCGCTGGATCCCGGCGCGCCCGCCGGGGCCAGCATCGATCCCGCAACGGGCCTCTTTAGCTGGACGCCCAGCGAGACCCAAGGCCCGAGCACGAACTCGATCACCATCCGGGTGACTGACAACGGCGTGCCGCCGCTCAGTGGCGCGGAAACAATTACGGTCATCGTCAACGAAGTGAACAGCCCGCCGGTGCTGACTACCCCACCGACCCAGACCATCAACGAACTTTCTACCCTGACGGTGACCAACACGGCGACGGATCCGGACATTCCAACGAACACGCTAACTTTTTCGCTGGTTACCGCACCGACCGGAGTCAATCTCAACCCGGCCACAGGTGTGCTGACCTGGACCCCGACCGAGGCGCAGGGACCGAGCACCAATGTCATTACAGTGCGGGTCACGGACAACGGAAGTCCGCCGCTGAGCGACACCAAGAGTTTCACTATCATCGTCAATGAAGTGAACAGCGCACCGACCTTGACCGTCCCGCCCACTCAGACGATCAACGAACTGACGACCTTGAGTGTGACCAATACGGCCACGGACCCGGATATCCCCGCCAACACGCTGACATTTTCCTTGGTCGCCGGCCCCAGCGGGATGACGCTCGATTCGGCCACGGGTGTGCTGACCTGGACGCCGAGCGAGGCGCAGGGGCCTAGCACTAACGTCATGACGGTGCGCGTCACTGACAATGGCAGTCCGCCGCTGAGCGATACCAAGAGTTTCACCGTCATCGTCAACGAAGTGAACAGCGCTCCGACTCTGACCGTCCCGCCCACTCAAACGATCAATGAACTCACGACCTTGAGTGTGACTAACACGGCCACGGACCCGGATATCCCTGCCAACACGCTGACATTTGCCCTGGTCGCCGGCCCCAGCGGGATGACGCTCGATTTGGCCACCGGCGTCCTGACCTGGACACCGACCGAAGCGCAGGGGCCGAGCACCAATGTCATCACCGTGCGGGTGACTGACAATGGCACTCCGCCGCTGAGCGACACCAAGAGTTTCACCGTCATCGTCAACGAAGTGAACAGCGCTCCGACTCTGACCGTCCCGCCCACTCAGACGATCAACGAATTGACAACCTTGAGTGTGACTAACACGGCCACGGACCCGGATATCCCCGCGAACATCTTGACGTTTGCACTGGTCGCCGGTCCCAGTGGGATGACGCTCGATTCGGCCACGGGGGTGCTGACCTGGACGCCGACTGAGGCGCAGGGACCGAGCACTAACGTCATTACTGTGCGGGTGACTGACAACGGCATTCCGCCGCTGAGCGACACCAAGAGTTTCACCGTCATCGTCAATGAAGTGAACAGCGCACCGACGCTGACTGTCCCGCCCACTCAGACGATCAACGAATTGACGACGTTGACGGTGACCAATGTCGCCACGGACCCGGATATTCCCGCCAACACGCTGACGTTCGCCCTGGTCGCCGGTCCGAGCGGGATGACGCTCGATTCGGCCACCGGCGTCCTGGCCTGGACGCCGAGCGAGGCGCAGGGACCGAGCACCAACGTCATTACTGTGCGCGTCACGGACGATGGCAGTCCGCCGCTGAGCGACACCAAGAGTTTCACCGTCATTGTCAACGAAGTGAACAGCGCGCCGGTTTTGGCTCCCATCACCGACAAGCCGGTAACTGAAGGGAGCCTGCTCACCTTCACCGCCATCGCCACGGATGCGGACATCCCTGCCAACTCGTTGACGTTCACCCTGGATCCGGGCGCGCCGGCCGGGGCGACGATCAACGCCACCAACGGCGTCTTCACCTGGACGCCGCCGATTGGCTTTTCCCCGGCCACCAACACCGTGACGATTCGGGTGACCGACGATGGTTCGCCTCCTTTGAGTGATGCGAATACTTTCAAGATCGTGGTCGCTTCCGCGCCGCGCATTATGGGTATCACGCTCTCTTCGGCCAGCGCGGTCACAATAACGTGGCAGGCGATTCCGGGAAAAACCTATCGGGTGCAATCCACCGCTTCACTCGCCTCCGGCGCGTGGACGCCTGTGGGAAGCGATGTCCAGGCGACCGATATCATGGGCACAATTACGGAGGATACGAGTAGCGCGGACCAGCGGTTTTATCGGGTGATGCAGTTGGATTAAGCGAGGCGGCCACGGGCCTGCCTGTCTATCCAACCCGAAGCTCTCTTCCGGACAAGCTTCAGTCTCTGTGAGGATCAGCGCATGATCGTCGGCCACGAGCGCGGTCCGCGACTGGGTTGGCCGCGCTCAGGTTTTCCGGCGGCCTTTGGCCTTGAACAACTCCAATTGCGGTTCTTTCAGGAAACCGTAGTTCTTCAAGATGCGGATGGTTTGCAGCAGATCCGACTTCTGGTAGTTGCGGTTTACCTCGGTCTGATCGATCAGATCGCTGAGCACCGTGCGGAACGGGATGACCGCGTCGATTCCTTTGGCGCGCAAGAGTTCGACGCTGCGGTCGCGGGCGGCGGCGTTCTGCGGCAGCGCCGGCACCACGAGGATTTTTGCCAACGGCCCATCGTCACCGAAGGCCCGGGCGGCCTGGCGAAAAACGGCCGGTTCGGCGAAGCGGAAAATCTCCGGCGTGTGGGCCAGGACCGCCGGACCAAAGGTTTCCGTGTGCCAGCCTTTCACGACTACCACGGCGCGCGCGATGGCCTTGAGGTCGGGCGAACTCAAAATGAAGGGCGGAGGCTCGGTCCCGGCGGCGGAGCGCGGATTGAAGACCAGCAACCCGACCTCCTCATCTTCGGGCCGGCTGCGGGCGACGTACTTGCGCTGTTGGCGCACGAAGAAGCCGTGCAGCTCGAAATACTCCCGGACGATCGTTTCGCTAACGGCGGCCATAGGCAGTTGCCAACGGCGGGGCGCGAAGCGCGGATTCGTCCAAGGCCCGCTCGATCGTCGCCGGCGGCACCTTTACACCCCAGCGGACCTTGCCGATGTTTTCAGCGAGCACGAATTGGATTTCACCAGCCTCGACTTTCTTGTCGAGGCGCAGGGCCGCCAGGAGCCTGGCGCGCCGCGGACCCCGCAATTGGATGCTCGTGGGCAGGCCCGCGGCCGCGAAGAGCTTCCGGATCCGTTCCACGTCACTGGCCGGGAGGCCGGCGAGTTTGGTGGAAAGGTTGGCGGCGACGACCTGGCCGATGGAAATCGCTTCGCCGTGAAGATATTTTCCGTAGCCGGAAACGGCCTCGATGGCATGGCCAATGGTGTGGCCGAAGTTCAAAATTTTGCGCAACCCGGCCTCGGTTTCGTCCTGGCCGACGATCTTCGCCTTGATGGCACAGCAGCGTTCGACCACGACCTGCAACAGTTCGGGATCGAGTTTGAGCAACTTGGGCAACTCCCGTTCGAGCAGCTCGAATAAGGCCGGATCGTAAATGATTCCGTACTTGATGACTTCGGCAAGGCCGGCCCGGAATTGCCGCGCGGGCAGGGCGCGGAGAGTGTCCAGGTCGCACAGAACCAGCCGCGGCTGATGAAAGGCGCCGACGAGGTTCTTGCCGGCCGGAATATTCACGCCGACTTTGCCGCCGACCGAGCTGTCCACCTGGGCGAGCAAAGTCGTGGGCACTTGCAGGAACGGGATGCCGCGCAAATAGGTGGCTGCCACAAAGCCGGCGACGTCACCCACCACGCCGCCGCCGAGGGCGACGATGAAAGAGCCGCGTTCGAGCCGATGTTCGGCCGCGTGGCCGTAGCAGCGCTGAACGGTGTCGAGGCTCTTGGCAGTTTCGCCGGGAGGAAAGGCCATCACGGCGCCGACGAAGCCGGCCTTTTCGAGGCTGGCCACCGCGGCGCTGGCGAAGCGCCGCGCCACGTTGGTATCCGTGAGGAGGGCGTAGCGCGGACCGAGTTCGAGCCGGCGACATTCATCGCCCAGGCGCGCGATCAAATTATTACCGACCAGAATCGGGTAGCTTCTTTGGCCCAAGAGAACCTGCAGCGCGGACATCGAGCGAGGATAGGAGTTGCGGGAGCGGGCTTTAAAGTTCAAAGTTGAGGGCGAGCGAAGTCAGGGAGGACCGCCCTCACCCCGGCCCTCACCCCCAGCAGAGGGAGAATGGCGCGCCGCTGCGTGGCGAATCGAATCCGCTGGGTCGTCCCTAAGGCGAGAGGGGCGAACCAGCCGGCTCGGCGGCTACGGCGTTCGCACCGGTTTCTGAATCCACGCGGGAGTCGCGGGGCGAGGAACAGAAAATCGTGGACTAGGTGGTCATGAACATAAATACGATGACGTTCGTTGCGCTCAATTTGGCCTGTGGCGCGAGGAGGGAGCATCCCCCGCAGTGGGGCTGTGACCGACGAGCAACGAAGCCACAGGCCAAATTCGGCGCAACCCGCAGGGCGGCAGGTCTTTTTCGCCCCGACTTCGTTGCTCGCTCCTTACAGATCCACGGTGGGATATGCTCGTCGCTCGCGCCTCGTCTGGGCGAAAAATCCCTTGCCGCGAACGTCATCGCATTTATGTTCATGACCACTAGGCGCCAAGGCTCATCCAGAAAGGCTCATTCGCTTATGCAATTGAAATCGATCGCCAGCAGACTGATGGAAGCGGCCAAGACGCTCCGCGCGGCAGTGGAGAGGCTCGAATTCGGCCCGCCCGTGACGCACGTCTATAACCCGCTGGCTTACGGCTGGAGGGCGCATACGGATTACCTGGGCCGATATGCGAATAGTCGCAAACGGGTGTTGTTTCTCGGGATGAATCCCGGCCCGTTCGGCATGGCGCAAACGGGCGTGCCGTTTGGAGAGGTCAACGCCGTAAAGGACTGGCTGAGGATCAAAACTCCCGTCGGCCGGCCGGCGCGCGAACATCCGCGGCGCCGGGTGCTGGGCTTCGCCTGCCCGCGGTCGGAAGTCAGCGGGCGCCGGTTATGGAATCTGTTTGCCGGGCGCTATCCGAGAACGGAGGATTTTTTCGACGAACATTTTGTGGCCAATTATTGTCCGCTGGCCTTCTTTGAATCCAGCGGCCGCAATCGCACGCCGGACAAACTGCCCAGGCTTGAGCTGGCGCCACTGTTGGCCGCGTGCGACGAACATCTGCGCCAACTGGTCGAGGTGCTCCGGCCGGAATGGGTGATTGGCGTGGGCCGGTTTGCCGAAACGCGGGCGCGGGCGGTTTTGTCGGCAGGACCGGTCCTACGGACGGTCACCAAGATCCTACGGACGGTCACCAAGACCGGGAGCATCCCTCACCCGAGTCCCGCCAACCCGGCGGCGAATCGGAACTGGAGCGGCGCGGCCACGGCGAGGTTGAACGAACTCGGCGTCTGGCGGGACGATCGGTGAGGGCGTGGTTTAAGAATCGCCCGGTCAGGGGACCGGGCCTACAATGGGGCCAGAATCGCCTTGTTTCCTGTAGGCCGTGTGCCCTCACGCGGCGCTTTCGTGGATTTTTAAAACACGCTCTGAGCGATTCCCGCCAAGGGTTGTGGCGAGGACGCCCGCGCTCCAAGGTGTTCTTCGCGGCAACTGGAAAAGGTGGTTGACGGATTCCCGGAACGGGTGTCTGATTAACTGTACCAACGGCTCGGTACCAAATGCCCGGAATGCGCTCTGGAGGCATCCTCGCAAGCGACAGCTTGCCCGCCAAAGGGAGGACGTTTGTTAAAGGCCATCGGCTGGCGATGTGTTTTTGGACGACAAAGAACACTAAAAAGGATGCATGAAATCCATTTTTCCAATCCTGCTATTAACGGCGGCGTGCTGCGGGCGCGCCCTGGCCCAAAACTACGACACAAACAACGTCGTCGTCCAAACGTTCGCCGGGTCCGGTTTTTACGGGTACTTTGACGGGAAAGGCACTCGGACGATGTTCGGCGATCCCTCCGCGGTCGTAGCCGATACCTCGGGCAATCTGTTTGTCGCGGACCAGGGGAATTATCGAATCAGAAAAATCACTCAGGATGGCACGGTCTCGACGTTTGCTGGCGGTGGGAGTTTGCCGACAGGCTCTGGGACCAATGTCGCGCTGCCGCTTCTTGGTTCCATGACCATCGACCATTCAAATGTTTTGTGGGTCGTCGCCGTATATGCAATTGGCCCCAACAGCAGCTCCTTGGTGCGAATTGGGATTGACGCCTACCTGGCGACAATTCAAGCGGGACTTTCTCCATACAGCGGGGTCTGCGTCGATTCCACAAACAACATCTATTATTCGGACACCGTTGGGAACAAGATCTATCGCCTGCGAACTAACGGTGTTTTGGAAGTGTTTGCAGGTTCTGGAAATTTCGGCTCAGCGGATGGCAATTGGATTTTTACCTCTTTCTGGTCTCCCGCTGCGCTCGCCGCTGATGCCGCTGACAACATTTATGTTTGGGATTCAGGGACTGCTCTAATCCGCAGGATAAATCAAAATCGCGATGTAGTCACTATTGCAGGCAACAGTCGAGGCTACGGAGATGTGGACGGCGTGGGAAGAAACGCTTCTTTTTTCCGCGTCTCCGCCATGAGCGTGGACGACTCCGGGAACGTCCTGCTGGCGTGCTACTTGTGCATCCGCAAGATGACCGCCGCCACAAACGTCCTGACGATGGCCGGCAGTTTCGCTGATTATGGCTACACAAACGGAACAGGCAAGGCGGCGCGTTTTGATGGCGCAACCGGTGTCTGTGTCTCCCAAGGCACAATCTACGTGGCTGATTCATATAATCAAAGGATTCGCAGCATCACCTTCAATCCCCAGCCGGAGCCGGTTACCGGCGCGAGCCTCGTCCTGAACACTTATCCGGGGCTGCAAATCACCGGCGTGGTGGGCCGCACCTATCGAATCGAATCGTCGAAAGATTTAAGAGCCTGGCAGGTGGAGACGACCCTGCTCCTGACCAGCAGCCCGTATTTGTGGCTGGACCAAACCGCCCTCGGCCAGCGAAAATTCTATCGGGCGTTTCTTTTGCCATGAGTGGCGTGTTTGGAAACCCGTTTTTGGGTTGCTCAGGCCCAACGGGCCTGCTGCCATTGAATTAAACGCGAGGGGCGCCTTTCCCAGCCCCATCGGGGGGCATCTTTGTAGATCGCGAACGGCAAACAATCAAAGCTCAGTAGGAACGGCATCGCAGCCGAGGATGCCGCCCCGACGGGGGCATGGCCCTTGCTCAAGGGATTGCTCTCCCAACCAGTTGCCGGCGAGGGTGTTGCAAATCAGCGCACGACTATTTCAAAAGCCGATGAACTCGAGAGCATCCGGATTTCCTCGAGGATCGAGCGGTCCCGTTGCGCTCATCGGAGATCGCCACATTCTTAAGTAGCGTGTTCTCAAACATTTACACCTTAACTAAGGGCCATTCGCTCCTGACGGAGCTTTGAATTGGTTGGGGTTCGCCAACCTGCAAAGATTTCGCCCCGCTGGGGCTCTTGGCTGGGCTGTATCCGTTTGCTACAAATAGGCCGCTCCTACGGAGCTGCTGCAAAACCAAATTTCTCACAGTGAGAAATTTGATAACCCCCTCTCGCTCAACGACCCGGTCGAGCCAGGACCCCCAAACGTCCCGACAGGACACTGGAAATTAGCCAGGAGCAAAGCCCCTGGAAAGCCACCCCAATCATCCTCCTTGTCCCGCAACGAGGCCTTTCCCAGCGCCCTCGGGGGAATTGCGCTTACTTAAGGCGTAAATCTTTGGTAGCACGTTACTTAAGAAAGAGGCGATTTCGGACGGGGCGCAACGCGACGTCTCAACTCGCGAGGAAACCCAGCAGCCCTCGAATTCAGCTGTTTTTGAAACAGTGGTGCGCTGGTTTGTAACATGCTTGCCAGCAATTAGTTGCGAGATGGATTCCTTAGCTAAGCGCCATTCCCCCGCTGGGGCGGCGTGCGGCTGGGCGCATTGTAAAGAGTTAGCTGAGACATCCATCTAAGTCCTTGCAGGCGTGGGGGATAGCAAATTTCTCACTGTGAGAAATTTGGAAGCCGGCGCGCGGCGGTGTCCGAAGGACCAGCCGCAGCTGGGCGGAAGGTGAGCGGGCGCTGAACCATGCCAACGCGCTTCTGCCTGCGATGACGCTGCGACTGGGGCTTCGCCCACAGTCGCGCTCCGACCGTCCGAGAGAGCGCGGCCGCATTGTAAAGAGTTAGCTGAGACATCGTCGTAACCTCTTCTGGGCGTGGGGTTTATCAAATTTCTCACTGTGAGAAATTTGAGCGGGGGGGGGGCGCACCGGAAGGAAGAAGGCCGAAGGCAGAACCCTCCGGGCGGCGGGTCTTTTGTCCGTGGCCGGCGTTGACTCGTTCCTAACTCGCCGCCTTGGCCACAGCCAAAATCCCTCGCCGCAGCGCCCCTCGTAGTTTCCAAACAGGCTCTTAGTTAAGGCGTAAATCTTTGAGGACACGCTACTTAAGAGCGTGGCGATTCCCGAGAAGCACAACGGGGCCTCTCAGTTTGCGAGGACGTACAGAGGCGCCCGAATTCATCCGTTTTTGAACTTGTCGTGCGCTGATTTGTAACACGCTCGCCAGCAATCGGTTGCGAGAACGATTTCTTAACTGAGTGCCATTCCCGTCCGGAGCGGCATCTTCCGGGGGGGCCGACGATGAACGAGGGTCGGTGAATAGGCCGCCCACTACGGGGCTTGAGCTTCGTTGGTTTTGGTTTCTACAAGGATGGCGCTCCTGACGGAGCTGGGGGCGGTCAGGGAGAGGGGTGGGAGCATTGTAAAGAGTTAGCTGAGACATAGTCATAACTCCTTCCAGGCGTGGGGGTTATCAAATTTCTCACTGTGAGAAATTTGGATGCCGGCACGGTTCCGAAACGGAGCGGGCCGGAGGTCCTACGGACGGCCACTATTCGGAGGTGATGAATTAGGAAATCAGGAGCTCAGGAAAGAGGGCGAAAGTCTGAGCTGGGGCCAAACGGTGGACCATGTAACGGTGGGATTCCGTCGGCGGGACGCCGACGGGTGCGACCGAGACGGTCGCGCTCCCCTTTTCCCTGGCCAAGGATTCGGGTTTCAACCCGATCGCGCCGAAATGTCTTGACTTTCCCACAACACTTTGGTAAAGATCGGCCAACGATGCAAACCATCGAAATGCGGGCGCTGCGCGCGGCCACTGTTAAGCCCATAGGGGAATGTGGACAGCCGAAACTTGTCAGTTCGGGGACTCGGGAGAAGCGAACAATCTTCGCTTATGTTCGCTTATGTTCGCCTATGTTCGCTTAATGGGAGAAAAATTGTTGGGGGCGCTGCGCGCGGCCACTATGCGGGATGGGGAACGCCGGGAAGCCACAGCGGGCACAGCGAATGCAGGGATTGGGGAGGGGCCAGGTCGTGTCGGCACGCCTTCAATTCACCCACCAATCGTTACGTAACACTTGTTTCATATGTGACAAGCGCTGGTGGAATCCCCCGTCTGCCGCTCGACGGATCAGTCAAGTTGAACCAAGCGGCGGAAAACCTGCGGAGCGGTCCCGCCGGTAGTTGGAATTGGAGGTGGTTCTCCTGCCGGCCATCTGACAGGATGGGCGGTTGAAATAAGCAAATAATCAACCAGGAGAACCAACGATGAGAAGATACAGAATGATTGTTCGCTGGACCGCCGCCGCCCTGCTTCGGCGCCCGCTTTGTCTGGCACTCATGCTCGCGGCCGCCGGACTGCGCGGGGCTTCCTCCTGGCCGCAGTTCCGCGGCGTGAACTGCCAGGGCGTGGCGGAACGCGAGGGCCCCCCGACCGATTTCGGGCCGGGCACGAATCTGCTCTGGAAGATCGAACTCGCGCGGGGCCTTTCCTCGCCCTGCCTGTGGGGCGACCGCATTTTTCTGACCGCAGTCGAGAACGAAAAGTTGCACACCCTCTGCGTGCGGCGCCGCGACGGCAAACTCTTGTGGCGGCAAGCCGCGCCAATCGAAAAAACCGAGGCGGTGCACAAGGTCAGCAGCCCGGCTACGGCTACGCCCGTCTCCGATGGGAAGCGCGTCTGCGTTTATTTTGCATCGTTTGGCCTGCTCGCTTACGACCTCACCGGCCGCGAGCGGTGGCGCAAGCCCCTGCCGATGCCGTTCGTGGTCAATGGGAGCGGCACTTCGCCCGCGCTTGCCGGGGGGCGATTGCTCCTCAACTGCGACCAGCAAGGCCGAAAATCCTTTCTCCTGGCCGTCGAGCCGCGCACCGGCAAAACGCTTTGGCAAACGCCGCGCCCGGATTTCCCCAGCGGCTACACGACGCCGGTATTTTGGGCGCGCGGCGACACCGAGGAGATCGTGGTGGCCGGGAGCTTGCGCGTCGTCGGCTACGGCTTGCGCGACGGCCAGGAGCATTGGTCCGCGCGCGGGCTGGAAGCTGTCAGCGTCTGTCCGACGCCGGCGCTGGGCGGCGGCCAGCTCTATGTCATGTCGCGCAGCCTGGGCACCGGGCCGAAGGTGCCGGGCTTCGTCGAAATGCTCGCGCAGATGGACCACGACCACGACGGCAGGATTGCACGCGCCGAGGCCGCCGGTTTTTTGCGCGAAAACGGCGCGTTTGATTTCATCGACCGCGACCAGGATGGCTTTATCACCGAGCAGGAATGGACCGAGACCGGCGAGTTCGTGAGCAAAGGCGAGCACGGCATTTTCGCCCTCCGCTCCCCCGGCCAGGGCGACATCACCGCCACGCACGTCGCCTGGAAACACAAACGCGGCGTGGCGCAAATCGCTTCACCGCTCTTCTATCGCAGTCGGGTCTATGTCGTCGAGGACGGCGGCCGCGTCACCTGTTATGACGCCAAAAGTGGTAACAAGCTTTATGAGCAGGAACGGTTGGGGGCGGAAGGCGAATATTTCGCGTCGCCCGTGGCGGCGAACGGAAAAATCGCTTTCGCGTCGAGCCGGGGCGTGGTAAGCGTTATTGACGCGGGCGACAGGTTGAACGTAGTCGCGCGGAACGATCTGGGCGAAGCGATCCAGGCCACCCCCGCGATTTTCGACTCCAAGCTCTATGTGCGCAGCGCCAACCATCTCTGGTCCTTCGGAAAATGACGCGGGCTGGCGCGCCTGCGAATTGCAGGAGCGCGAGCTTTTCAAGGAAGGCACTGCGGCTACGATCTCGCGTCGTTCTTTCAACGCAACTCGGTTGTGCTCAAAGAGCGAGTTGAAGGAATTCTCCAAAAACTGCTCAGTGAAGATTAACTGCCAAACATTGCTTTTTGCTGACTTGCAAGCGCCTGCCGCTCCCGCGCGGCAGCGAACGCATCTGACGTTCAAGGCGAATCTTTCTTTGGGGCGTCACAACTGGCTTCGCCTGACACCAGCCTATTCCCGGCACTTGGTCAAACGACTTGTCGGTTCGCTCGGTTCGCGTGACCGCGTCCTCGACCCGTTTTGCGGCACGGGAACCACGGCCCTCACCTGCGCAGAAAACGGCATCCACGCCGACACTGTGGACATCAACCCGTTCCTGGTCTGGCTTGCGAACTCCAAATTCGCGGCTTACACACCAGAAGAGCGAGCGGAGGCAGAACGCTTTCAGGCGCGATTACGGTTGCCTGCCGACAAAAAAGCATTCTGGCATCCGCCCCTGGCAGACATCGAAAAATGGTGGACAAAGGACGAGCTCGAGCCCCTCTCCGCGCTCTACAACTCCATCAAAGAGGCCAAGGTTTCAGAAGCTGCGCGCAACCTTTTGTTTTCGGCCTTCTGCCGCGTCGCAATCGAGACCGCCTCCGTTTCCTTCGGCCATCAATCTATGTCGTTCAAGCTGAGAACTGGCGACAACGACCTCGTCAAGACGTGTGCGAGAGATCAAATCACCGGCCTGTTTCGCCGCCGACTAGCCGAAGTCCTTGAGGCCGCAGCCACAGATTTGGATGGCTCGCTCGCCAGAGCTTTTCTCGGCGACTCCCGAAAGCTTCACGCCACGCTGCGGGCGAAGTACACATGCGTCATCACCTCGCCGCCATATCCAAACCGCATGAGTTACATCCGCGAGTTGCGTCCGTACATGTATTGGCTCGGCTATCTCCACGATGGCCGGCAGGCCGGCGAACTCGACTGGCAGGCCATCGGCGGAACCTGGGGATGCGCCACCAGCAACCTGATGCGCTGGCGCCCGTCCGAGGAAGCGCGCGTGCCTTTCGCTGGGTTCGAGCAGATGATTGCCGGCATCCACAAAAGCAGCGAAATCCTCGCGCGCTATGTCCACAAGTATTTCGAAGATTGCGTGCTTCACTTCCGCTCACTGGCCCGCGTGCTCCGCGATGGAGCTGATGTCCATTACATCGTCGGCAATTCCAAATTTTACAGCGTGATGGTTCACACCGAGGAAATTTACGCTGCATTGATGCGCGCTTGCGGCTTCGCGGAAGTGCGAATTGAGAACATTCGCAAGCGGAATTCCAAGAAGGAACTTTTTGAGTTCGTCGTGAGTGGACGATTTGCTCAACGGCCATGAAAGCCAGCAATTTCTTAGCGTGTATCGAACCGAAGATGGCTTCGGAGATTTGGGCGTTGCTGGAGAACGGGGTCCTGGAGAATGCTGCCAATCTCACCGACGACAGCCAGATTGCCTCGATTACCCGCTGGCTTTGCTCGCTTTGAAACCATGAGCGCCTCGATTGAAACCCCTTCGCCGCGCGGCTACGAAGTTCTGCCGAAGACCTCGCCCGAAGGCGAATTGCCCGGTGACGTGCTCGAGGTCGCGCTGGGGCCGCAACACCCTTCCACCCACGGCGTGTTCCGCATGGACGTCGTGCTCGACGGCGAGACGGTAATGAAGCTCAAGCCGGTCTTCGGCTACCTGCACCGCAACCACGAGAAGATCGCCGAGAACACCAGCTACCTCGGCTCGATGCCGTACACCGACCGCCTCGATTATTTCTGCTCGCTGACGAACAATTGGGCCTATGCGCTCGCAGTCGAAAAGCTCGCCGGCCTCGCCGTGCCCGAACGCGCCGAATCCATCCGCGTGATCACCGCCGAGCTGACTCGTCTGCTCAATCACACCTGCCTGGTCGGTTTCCTTCTGATGGACATGGGCGCGCTGGGCACGCCGCTGATGTACGCCTTCCGCGAGCGGGAGAAAATCCTCGACCTCTTCGAGTCGCTCACCGGCGCGCGGATGATGTGCAATTACATGCGCTTCGGCGGCTGCCGCGTGGACCTGCCCGCCGGCTGGCTCGACGAAGTCAACAAGGTTGTGGAGGCTTATCCGCGGTTCCTCGACGAGTTCGAGAACCTCCTAACGGCGAATGAAATCCTGATCGCCCGCACGCAGGGCGTGGGCAAGCTGTCGCGCGAACTGGCCATCAATGCCAGCGTCACCGGCCCGATGTTGCGCGCCAGCGGGGTCGATTACGACATTCGCAAGGTGGACCAATACGGCCTCTACGGCCGGTTGGATTTCCGCGTCCCGCTCGGCGATCACGGCGACGTTTACGACCGTTACATGATTCGCATCCTCGAAATGCGCGAGTCGCTGAAGATTTTGCGGCAAGTGCTCAAGGACGTTCCCGCCGGGCCGATCATCGATCCGAAAGCCAAACTGCGCGGTTTCCGTCCGAAACCCGGCGAAGCCTACGGCCGCATCGAGGCGCCGAAGGGCGAACTGGGCTTTTACCTCATCAGCGACGGCTCGCCCAATCCGTATCGCTACCGCGTCCGCCCGCCGAGCCTGATCAACCTGACGATTTTGGAGGACATGTGCCTGGGCCAAACGATCGCCGACGTGGTCGTGATCCTGGGCAGCGTGGACATCGTGTTAGGCGAAGTGGACCGGTGAAGTGCGGTCAGGCCGATTCCAGACCGGTAGGGCGAGGCTCCCGCCGAGCCGTGACTTTTGTGTTTGGCGATGCGAACCGCTGAAACGCAATCAGGCCGATCCCGAGCCGCTCGGGCGAGGCGATCGTAACTCGGTAGGGCGAGGCTCCTGCCGAGCCGTGACTTTGGTGCACGCGCAAGGCCGGTTCGGGAGTGCCATTACCCGGTACGCTGAGATCGGATCGCACACGGAAGAGGTCACGGCTCGGCGGGAGCCTCGCCCTACCGGGCCTACGGACGGGTCCTCCAGAATGTTCGCTCGCCTCCTTTTGCCTCGACTGCCGTGCTCAAAACCCCCAGTCTCCGCCCGTGGTTGGCGATGTCCCATACGAAGATATCGGTCGCAGACGACCGGCTCAGGGAGTTCACATCCATCTTGGGCAGCCCGCCATCGTGTTTCTGACCGCCTGCACGCGCGGGCGCCAGGAGTGGCTGGCCCAGCCCTCTATTCACGAATTCATTCGCGCGGCATGGCAATCGGCCGATGCGTGGCAGATCGGGTTTTACATACTGATGCCCGACCATCTGCATCTCTTCTGCGCGCCGCGTGACCTGCAATTCACGGTCGAGCGGTGGTGCGCCTATTGGCAAAGCCAATTGAGCAAGGCGCACCACCACCCGGCCTGGCGAATTCAGCCGCATCCGTTTCATCACCGCCTGCGTCGGAGCGAGAACTATTCGGAAAAGTGGAATTACGTCCGGATGAATCCAGTGCGAAAGGGGCTGGTGGCCAAGTCCGAGGATTGGCCTTATCAAGGAATGCTGACTGAATTGTGGTGGTGAACCGAGGGGGAAACTGGAATTGGTCGCCGAACGAAGTCACGGCTCGGCAGGAGGCTCGCCCTACCGGGATTGGATGGCGCGCGGTCGCGCCGCGCGAGCGTGGGTGGGTTCCGCCACAACCATTGACGCTTGATATGCCCGGCCCTGGAATTCTCAAAGCGTGAGGCCATAGTAAATCGGTAGGGCGAGGCTCCTGCCGAGCCGTGACTTCCGCCTGTCGCTTGATTCACGCCCAGCGCGAGATTTGGCGAGGTGGACCGATCAAACGCGCTCAGGCCCACCCCGCCCGTTCGGGCGAGGCGATCGTAACCCGGTAGGGCGAGGCTCCCGCCGAGCCGTGACCTTTGCGCACGCGCAAGGCCGGTTCCGGAGTGCCATCACCCGGTGAGCTGAAATCGAATCGCACACGGAAGAGGTCACGGCTCGGCGGGAGCCTCGCCCTACCGGTCCTACGGACTTTGGCTCTGCAGAATGTTCGCGCCCGCCTTTTGCCTCGACCACCGTGTTGAATACCCCCACTCTCCGGCCATGGTCAGCGATTGCTGAATGAATGGCGATGGTAAATCGAAGCGGAAACTGGAATTCGTCGCTGAACGACGTCACGGCTCGGCGGGAGCCTCGCCCTACCGGCATCGGACGGCGCGCGGTCGCGCCGCGCGAGCGTGGGTGCGTTCCGCCAGCAACGCTTAACTCTTAATATGCTCGGCGCTGGAATTCTCAAAGGCTTGGTCGAGACGGCGCGCAACTTCGCCGGCAGTTACACCAGCGAAGATCGCCTTGTCACCGTCGAGTATCCCGAGGAACGAATCCCGCCCAAAGAAGCCGCCCGCAATTTCCCGTTCCTGATTTACGACGGCGACGACCCGCACGCCGGACTGCGATGCGTCGCCTGCCAGATTTGCGAGAAGGAATGCCCGCCGCAGTGCATCTACATTGAGAAGAGCAAGGACAAGAAGCCCGATTACGTGGGCAAGCCGCAATTGTATCCGACGATCTTCGACATCGATCTGTCGGTTTGCATGAGCTGCCAGATTTGCGTGGAAGTCTGCCCGTTCGAGGCGATCAAGATGGACACCGAATTCGAGCTGAGCAACACCGACCGCTTCGAGGGATTGCT
>WNGR01009533.1_pt1 | contig 19528 bp, 18 predicted proteins | sample 5407581 | NCBI WGS metagenome assembly WNGR01 (sample SAMN13153383, study PRJNA577476) | soil metagenome | isolation source: 80 cm soil or saprolite under Garry oak tree replicate 2 | place: USA:California | collected 2016-06-15 | reverse complement strand
AGGCGCAGCACGGGCACGCGCCCCTGCGGGTTGAGCTTGAGATAGGCCTCCGAGCGCTGCTCGCCCTTGGCAAGGTCGACCTGCTGCGGCACGTACTTCTCGCCGCTCTCTTCCAGCACGATGTGCGCCGCCATCGAGCTCGCACCGGGAGCGAAATACAGCGTCAACATCCCACAGTCCTCCCTGACGGTGTCTGCCGCCTTTGGTCCGGTGTCGAAGCTTAGCGGCTCGTACGGAATTAAGTGAATCGGTTACTTCCTGGTTCAGCCTGAGAGTGACTCCCATTTCAGCATCGCCCAAGTGGGTCGGCGGCGGTGCCGCAAGCTCGGTGGACTCCCTCTCCCCATTTGGGGAGAGGGTTGGGGTGAGGGGGGCCGGATCTATCGAGAGATCCGGCCCCCCTCACCCGGCGCACAACGCAGTCAAGCTTGCGCAGACTGCGTAAACTTGTCTGCGTGTGCGCCGACCTCTCCCCAACCGAACTCGGGTTTACCCGAGTTCGGTCGTTTAGACTGGCCGAAATCGGATAAATCCGACTTCGGCTGGGGAGAGGTGGAGCTTGCGGCTCGCGCGGTGACCACACCAGACGATTCCAAATTTGCATGAACGTGCTCTCCTCCGTGGTCCAGCCTGGGAGTGAGTCGCATTCTAGCTACGGTGAAGCACCTATTTCTGTATGGGTCCTTGGCGGCTTGTCACCACCATGATCGAAACTATAATGCCACGCCATCCGCTTTGCCTTCCAGATAGAGCTTGAGCCGCCAGCCGCGAAAATTCCAAGCCCGCCAGTTCTTTATCTCGTTGAGGTGCGACGCGGCAAGTTCATCGCGGCGAATGAGCAGCTGGCGCGGCACCTCAGGACGTTTTTGCGCAATATACAGGTCCAGGGCAGGAATGGCGTGGGCACCGAGACCGAAAAGATAGCCGGTGTCGAGCGGTTCGCCTTTGCCCGACAGCTCTCGACTATGTGCAACGTTGTAGGTAGCAATGACGTGAGGGAAGTTGATGAAGCCGCAAATGTAGATCGTCAACACAAGGACGGCCAGATTCATTGCAATCAGCCAGGCATTGGAGCGATCGAGCACGATCCGCGCGACGATCAGGATCAAGCCCAATGCGACGAGAAGCATCCAAATGAAGGCGGCGGCGCGCAAGTAAGTCAGGGAGTAGGCCTCGACATAGAGATCGAGACGCAGCATCGAAGAGGCGACCAGCAGGACATTCTGAGCGGTCCACAGAAAGACGAGAATCCGGATCGAAGGCGAGCGCTCCGCAGTACTGCCTGGCCTCATCGCAGCAATGACGAACCCGGCCGCCAGAATCGCCGTGAAAATCAGGGGGTATGCGCCACGGTGAGCGTAGGTCGCGTAACTCATGCCGTGGGGCAGCGCGACGCCGCCCCACAGATAGTTGATGTCGAGGACAGTCTGCACGGCAAAGAGCAGATTGAAGAGCGCAAGGGACCGCAAGATCGTGGCCTCGCCAAAAAGCCAATCCGGAACCGTTTCCGTTGGAAGCTCCACAGCCGGCGCCTCCTCGGGAGACATGAGGAGTTTCGCCCACTCGTTGCGGCATCCGTTCATGTAGATGAATGGCCATGTAACCGACATCATGATCAGCCAGAAGAACATTCGGGTGATATCGATCCGCGCAAAATAATCCTTGAGATTGATTTCAGCGAACCAGCCCTCGATCAAGGGATTTGCGGAAGCAAAAAGCAATAGAAATATCCCTCCGAACGCGATCGGGACGATCCAAACCATGAATGGATTCGCGCGCCGTATCGCTGTGCCACTGTGCTCTGCCGATTTGCAGGCCTGAACCAGATCCGGGAATAGCTGGAAGGGTCCGGCAAGAAGCAGCCATACGGAGGCGGTCATGCTGCTGCTCGAGCTTGCGGCAATTGGCGTCGCCACCAGCACCGCGAAGTAGGCCACGCCCGCCGCGCCAAAGAGAAGTGCGATCGGGCTTAGCCCGTCGACGAGCGGCAACAAAGCAGCCAGCAGGACGCCCATCGCTGCCAGCATCGCGCGGCGATCCCCCCGCACCGGGTTGCCGAGAAGCACGCCGCTCGCAAGAGCAACGACAAATAATGGCAACGATATGCCGACCGTGTGCCGATAAAAAAGCCAGTCGCCGAGCGCCGTCACTGCGGCGACGATCACGAGCGTTCGCTCGATGCTGCCTTTGAGCAGGAGCATACTCGATCTGCCAATAGAAAGACTGGCCATGCCCGTTCAACCTCTTCTTCGAGTCACCGCAACACCAACCGCTGCTCGTCGATATTCCGTTCCGATCGCCGGCTGTCGAAAGAGGAAGCCAAGGCCGCGGTCGCGGTCCTCAGGGTTGAAGTCGCAGATCGGTGTCACCCCCGCGCCCCCGCGGCCGCAGCCAGCGGGGCGACGTTGCCGAGCCCGCCGAAGCGGCGCTCCCGCCGGCGGAACTCGCCGACTGCCGTTCGCAGGTCGTCGGCGCCGAAATCGGGCCACATCTTGTCGGTGAACCAGAGTTCCGCGTAGGCGCTCTCCCACAGCAGGAAGTCCGACAGCCGCTTTTCGCCACCCGAGCGGATCAGGAGGTCGACCTCGGGGGCGCTGGTGTCGTCGTCGGCCGCCTGGGAGACGAGGCGGCCGAAGAGGTCGGGGGAGGGCGGCCACGCCGCGGTCAAACTTGCGGCCGCCCGGGCAATGGAGTCGCGCGAGGAGTAGTCGAGCGCAATCCGAAGGTGGAGGTGGCGCCCGGCTGCGGTGGCCTCTTCGGCTTCGGCAATCTGCTGGCCGAGGCGCCCAGGCAGCCGATCGCGGCGGCCGATGACGGTAAGGCGGGTGCCGCTGTCGATGAGGCGCCCGATCTCGACCCGCAGATAGCCTTCCAGCAACGACAGCAGCGCGCCCACCTCGGCGGCGGGGCGCCGCCAGTTGTCGGACGAGAAGGCGAACAGCGTCAATTTGGTGATTCCAAGTTCTGGCGCGGCTTCGGCGATGCGCCGCGCCGCATCCACACCCGCGCGATGACCGGCGGTGCGCGGCAGACCCCGGCGCGCCGCCCAGCGCCCGTTGCCATCCATGATGATGGCGACGTGGAAATTGTCTTTCCCATCGAAAGGTCTTTGCACCGTAAAGCCTCCCTGCAAAAAAAGCTCAGGCGGGGGCCAAGCCTTGGAGCTTGCGCTCGACAGGCTTGCCCTTCATGGCATCGGCCGCGTCTCGCACGACTTGCTCGAGCACGGCGAGGTATTCGAGGTAGCGCGTGCGGCCTTCGGGGGTGATCCGGCAGATCGTCTGCGGACGATTGTGCTCGAACCTCTTCGATAGCTCGACCAGATCAGCCTCCTGCAGCACATGCAGGTGTCGACTGAGATTGCCGTCGGTGAGGCCGCACAAATGCTTGAGGTCGCCGAACAGGAGGCCCTTGGGATGGGCGACGAGCGAAGTGAGCACGCTCAGACGCGCCTTCTCGTGGATGACGCGGTCGAGCCCCTCATAGGCGAAGCGGCCGGTGTCCTTCCCGGTCTCCCTAGCGCTCTCCATCGCCCCCTCCAAAACTTCGCTGCAGCAGGATCGCGGCGAGCCATTGGCCAAGCCCGAAGGGCAGGCCCATCGCCCAGGGAGAGAAGGCCCACGCGTCGCTCGCAAGAGCCACGCATGCGAGGCCCGTGGCGAGATACCAAACCGCGACCGCGATCAGGGGACGAGGCAGCGAGCGGCAGGACGCGAAGACACCGAGGCTGAACAGGATCTGCCATAAGCCGGGAAGCATCCAAAGGCTCTGCGGGGCGCAACGCGCGATGACCAGGGTGAGGAGCACCCCTGCGACCGCAGCCGGGAGGAACTGGCCGGCAGCCGCCTGCAGCATGTCGTCGGCGAGGCCGGAATGAACCCGTCGCGAGCGCCGGGCCGCCTCGCTGCCAATGATGATGACGGAGAGGATCGCGGTCGCGACCCACAATGCGAGATAGGCGGCGAAGTCGCGCGCGGGATCTTCGAGCCACACCGCCTGGGCCGCGGCGGCAAGCAGCGCCAGACACCCGGTTGCAGCGAGGGCGGCAGGTCCGTAGCCACGAAACATGGTGCCGCGGGCCATCTGGCCCCGGATCGCCGAAATGTCGGCCAATGCCCGATGAAGGTCCTGCATGGCTAGGCTCACGCTTTGTATTGCAAAGTATACTGAAATACAAAGTTTGTGCAAGCCCGAATTTGGCAACCCCCCTTTGGCGCTGGGCCTGCAGAAGGAGCGCGGCCCGTTGGGGGCCGTCGGTAGCTCGACTTCGTATCCTCGGGAGATCATCAAAGTGGCAAGCGAAGCCACCGCAAAACCAAGACCCCTCCATCAGTGGGGGCCAACTGAACGCGGACGTCACTTTTGCCGAGGCAGCGGACGCTGACGCGGCGCCACGCAACAATGCCGCCGCTCACGTCAGCATCCGCCGCGTGGGCAACGACAAACGCACCGTTGGCGATCCTACCGGTGCTGAACGTCTTGTGGCGAGGGTCGAAAAGGGGCATCGTGACGCACTGAATTCCGTTGATCTCGGGGATGTCGGGTCAATAAATCAGGACGATGACGGGGCTCTGCGATCGAGCCCCGACGCGAAGCTGATGGCCCCGACGCAAATATGGAGGAGAACGCCATGGCCAAAATCCGGCCCCGAATCTGCTTGTGCGCAGCCTCAGCGCTGGCGCTCATGCTGACAGCGGCGCCCGCCGCGGCATGGGAGCCTATCAAGCCGGTGGAGATCGTCGTCGCCGCGGGCGCGGGCGGCGCCTCCGACCAGATGGCGCGGATGATGCAGGCCGCGATCCAGAAGAACCAGCTGATGAAGCAGCCGATGGTGGTCTCGCTCAAGGGCGGTGCGTCGGGTGCCGAGGCGCTCATGTACATGAAATCGGGCGCCGGCGACCCCAACAAGGTGCTCATCGCCTATTCGCTGATCTACATGTTGCCGCTCTCGGCCAAGATTCCATTCAACTGGCGCGAGCTCACCCCGGTGTCGGTCGTCGCGCTCGACCAGTTCGTGCTGTGGGACAATACGACGCTGCCATACAAGAACGTGAAGGAGTTCGTGGACGCCGCCAAGGCTGCCAACCCGCCGTTCAAGATGGGCGGGACCGGGTCGAAGCGCGAGGATCACGTGCTCACCGTCTTCATCGAGAAGCGCACCGGCGCGAAGTTCGCCTATCTGCCCTATACCTCCGGGGGCGAGGCGGCGACCCAGCTGGTCGGCAATCACACCGCCTCCAACGTCAACAATCCGTCCGAGAATCTCGAAGTGTGGCGCGCCGGCCAGGTGCGGGCGCTGTGCGTGTTCGACAAGGAGCGCATCGAATACAAGACCAAGGTTGCCGGCACTCTGTCGTGGAACGACGTTCCGACCTGCAAGGAAGAAGGCCTCGACGTCCAATATCTGATGCTGCGCGCCCTGTTCCTCCCCGGCAAGGTCGCCCCCGACCAGACCGCGTTCTACGTCGATCTGTTCAAGAAGGTCACGCAGACCGCTGAATACAAGGACTATATGGAAAAGCAGGCGCTCAAGCCGATCTTCCTCACCGGCCAGGACATGCTGAAGTTCCTCGAGGAGGATGATGCGCTCAACAGGCAATTGATGACCGAGGCGGGTTTCGTCGCCAGATAGGGGCGGCCGCACGGCGCGCGGATTCACCGCCCTTTCCTTCCGGTTGGAGATTCGAATGGCCGAGGAAGCGGACCAGGCGGGGGGCGACGCGTATCCCCTCGTCGGCACCCGGAGCGTCGACATCGTCGTCTATCTGATGCTGTTGGCGGTGGCGCTGCTGCTCGGATACGACAATTGGCAAACCGGAATGTCATGGGAAGCGGACGGCCCGCAAGCCGGCTACTTCCCATTCTATCTGTCGCTGTCGCTGGGCGCCGCCAGCCTCTTTGGATTGGGCAACAAGCTCCTCATGGAAACCGGAGTGGGCGATGTTTTCGTCACCCGCGACCAGTTCCGCCGGGTGATGCAGGTCTTCGTCCCGACCTTGCTGTTCTGCCTGTTCACGCAGTGGCTTGGCCTCTATGTGGCAAGCTTTCTCCTGATTTCGGGCTTCATGTGGATCGTCGGGCGCATCGCGCCGTGGAAGTCGCTCGCCACCGGCTTTCTGTTTTCGATCATCATGTTCGTCACCTTCGACATCGCGTTCGACGTCATCATGCCGAAAGGCCCGCTGGAGGCGGCTTTCGGCTACTAGGAAAGCGCGATGGAAGCCTTCGGCCTCTTGCTCCACGGTTTCAGCGTCCTGCTGACGTTCAAGACGCTTGCGATGATGATGGTGGGCCTCGTGCTCGGCATTTTCGTCGGCGTATTGCCTGGACTTGGCGGACCGAACGGCGTCGCGATCCTGTTGCCGCTCACTTTCAACATGGACCCGACGACCGCCATCGTGATGCTGTCGTGCATCTATTGGGGTGCGCTGTTCGGCGGGGCGATCACCTCGATCTTGTTCAATATCCCGGGTGAAGCGTGGTCGGTCGCGACGACCTTCGACGGCTATCCCATGGCGCAAAAGGGCCAGGCGGCCGAGGCGCTGACCGCGGCCTTCACGTCGTCATTCATCGGCTCGCTGGTCGCGGTCCTGCTGATCACTTTTCTCGCGCCCGGCATCGCTACCTTCGCCCTGCAGTTCGGACCGCCCGAATTCTTCGCGGTCTACCTCCTCACCTTCTGCTCTTTCGTCGGGCTCGGGCGCGAAGAGAAGCACAAGACCATCATCTCCATGACCCTCGGACTTCTGCTCGCCGGTATCGGCTTGGACACCGTGTCCGGCCAGTTGCGCATGACCTTCGGCTGGGACGAGCTTCTGCGCGGCATCAATTTCCTCGTCGCCGTCATCGGACTGTTCGGGATCAGCGAGATTCTGCTGACCATGGAGGAGCGGCTCGCGCTGCGCGGTCATGCCGCGAGCATCAGTCTGCGGGTGGTGTTGAAGGTCTGGAGGGAAATGCCGCGCTACTGGGTGACGCTGTTGCGTTCCTCGGCGATCGGCTGCTGGCTCGGCATCACGCCCGGCGGCGCCATCGCCGCCTCGTTCATGGGTTACAACCTCGCCAAGCGCTTCTCCAAGGACAAGGACAGCTTCGGCAAGGGCCGCATCGAAGGCGTTTTCGCCCCGGAAACCGCGGCGCATGCATCGGGCACCTCGGCGCTCTTGCCCATGCTTGCGCTCGGCATTCCGGGCTCCGGCACGGCGGCGATCCTGCTTGGCGGGCTCCTGGTGTGGGGACTCAATCCAGGCCCGCTCCTGTTCGTCGAGCACAAGAGTTTCGTCTGGGGTTTGATTGCCTCGATGTATCTCGGCAACGTCGTCGGCCTCGTCCTCGTTCTCACGACCGTGCCGATCTTCGCCGCCATCCTGCGGGTGCCGTTCTCCGCCATCGCGCCGATGATCGTGGTGTCCTGTGCGATCGGCGCCTTCGCGATCCAGAACGCCATGTTCGACGTCTGGCTGATGCTGGTGTTCGGCGTCGTCGGCTACGTGTTCAAGAAGGTCAACATTCCGCTGGCGCCTTTCACGCTCGCCTTGGTGCTCGGCAACCGCGCCGAGGCCTCGTTCCGCCTGTCGATGATCGGCGCCGGCGGCGACCTGCGCGTGTTCTGGTCGAACTGGCTGGTCGGATCGATCACGACCTTGGCGCTGATCCTGCTGTTTTGGCCGTTGCTCGGTCAGGCGTTCGGGCGGGCGAGTCGACTGTGGCGTCCGGCCGGCGGGGGTTCGACCGCCGCCTGACGATCACGGCGGGAATCCGTAGAGCCGGGCCGGGTTCGTGACCAGGATCCGATGCCGGGCCTCTGCGTCGGGCGTCCATTGTTGGAAGAGGTCGAGCAGATGCCCCGCATCCGGCATTTCGCCTTCCATGCGGGGGTGCGGCCAATCGGTGCCCCAGACCAGATGGTCCGGGTTCGTGCGCACGAGCGCGTCATGGAAGGGGCGCGCGTCCGGATAGTTCGGCGCGTTCCGGCTCAGCCGGTGGGCGCCCGAAAGCTTCACCCAGCAGCCGCCGCTCCCGAGCAGGCGCAAGAGGCTTTGAAAACCGGGGGTGGCAGTCCCTGTCGGCGCTTCGCTGCGCCCCATATGGTCGATCACGACCGGCAGGCCGAGCGACTGCAGGAGCGGCATCGTGTCGGCGAGGTCCTTCACGTCGATCCAAAGCTGCAGGTGCCAGCCGAGTTCCGCCATCGGCCTGGCCAACGTCCGCGCCGCATCGAGCGGCACTCCGCCCCGGTAATGCAGCTTTCCCTCACGGAAGAAATGGTTGAACCGCAACCCCCGCACCCCCGATGCCCCCCAGCGGCGAAGCTCGGCCGGCGGAGTGTCCTCATCCGCGACTGCGACCCCGCGGAGGCGGTCGGGATGCCGGGCCAGCGCATCGAGCATGGCCGCGTTGTCGCGCCCATGGGCGCTCCCTTGCACGAGGGCGCCGCGCGCGAAGCCGAGTGTGTCGAGCATCCCGAGATATTTCTCCAGCGGTGCGTCCGGCGGCGTGTAGCTGCGATCTTCGGCGTAAGGGAAGCGCGACGCCGGACCAAAGACATGGGCATGGGTGTCGCACGCCTGCGGCGGCGGCGGAGTTTTGGGCCGGCTCGGTTCGCGCGGCGCCGGGCAGGCCGGGATCATGGCGACGTCATTCGCCCCGGATGCCCGCGGCCTTGATGATCGGACCCCATTTTTCGTATTCGGCGCGGATCAGGGCTGCAAAATCCTCGGGCGAGCTGCCGATCGGCGCCGCGCCGAGCCCGAGCAGCCGCTCCTTCACTGCCGGCGCGTTCACCGCTTCGGCGCAATCCTTCGCCAGCCTGGCTTTGACCAGGGGCGGCAGACCGGCCGGGCCGACCAGGCCCCACCAGACTCCGGTGTCGTATCCCGGAATGCCTGCCTCCGCGATTGTCGGTACATCCGGCAGGACCGGCGAACGCCTCGCGGTGGTCACGCCGAGCGGCCGCACCGTGCCCGCCCTGATCTGGGCGATCGACTCCGGAATGTTGTTGATCGACACCGGGATGTGCCCGCCGATCAGATCGTTGAGCGCCGGCGCGCCGCCCTTGTAGGGGATCGCGGCGATGTTGACCTTGGTCATGTAGTTGATCAGTTCGCCCGCAAGATGGGACGAGGTGCCGTTGCCCGCATGGCCATAGGAGAGCTGGCCTGGCCGCTCCCGGGCGAGCGCAAGCAGGTCGGCCAGCGTCCTGATCGGGGAGTCGGATCGCACCAGCGGCATGTTGGGCGACGTGCCGATGAGCGAGAGCGGCGTGAAATCGTTGAACGGGTCATAGGGCAGCTTCGCGTAAAGATGGGGATTGAGCGCGTGTCCGGTGGCGACGATGATGAGGGTATAGCCGTCGGGCGGTGCTTTGGCCGCCGCCTGGGACGCGATCGTGCCGCCGGCGCCCGGGCGGTTCTCGATGATGACCGATTGGCCCCAGCGCTTGGAGAGCTCGTCGCCGAGCGTGCGCCCGACGATGTCGACCGCGCCGCCCGGCGGAAACGGCACCAGGAGGTGCACCGGCTTCGAGGGAAAAGCATCCTGCGCGGAAGCAACCCCGCTCAAGCCAAGCAGCGAGACCGCCGAGATGAAGAGTCGGAGCCATGTCATGGGCCACTCCCGTCGATTTTGCCGCTACGCCATCGCAGCACGTCATTGCATCAGCAAACGGCTTCAACAACGAGAAGACTATACCGCCTCATGCGCGCGAAGTCTCCCCGCGCGAAGTCTCCCCTCGCACGGTTGCCAAAATCGGGCTAAGCTTGAACTGGACAAATAACCGCCGCCGGGCGTCGGTCGGCGCTGCGCGGCGGGCATAAGGGAGAAAAGCCATGTCTTACCGAAGCTCGATCAGCGCGGCCGCGCTCGCGCTGGTGCTGTGCCTGCCCATCGCCGGCGCCAAGGCCCAGGATGCGAAGAAATATCCGGCCTGGGAGGGGATGTGGAAGCGCGGCAGCCCGGTCGGCGTCTGGGATCCGACCAAGCCGCCGGGTGCCAGGCAAGAGCCGCCGCTGACCCCGGAATATCAGGCCATTTTCGAGGCCAACCTCGCCAAGGGGAAGGCCGGAGTGCAGTTCGACATCAAGGGCACCTGCGGGCCCGTCGGCATGCCGCGGCTGATGATCCTCTACGAACCGATGGAGATCGTGATCAAGCCGAATGGCGACGGCTTCTACGACACGCTCGAGGTCGAAACCCGCGACATGAGGGGGCCGCGCCTGTTCGACTCCACCGGCATTCCGCTCGCCAGCGACAACGAGACAGTGGTCAAGGAGAAGATCTACCTCGACAAGACCGATCGCGACATCCTGCGTAACGAGATCACGACCTTCGATCACGCCCTCACGCGTCCGTGGACGGTCTCCCGCTTCTATCGCCGCGAGCATAATCCGATCTACGAGGAATATCCGTGCACCGAGGACAATCGCTGGGTCGCGATCGGCGGCGAATTGTATCTCGCGGACTCGGACGGCTATCTGATGCCGATCCAGAAGAACCAGCAGGCGCCTGACGTGAAATATCTGCAGAAATATTTCAATCAGCCGAAGAAGTGATCCATTCGAATAGGATCGGCTCCTACCTGCCGAGGATCGAGGCCGCCATGGCACGCGCGTCGCGCGTCGGCCACCGGTTGGTGTCGACCGCATGGAGGAATTCATCGAGATGCTGATTGAAGGCTGCCGGTTCCTCGAGGTTGATGGTATGGCCGGTGTTCGGAATGACGACGAGACCGGCGCTGGAAATCGCCCGCTTCATCAACAGTGCGGGCTCGAGGCATGGCCAGTCTTCGTCCCCGGTCATGATCAGCGTCGGCGCCGTGATCGTCTGCATGCGTTCGACGAGATCGAATAGGGAGGACCGGCGCGCTTGCACGCCGCGCATGGTCAGCGCCGCACCGCGGCTCGAATGCTCGGCGAGCTGATCAGCGAACTCCCGCCAGCCGCGCGGGTCCTTGTTTTGGAATTGCACGCGCGACGGCCCGAGCGCATAGCCCACAGCAGCCTTCGCCATGCCGATTTCCTCGAAGCGCCGCGCGGCGGCCTCGGTCTCGGCGGCGAATTGCGCCCGCTTGTCGGGCGAGGCCCCGTAGCCGCAACCAGCGACTACCAGCGAGCGGGCGCGATCGGGATAGGTGAAGCCGAAATGCAGCGCCGCAAAACCGCCCATGGACAGGCCGACCACATGCGCCTTGTCGATCTTGAGCGCATCGATGACCGCCTTGATGTCATCACGTGCGCGTTCCTGCGAGTATCTTTCCCCGTCGTCGGGTACGTCGGAGGGCGGATAGCCGCGGGCATTGAACGCGATGCAGCGATAGTTGCGGCGGAAATAGCGCACCTGCGATTCCCAGGACCGGCTGTCGCCTGCGAATTCGTGGACGAAGACGATCGGGACGCCCGATCCGACCTCCTCGTAAAAGAGCTTCACGCCGTCGTCGGTGGTGAGATGGGACATGCTGGGGCTCCGCAAAATCGGATCGATCCCTGGCGCGACGGGCGCGTCATGACGCTCCGCTGGTATGATGGAACGTGCCCGATGCAAGGATCATGGTTGGGGTCGGAGTGATCGCCGTCCAATGCGGATCAAGCTCGCTGAAAACTTTCGCGCCATATTTTACGCGCCGTTCTACGCCTCGAAGGCGCTTGGATATTATGCCCGCGAGGGGATCGATGTCGACTTCGTCCCCTCGTCGGTTCCCGGTGACGCCGTTTCCGCTGTCCTCGACGGCACGATCGACATCACATGGGGCGGACCGATGCGGGTCATGAAGGCTCGCGAACAGCAGCGAGCTTCGCCGCTCGCCTGCTTTTGCGAAGTCGTCGCACGCGACCCGTTCTATCTGGTTGGCAGGAATCTTCGTCCCGGCTTCCAACTGGCGGATTTGCCGTCGCTGAGATTTGCCGCAGTTTCCGAAGTCCCCACCCCTTGGATGTGTCTTCAGCATGATCTGCGCGAGCAAGGCATCGATCCGTCCAAGCTCAATCGCGCGGCCGATCGATCGATGGCGGGCAACTTCGAAGCGCTGTGCAAGAGGCAACTCGATGTGGTGCAGGTGTTCGAACCTTACCCATCGATGGCCTTGCAAGAAGGCGCAGGTGACATCCTCTATGCCGCCAGCACGCGCGGGCCCACGGTCTACACGACATTCATCGCCAGGCGCGATGGGATCGAGCGCCGCCGCGCCGCCTTCGTCGGCATGACGCGCGCCATTCGGCACATGCAGGACTGGCTGGCAGAACACTCCGCAGAGGAACTGGCCGAAACCACGGCGTCGTTCTTTCCCGATATTGCGCGCGACATTCTGGTGAGTTCGCTTCGGCGCTATCGCCAGGCCGGAATCTGGGCTCGCACTCCCGCCGTTTCGCGGCAGGGGTTCGCGCGGCTTGCCGAAAGCCTGCTGTCAGGCGGGTTCATTGCCCGGATCCCGGCATATGAGGACTGCGTGGATGAAAGCCTCGGCTAAATCAAAGAGTGATCCAGCCGAAACTCGTAGGGTGGGCAAAGGCGCATCAGGGGCTGCGCTCTTTCCACAATCACGCTGCGCGCCTTTGCCCACCATGCTTCATGGCGTGGGCACACAGCCGTGCGGTGGGCAAAGGCGCGGCGGCGATCATGTGGCTGGAGAGGGAAGAGGACGCGCCTTTGCCCACCCTACGAGTTCTGATCTGACCGCTCACTGCAGCCCGTAGAGCGCCTTCGCATTGCCCCGGAAAACCATCGCCTTCTGCGCCGGCGTCAATTCGAACTTGAAGACGTTCTGCGGATGGTCGAAGTCCCAGTGCGGGTAATCGGTCGAGAACATCAGGCGGTCCCACCCGATCCAAGCCATGATGTCTTTAAGGTGTTGCGGATCCTCCGGCTCCTCGATCGGCTGGGTGGTGAACCAGAAATGCTCGCGGACATATTCGGAGGGCGGCCGCTTGAGATGCGGCGTTTCGCTCCGCATCCGCTCCCAATGCTTGTCCATCCGCCAGCCGAGCGCGGGCGCCCAGGCGAAGCCGCCCTCGATCAAGACGACCTTGAGCTTCGGAAAGCGCTCGAACACGCCCTCGAACACCATGCTGGTCACAGTATTCTGCATGCCGCTCGTCGCCGCGTAATGCTCCTGCATGTAATAGGTGGGCCAGCCGGAGCCGGTCGATGCATGGCCGCCGCTGAAGCCCTGGACATGCAGCGCGATCGGGCGGTTGCAACGCTCGGCCGCGTCGTAGATCGGCCAATAACGCCGGTGGCCGAGGGGATCGCTCGCCCGCGGCGAGATGATCACCTGCACGAACGCGGGATCGGCTGCCCGGTGTTCGATCTCGGTGGCGGCGAAGGCGGAGTCCTCCTGCGGCACCACGATGCCGGCGCGCAGGCGCGGCTCCTTCTTGACCCAGGTCTCCAGCTGCCAGTCGTTGACGGCGCGCGACAGCGCTGCCGCAAACTCGAGATTGCGCTCTTCCATTCCACCACGACTGAGCTGCATCAACATGCCGTACTCGACGCCATTGGCATCGAGATGCTGGCGGCGCATCAAGTCGAGATCGCATCCGGGCGGCCCTTCACCGGGGAAAGCATCGACGCGCATGCCCGCAGCCGTCATGCGCGGATACGCGAGCTGTCCGGACAATCCCTGACGCAGATGCTCGCCAAACGTCGTCATATGGTCCCGCCAGCGTGCCGGCAGGAAAGGATGCAGATCCGCCGGCGTGCGGAACGCCGGGTGAATGTCGCAATCGACGATCGTGAGCCGCGAAGACGCGGTTCCTGATCGAACCGGAACGTTCATCGGATCGCCTCCTTATCCCTTGCATTATCGCCTACGACGGCCCCATCGCGCAAACGCGGATAGGTCTCGAGCGCATTGTCGATCAGGAGCTTGCGGACGGCGTCATCGGGAAACCCGTCAGGCAGCACGTCCTCGCCATCGAACTGCCAGTGCGGGTAGTCGGTCGAGAACAGAAGCATCCGGTCGGTGCCGATATGTTCGAGCGTGCGGGACAGCATGCGCGGGTCGAATTTCGGCATATCGACCGGCTGCAGCGTCAGGCGGACGTGATCGCGGATGATCTCCGCCGGCGGCCGATCGATCCATGGCACCTCGGACCTCACCCCGCGCCAGGTTTTGCTCGTCCGCCACATGAGGGCCGGGAGCCAGGAGAAACCGGATTCGATCAAGACGAGCTTGAGCTTTGGAAATTTCTGAAAGACGCCCTCGGCGAGAAAGCTGAGAAGCTGGGACTCGAAGACCGTCGACTGGGCGATGTAATCCTCCACTCGGTGGGCCGGCCAACCCGACGAGGTCGGCGCATGGTGATAGGTGCCGCCGGCATGGACACCGATCGTCAGTCCATGTTTCTCGGCGGCGGCGTAGATCGGCCAGTAGAGCCTTCGCCCGAGCAGCATCTCCCCCATCGCGAACAGCAGGACCTGGACGAACCGGCGATCTGGCGCCAGGCGCTCGATCTCTGCGACCGCGAGCTGCGGATTGTGTGCCGGCACCAGGAGTGATGCGCGAAGGCGCGGCTCCCGGTCGATGAGCTCCTTCACCACCCAGTCGTTCACGGCCGCGCACAACGCGGCAGCCATGTCTTCGTTGAAAAGGGCGATCGCTCCGTGCAGGACATTGCAGATGGCGAAGCGGATCCCGAACGGCTCGAGCGCCTGGCGGCGGATCAGCTCGAGATCGTCGCCCGGCATGCCCGGGGCTCGCCGCCAGTCCGGACGCGCAGTGAGCGGCGAGTTCGGCGGGTAGTTGGTGAGAACGAAGGAATATCTGTCGATATGACGGTTGACGAGCTGGTCGCGCCAATACTCGCTGAGATACGGCAGCAGCGCCGACGCATTCGGCAGCGCCGGATGAAGGTCGCAGTCGATCGCACCTTTATGGGGCACTTTCATGGGTGGTCCCAACCGGGCGGCCGATCGCTCGCCGCGATGTGCTATCATCCTCGGGAACCGGGCGGCAGTCCATCACGGCGATCTGCAGGTTGTAGGGCCGCGCCGGTCCTGTTGCGATAGTCTTGCCGGCAACGATCATTGGGGAGGATCGGATGTTCAAACGGCGACATCGGGCAGCCGTGGCGGCCTTGGGGTTGGCTGTTGGGCTCATTCCCACCATCGGCAGCGGTCAGGAGATCGATATCGCCATGGCGCTGCCGGCCTCGACGCTGACCTTCAGCGCCGCCTTCATCGCCGAGGATGCGGGATTCTACAAGCAGGAACGCCTCAAGGTCACGAATTACACCATCGTCGGCGTCGGGTCGGTCAATGCGGTGATCGCCGGCAGCGCGGACTTCACGATCGGCACCGGGCCGGTCTTCCTGCGGGCGGCGGCCCAGGGACAAAGGCTGTTGGCGATCGCAAATCTCGTCGACAAGCCGTTGGTCGAGTTGGTGCTGCGCAAGGATGTCGCGGCGGCGGCGGGGATCACCGACCAGACGCCGCTCGGCGAACGCGCCAAGGCATTGCGGGGCAAAACGATCGGCATCCAGGGCGTGGGCAGCATCGTGCACGCATGGGAACGGCTGGTCGCAAGCCGCGGCGGCCTCGATATCGAGAAGGATGTCCGCATCGCGCCGATGGACCCGGTGGCCATGCTGGCGGCGCTCGCGACCAAATCCCTCGACGGCTACGCCACGTCGCTCCCGTTCACGACCGAGGCCGTGGTCAAGGGCAGCGCCATCATGTTGGCAAGCGCCGTGAGCGATGCGCCCGATCTGCTTCCGTTCGCCTATGGTCTGGTCTACGCCCGCCCCGATACATGCAACAGGCAACGGGAAAAGTGCGTCCGGATCGCGCGCGCGCTTGCCGGCGCCAACAAATTCATTCATGAGAAGCCGGCCGAGGCGCTTGAGATCCTCAAGCGCCGTTTCGACAAGATGGACGCGGCGGTGCTCGCCGCCGCCTGGCAGATCGTGTCCCAGGCGCATGCGAAGGACGTGCGGATATCGGTGCCGGGCCTCGACCACTCGCAAAAGGTCAGCCTCGAGGCCAAGCTCTTGGAGCCCAAGGACGCGCTCGCGAGCTTCGAGGGCCTCTATACCGACGAATTCCTGCGTTGAACGCGGCGAGCCACATCTGCGGCAGCCGGCAAGCGCGAATTTGAAGACCCTGCAGCGGAGCTCCTTGCGGCCCTCCGCTCAGACGAATTGCACCGCAATGCCACCCAGCTGACCGAAGTCGGCATGGAGCGTGTCACCCTTTTGCGCAAACACCACCCGCGTGAACGAGCCGGCGAGCACCAGATGGCCGGGCTCCAGCGCCACGCCATGCTGTCCAAGCTTGTTCGCGAGCCAGGCGACGCCGAGCGCCGGATGGCCGAGCACGCCGGCCGCCACGCCGGTCTCCTCGATCTCGGAGTTGCGATACATGATGCCGCCGACCCATCGCAGATCGACGTCGGTCGGCCCGACTGGACGGCCCCCGATGACGATGCCGGCGGCCGCTCCGTTGTCGGCAATGGTGTCGTAGATCTTGCGCGGGTCCTGCAGGCGCGCATCGACGATCTCGATCGCGGGAACGACATATTCGGTCGCGCGCAGCACGTCGGGCAAGCCGACGCCCGGTCCTTTCAGGGGCTTGCCCAGCACGAAGGCGAGCTCGATCTCGACCCGCGGCCGGCAGTAATCCGCGTGCGGCACCTTGGCTCCGTCTGCGATCATCATAGTGTCGAGCAGGTGACCGTAGTCCGGCTCATCGATCTGCGACGATCGCTGCATCGCCTTGGAGGTGAGGCCGACTTTGTGTCCGATCAGCTTGGCGCCGGCGGCGATCCTTCGCTTGGCCACTTCGGTCGAGATCGCATAGGCGTCCTCGAAGGTGATATCCGGCCAGGTCGTGGAGAGCTGGACCGCCTGTTTGCGCTCCTTTTGCGCGGCGAGCAGGAGATCGGCGGCTTTCCTGCGGTCGGAGTCGGAGAGCATGATGAGGGGCTCCTTTTGACGATGACCGGTGAGCAGGGCCCACGGCAATAGGCGTTCATGGCGCTGCAATCAACCGGCAGCGGCCCAGTCCCAGGGCGACCCTGCGCCTGCCTGCTCAGTTTTGGCTGCCGTAATTGGCCTTGAGGTAATCGATGATGATCTTTGCATCGGCGTCGCCGATGGGCGCACCGAAAGCTCTGATCATCTTGGTGACCTCGGCCTCCCATAAAGCAGCGTTCGGAAACGGCGAGTTCATCACGATGTAATCGAGGCTGTGGCAACCCGAGCAATTGGATTCGACTTTCTCGAGGCCCGGCGCCTTCTTCAGCTCGACCGGCTTCTCTTGCGCCGCCGCTGGCAGGGCGAGCGCTGCGCCGAAGAGGGCGATGGCGATAGTGCGCATGATCTTCTCCTCAGCTCGCATTCAGCGTCACGCGGTGCATGACGTTGTGGTGGTACCCGGCGGGATTGTGGATCAGCTCCGTGGTCTGGCTCTGACCGATCTTGTTGGTGGCGCGCGCCATGATCGTCTGCTTGCCTTGCGCCCTGGGCGTGAAAGCAAACGTCCAGGTGCGGAACGCGAAGCGGCCGAGATCCTCCCCGAGCGTCGCCGCGACCCAGGTCTTGCCGGCGTCGCTCGACACTTCGACCGTGCTGATGCCATAGCCCGCATCCCAGGCGATGCCGCCGATGTCAACCGGCCGGCCAAGGCGCACGTTCGCGCCCTCCGCGGGGCTGGTGATCAACGAGTTGACCACCATCTCGGTGATCGGGGTGTTTGCCTCGGTGTCCTGCGAGGTGAAACGCGCGACCAGCGGAAACTTGCCGAGCGGAATGCGATAGGCAGGGTTCATCCAGAAGCCGCCCTGCGGCTTGGTCACGGCCATGATCGATGTCACGTGCTTCATCCAGTAGGTGCCGGTCCAGCCGGGCACGATGAGGCGCGCGGGGAAGCCGTTGAAATGCGGGAGCGGCTGCCCGTTCATCTCGTAGGCGATGATGGTTGTGTCTTCGATCGCCTTCCAGACCGGGATGCTCTTGATGAAATCCGGTGTCTTGTCGCTGACCCCGCTGTCGGCGCCGTCGAACACGATCTCGATCGCTTCCTTCCTCAGTCCGGCTTTGTCGAGGATGTCTTTCAGTCGCACGCCTTTCCAGCGCGCGCAGCCCATGGCGCCGTAACCCCACTCCACGCCGGGAACGTGCGGCTGGAACAGACCCCGGCGGTTGCCGGAGCACTGGTTGACCGCCACGACCTCGGCGGCCGACATTTTTTTGAGATCATCGAGCGTGAGTTGAGCCCGCCCACTGGCGCCGTCTCCGCCGATGTCGATCTTCCAGGTTCCGGCATTGACCTGGGGGATATTCGAGAGGTGGTAGCGGACGAAGAAGGCATCATTCGGCGTGATCGCCGTGCGGAAATACTCGATCGGGGTTTCGTAGTTGGGGGGACGGTAGCTCAGCTTGATCAGCGGCTTCTTTCCTGGCAGCGCCTCGAGCGCGGCGCTGTTGCGGGTGCCTTCCGGCAAGGCCGGCGGCAGATTGGCGACGGCGGCTTGCGCCTCGAAGGGCTTCGGCGAGATCAGCGCGGACCCTGCCAGCGCAGCACCCGCCGCTTCAACGAAGCGGCGACGAGTGACCATGGCGTTCCTCCTATAATCGAATTTTCTATTTTGGACCCGTTCAGGAGAATAATTATATTCATAAAAGCCCGCCTGACAATGTGCCTATAATGTCGCGCCTCGTTTTTGTGCAAAGTGGTGGTTGCGTTGCCTGCTTTCGATCACCGCGCCGGGCGGGTGATGACCTTCCGCGGGATGGTCGAGTCCGAGCGCCTTGGCCGTACCGAGGTCGATGATCAGCTCGAACTTGGTCGGCGGGTGTGACCGGAGAAACTTGCTCATGCCGCCCGCATTGCCGCCCACGCTCGCCCGCCTTGGGCGCGATGTCGTCTTGACCGGATTGGCCTTCGTCGTTCTCGCCCTGTCGATCACAAGCGAGCCCTCCTGGAAGCTCGACGACTTCGACCAGTCGTTCTACATCACCATCGCCTACGATCTCGATCGTCACGGCGTCTTCAGCAACGGCGTTTTCGATGAGCTCAACAGTCCTGCGGCGGCGCCGCCGGCGGGCATGTTCTTCGGCCCGGTCTATCCCTTGCTCGTGCTCGCAGGGATGAAAGTCGATCGCCGCTTCGACTCGGCGGTCGCTTGCAGCGTCGAAGCCAATCGCGAGCACCGGGAGGAGGCGGCGTGCGAGCCCTATGCCACGCCGATGCGTATCATCCATGCGCTCCTGCTTGCGCTCGGCGTGCTCGCGGTGGCCAATGCCGGCGAACTGATCTTTCCGGGGAGGGCCATGTTCTGGCTCACGGGCGCGCTTGCGACTGCGAGCCTCGCCCTGGAGGCGAACATCTTCTCGTTCGTCATGACCGAAAGCGTGACCTTCTCGCTCTACAGCGTCTTTGCGCTCGCGCTTGTGTTCGCCTGGACCAGGGGGCGCGCCTGGCATTTCATTCTGGCCGGCGGTTTGCTCGGCGCCTTGTGTCTCACCCGGCCGTCGTTCCTGGTGCTGTTTCCGGTGGTGACAGGGCTCAGCCTTCTCTATGGATATCGTCTTTCCGG
>WNGR01010468.1_pt1 | contig 19529 bp, 18 predicted proteins | sample 5407581 | NCBI WGS metagenome assembly WNGR01 (sample SAMN13153383, study PRJNA577476) | soil metagenome | isolation source: 80 cm soil or saprolite under Garry oak tree replicate 2 | place: USA:California | collected 2016-06-15 | reverse complement strand
CCCATCTTGCGCAGCAGGTCCCGCTGCGCGACCGTCTCCACGCCCTCGGCGACGACGTCGATCTCGAGCGCGTACGCCACCGTGACGATGCCCTTGAGCAGCCGGAGGTGGGAGGAGTCCTCGGCGATCCGCTGCACGAAGGAGCGGTCCGCCTTGAGGATATCGATGTGCAAGTCCCTGAGATACGCGATCGACGAATATCCGGTGCCGAAGTCGTCCACCGCGATGCGCACGCCGATCCGGGAGAGCGCGTTCAGGTTCTGCTGCACCTCGGGGCCGTGATGGTGCAGGAAGGCGGTCTCGGTGATCTCCAGGATCAACAGGTCGGAGGGCAGACCCGCCTCGGTCAGCTGCTGGTCGATCCAGTCCACCAGGCCGTCGTCGAGGAACTGGTGCGCCGAGACGTTCACGGTCACCCGGCGGGCCTCGGCCCCGACCTTTCCGGCGTTCCAGCGGGCCGCGTCGGCGACCGCGCGGGCCAGGATCCACTCGCCGAGCCGCACGATCTGGCCGGTCTCCTCGGCCAGCGGGATGAAGTGGTCCGGCGCGAGCAGCCCGAGTTCCGGGTGCTGCCAGCGCACCAGCGCCTCGAAGCCCGCGACGCGCTCCTTGCCGCCGCGCAGGTCCACGATCGGCTGGTAGCAGAGGAAGAACTCGTCCTTCGCGATCGCCGTGTCCAGCCTGGTGCGCAGCCGCACGCGCTCCATCGCGGCCTCGTAAAGCTCCGGGCGGTACCGGGTCCAGACGCCCTTGCCGTCCGCCTTCGCCGCGTACAGGGCCAGGTCCGCGTTGCGCAGCAGCACGTCGGCCGCCTCGCCCTCGGGCGCGTCCGCGGCGTCCGAGCTGCTGGCCACGCCGATGCTCGCGCGCACCTCGGCCTGCGTCTCCCAGATCTGGAAGGGCTCGGCGAAGGTCCGCACGAGACGCGCCGCAAGCGCCTCCGCGCCCTCCTCGGGCGAGCCGTCGGCCAGCAGGACGGCGAACTCGTCGCCGCCGAAGCGCACCGGCAGGTCTCCGGGCCGCACCGCGCGCTCAAGCCGGCGCGCCGCGGTGATCAGCAGTTCGTCGCCCGCGCGGTGGCCGAGCGTGTCGTTGACCTCCTTGAAGTTGTCCAGGTCGATCAGCAGCATGCAGACCACGTCGCCCTTCTCCCGGGCGCGCTTGAAGGCCAGCTCGGACCGCTCCTGGAACCTGGCCCGGTTGCCGAGGCCGGTGAGCGCGTCGTGGTACGCCCGGTCGTGCAATTCCTGCATCATCGCCTTGGAGGCGGCCAGGCTCTCCTGGTAGCGCTGCTGCCGGCCCTGCAGCGAAAGCCGCGGAGCCGTCCCTCGCGCTCGTGCGGCTCGGTGAGATGCCGCATCGACGGGTGCAGCGCCGCCGCGCCCCAGCTGATGTAGAAGACGACCCAGCCGAGGTCCGCCGGGGAGCCGACGTGCCACGTCCCGTACAGCCTGACCAGCGCGTACGCGATATCCGAGCCCATCAGGCCGAGCGCGCCGACCACCAGCAGCACCGGGGACAGGCTGCGCACGCCGCCGCCGGTCAGCAGGCGCATGATCACCGCGAGCAGCAGCACGTCGCCTATCGGGTAGCCGATCGAGACCGCGCTGTCGAACCAGTGCCCGGGCTGCCGGACGGTCGGCGTGATCGTGGACACCCAGATCAGCAGCGCGAGGCCGCCCGCCAGCAGCAGCGCGTCGACCAGCGCGGTGGTGTCCCGCTGTGGGGAGCGCATCCGGATCATGATCATGAGCGCGGCCGCGGCCAGCGGATAGGTGAACAGGTACGACGCGTCCGCCAGCGAGGGGAAGGGCTGGTTCTGGTGGAGGAAGTCGGTGAGGATGTTGTAGATCGTGTCGCCGTTGACCAGCGTGAATATGGCCGCGGTCAGCAGGTACCAGGGCAGCTTGCGGGGCGGGCCGTTCAGCCGGGTGCCGACGAAGGAGGCCACGCAGCTGGACATGCCGAGCGTGAGCCACAGGCCGAGATTCCACGCGGGAACGGCGTAGTAGAACACCACGACCAGGGCCATGGCGGCGACGAACCAGAGCGTGAGGTACCTCAACAGCTGCGGAGGGCGAACCGCCGATCCAGTATGCGACTCGTCCGACACAACTCAAGAAGAACACCCGCGTGGCCCAATACGCAACGTGTGCCGTCCACCCGGAGGATGAACGGCACACGTCCGTGACATCAATCCGGGATCAATCCCGTTCGACCACCAGCACGGGACGCGGTGCCGGGACCAGCCGGACGGAGGAGCCGACCGGGAACTCGACGGCGCGGTGCGAGGGCAGGTCGGCCTTCGCCTCCGTGCCGTCGCCGAGCCGGACGGTCAGCCGCGTGGTAGCGCCGAGGAACGTCGCCAGCAGCACCTGGCCGCGCGAGGCGGCGTCCGCGGCCTCGCCGTCCTGCGCCAGGTCGATGTTCTCCGGCCGCAGCAGCACGTTGACCTCGGTGCCCGCGGCCGGGCAGTCGCCGTCCACGTCCAGCTCGCGGCCGCCCGCGCGGACCTTGCCCGCGTCGATGATCTTCCCGGGCAGGTGGTTCATCGTGCCGACGAACTGCGCCACGAACGCCGTCGCGGGACGGTCGTAGAGCTCGGCGGGTGCGGCGCACTGCTCCAGGTGCCCGCGCGCATCACGGCGACGCGGTCGGCCATCGACAGCGCCTCCTCCTGATCGTGCGTCACGAACAGGGTGGTGATGCCGAACTCCTGCTGGATGCGGCGGATCTCGTCGCGCAGCTGGAGCCGGACCTTCGCGTCCAGGGCCGACAGCGGCTCGTCGAGCAGCAGCACCTTGGGCCGCACGGCCAGCGCGCGGGCCAGGGCCACGCGCTGCTGCTGGCCGCCGGACAGCTGGTGCGGGTAGCGCCCGTCCATCCCGGCCATGCCGACGAGCTCGAGCAGCTCCTTGGCCTGCTTGTCCCGTTCGGCTCCGGAGACCTTGCGCAGCCGCGGGCCGTAGCCGACGTTCTGACCCGCTGTCAGGTGCGGGAACAGGCTGTAGGACTGGAAGACCATGCCCATGTCCCGCTTGTTCGCGGGCAGCGGAGTCAGGTCGGTGCCGTCCAGGGACACGCTGCCCTGGTCCGGACGGTCGAAGCCGGCGACGATGCGCAGCGCGGTGGTCTTGCCGCAGCCCGACGGGCCGAGCATGGCGACCAGCTCGCCCGGCGCGAGCGCGAGGTCGAAGCCGGCCAGCGCGTGCGTCGCGCCGAAGGAGCGGTGCAGGCCGGACAGTTCGAGGCTGACGCCGCGGATGGCCGCGGCGTCCTGGGCGGGGGCGGAGGCGATCACGGACATCTACGAACTCCGGTCGGGGCGGCCGACGGCGCGGCGGCCGCCGAGGAAGGACACGAGGAACAGCACGGCCCAGGTCAGCAGCAGGCTGAGCAGCGAGACGGCCGGGGCCAGCTGACCGCTGGTGGCGCCCTGGCCGTCCTGCACGATCCACACCGAGAACGGCAGGAACTGCAGGATGGAGGAGATCGTGTATTCGCCGAACACGAGCGCCAGCGTCAGGATCGAGCCGGAGAGCAGTCCGGAGCGCAGGTTCGGCAGCACCGCGCGCCAGATCGTCACCGGCCACGAGGCACCGAGCCCGCGGGAGGCCTCGACGAGCGTCTTGAGGTCCACCGTGCGCAGCTGCGCGTCGAGCGAGCGGTAGGCGAAGGGCAGCGCGATCACCACGTAGACGATCGGCAGGATCAGCGGGAAGCTCTGGTTCTGCAGGTCCGCGGCGAGCTGGAACATCGGCGTGCCGGGGTCCGCGTTCAGGCCCCAGCCGAGCACCGTCTGCACGCCGACGACCAGGGCCACCGGCGAGAGCACCAGCGGCACCATCGCCAGCGACTCGAGCACCGGCTTGAGCTTCGGCAGCCGCAGCTGCACGGCGATCATCGCCGGGACGAGCAGCGCGTAGAGGATCACGATCGTCAGCAGCGCCACCTCGACCGTCATCCGCACGCTGGTGCCGAAGCCCTGCGCGCTGAACATCTGGCCGTAGGGGGAGAGGCTGAACTTGTGCGTGCCCGGCGTGTAGACCGTGAACCAGAAGGTGGACGCGAGCGGCACCAGGAAGTAGACGGCGAGCACGCCCAGCACGACGACGCGCCACCAGCGCACCCGGCCGAGAGACAGCCGCCGCGCGGGGACCGGCGCCGTGGACGTGTCGGCAGCCGGGGACTGCTCGCTGATAGTCGTCATGATTCCAACCACTTCGCGCTGCGGCTGCGCAGCGGCAGGTACACGGCCATCATCAGGCCGCAGATGATGATGGTGTTGAAGGCCAGCGCCATACCGAGGTTGTTCTGGCCGGCGATCACGTTGCCGGACAGGATGTTGGCGATCTGCGTCGTCACCAGCGGAACCGTGCCGCTGGTCAGCGCCTTGGCGGTGGCGTACGCGGCGAAGGCGCTGCCGAAGCAGAGCACGAATCCGCCGAGCGCGGCGGGCAGCAGCAGCGGGCCGCCGACGTATCGCCAGTACTGCCAGGAGTTCCCGCCCAGATTCGTCGAGGCCTCCTTCCACTGCTCGCGCAGCCCGTCCAGGGCCGGCAGCGTGGTCAGCACCATCAGCGGGATCAGGAAGTAGGGGTAGACCAGCGCGACGCCGGAGAAGGTCTCCAGCGAGAAGCTCGGCCACAGGTTCTGGATCCAGGACAGGAAGACCCCGCCGGTGCCGATGGTGGCGATGAAGCAGAAGGCCAGCGGGATGCCGCCGAAGTTGGCCAGCACGCCCGAGGCGGTGAGCACGGCCTGCTTGAGGTAGCGGCCCCTCGACTGCGCAATCGCGTAGGCCGCGAACAGGCCGACCACCGCCGAGATCACGGACGAGAGCAGGGAGAGCCGCAACGAGGTCAGCAGACCGGTGAAGTAGTGATCGGGTTCGTCTGGTGCAGGCCCTCCCAGAGGATGGCCCAGACCGGAAGACCCAGCGCGATGGCGCAGTACCCGAGGAGCGGCAGGACCGCTCCCCAGGCACCGAGCTTCTTGAAGAGACCTGGCATTAGCCGAGCGCCGAGGCCCAGGAGGTGGTGATCGTGTTCTGCGCCGAGGTCAGCTGCGGCGCGGTCGGGTAGGCGACCGTGCCGGAGACCGTCGGCAGGTTCTTCTCGTCGGTGGCGTCGAGGGTGCTCGCCGACTGCATCGCGGCGAACTCGACCGGACGCGCGTAGCCGCCCATGAAGTCGTTCTGGCCGACGGCGGAGTACAGGTACTCCTCCCACAGGCGGGCGGCGGCCGGGTGCGGCGCCCACTTGTTGATCGCCTGGTCGTAGTACGCGGAGTACAGGCCGTCGGTCGGGATCGCGACGGTCATGTCGATGCCCTTGGCCTTGAGGTCAGAGGCGAACTGCGAGTTGTTGAACTCCCAGTCGAGGGTGATCGGGGTCGAACCGGCCTCGATCGTGGACTCGGTGTCCACGACGGCGTTGTACTCGCCGTTCGACTTCAGCTTGGAGAAGAAGGTGATGCCCGGCTTGATGTCGTCCAGCGAGCCGCCGCTGGACAGGGCGGCCGCCCAGACCGCGGAGAACGCCGCGTTGGCGCTCGTCGGGTCGCCGCTCATCGCGACCTTGCCCTTGTAGTCCGCCGTGTAGGAGGAGTTGAGCAGGTCCGCGAAGGTCTTCGGGCACGGGGCCGGGGCGACCTTGGCCGCGACGCAGCCGATCGAGATGTAGCCGCCGTAGTCGCCGTACCAGGATCCGTTGGCGTTCTTCAGCGCGGCCGGGATCGAGGACCAGCCGGCGACCTCGTAGTCGGCGAACAGGCTGGTGTTGGGCAGCGCGTGCGAGTTGCCGATGTCGACCACGTCCGGGGCCGAGGACAGGCCCTTCTCGTGCTGGATGGCGTTGATCTCGTCGCCGGAGGAGCCGTTCGGGTTCGTGTCGGTGATCTTGATGCCGTACTTCGCGGTGAAGTCGTCCATGATCTTGCCGTAGTTGGCCCAGGTGCGCGGAAGGGTGATCGCGTTGAGCGAGCCCTCCTTCTTCGCGGCCGCGACGAGCGCGTCCATGCCGCCGCCGGCCGTGGCCGACGTGGTGGTGCCCCAGTTCGTCGACGAACCCGAGCCCGAGGTGGAGGTGGACGAGTTACTGCTGCAAGCGGTGGCGGCCAGCGTCACGGCGGCGGCCGCGCAGGCGAGCTTGGCTATGCGATGCATCGGAGTATCAGCCTTCTGTGAGGTTGAGTCGGGACGTGACGTACTTCGGTGCGTTGTACGGGTGTTACCGGTACTCCTCGATCAGCGCGGGGAGCTGAGCCACGTGGTCGAGCACGTGGGTGGCACCCGCGTCGAGAAGCGCGGAGCGGCCGTGCGCGCCGGTGAGCACGCCCGCGTTGATCGGGGCTCCGGCGGCGGCGCCGGAGCGGATGTCGGACACCGTGTCCCCGGCCACCGCGACGGAGCGCGGATCGGCGTCGGCGAGCCGGGCGGCCGCGGCCAGGATCATGTCCGGGTGCGGCCGGCCGCGACCGCCTACGTCTCCCGGGGTCAGGGAGAGGTCGATGAGCTCCCGCCAGCCGAGGTGCTCGAGCAGCGCGTCGGCGGTGGACCGGGAGAAGCCCGTGGTCAGTGCGACCTTCACATCGGCGGCACGCAGCCGCTCGAAGATCTCCGCGGCGCCGGGGAGCGCGCGGGTGAGGGAGATCCGCGTGCTGTAGGCCGACTCGAAGGCCGCGTTCCCCTCCTGCGCGGCCGCCTCGTCGCCCGGGAACAGTGCGCGGAAGACGGTGATCTTCGACTCGCCCATCGTGTCCACGACGTGCCGCGTCATCCGCTCGCGGTCGGCCGCGGACTCGACCTTCAGAGCGTCGAGGGCGGCGGAGAACGCGGCGAGCACGAGGCCGTCGTCGGCGACCGTGGTGCCCGCCATGTCCAGGCAGGCCAGGCGGATCGGCGTCGTACTCATGACAGGTCCAGTTCGTCGAAGGTCTCCCCGGCGATTCCGGCCGAGCAGGTCATGCCGCGTCCGCCGGGAGCCGTCACGGCGATGACGCCGGGCCGCACCGGGTGGCGGGTGTAGATCGAGCCGTCGGTGGTCTCGCAGTAGACGCCGGCCCAGCGGCGTCGCACGGCGGGAAGCTCGCGGCCGAGCAGAGCGCTCGCCACCTCGCGCAGGTGCCGGAACGGCGCCTCCTCGACGGCGAAGTCGAAGGGCTCGTCGTACGCGTGCGTATCGCCGATGGTCAGGCCGCCGTCCGCGCGCTGCACCATGAGCAACTGCATCCGGTGCTCGGCCGCGATCGGCGCCTGCGGGTCGAGCCGGTCCAGGCCCGCGTCGCGGTAGGCGGGGTAGTAGCGGAAGGAGTCGCCGTCGGCCACGGACGTGGTCAGCTCCTCGCCGAGCGGCTCGGTCTGCATCATCTGCAGCCGGCAGCGGCGGATAGGCAACGCGCTGAGTTCGGCCCCTGCGATACCGGTCAGTGTGGCGCCGGTGGCGAGCACGACCACGTCGCCCGCGTGCCAGGCGCCGGTGTGGTCGCGGACCGACGCGTCGCCGAGTTCCACGGCCTGCCGGGTGGGCAGCCAGGTGTAGTTCGGGAACCGCGCCAGTCGCGAACGGATCGCGCCGAGCACCTGCCCCGGCTCGACGGAGCCGTCGGCCCGCGAGTAGAGCCCGCCGAGGAATTCGCCGCGCAGCGCCGGGTTCAGATCCCTTACGCCGTCCGCGTCCAGGAACTCGAACTCCCGCTCGGCCGCGCCGTCGCCCTCAGCCGCCGACTTCGCGACCGACAGTTCAGCGTCCGTGCGCGCGACCGTGATCGAGCCGCGCGGTTTGAAGCCGAGCCCGGGAACGTCCTCGGCGATCTCGGCCCAGCGCTGGCGGGCCCGGCGGGCGAGGGCCAGTTCGTGCCCGTCGGCGCGGCCGGAAACCCAGACCAGCCCGAAGTTGCGCACCGAAGCGCCGCGCGGACCGGCCTCGCGCTCGAGGTGGACCACCTCGAGCCCGCGCAGGCAGGCCTCGTACGCGTGCATGGTGCCGAGGACTCCGCCGCCCACCACGATCATCCGAGCTGACGCCACCGTTGCTCCGCTCCGCTTGCCAGGCCGTGCTCTTGCCAAACCGTGCTTGTCCCGACGTAACCTGTCTGGACAAGTGGATTTAGCCCGTCTCCGGTAACGCGATGGTGAACAGAGTGCGTTTTCCCGGTTGCGGCATGGCGGCGCGTTACCAGCAGATCGCGCAGGAGCTGCGGGAGGCGATCAGGCAGGGGGAGTACGCGATCGGCACGTTGCTTCCGTCCGAGGGCGATCTCGCGGCGCGGTACGCGGTGTCCCGGGGGACGGTGCGTCAGGCGGTCGCGGTCCTCGAACAGGACGGCAGCGTCGCGGCGCGGCAGGGGGCCCGCCGCGTGGTCCTCGGCGAGGTGCCCACGCACAGCTTCGCGGAGATGCAGAGCTTTTCCATGTGGGCGACCTCGCGCGGGCACCGTCCCGGCGCGAACGTGCTGAGCGTCGAGGTCGGCGCGGCCCGCCAGGAGGAGGCCGACCGGCTGCGCATCAACGTCGGCGAGGACGTGCTCAGGCTGCAGCGGGTCAGGACCCTCGACGACGAACCGGTGATGGTGGAGCGCTCGGTCTTTTCCGGATTGGTCGCGGAGCACATACTCGCCATGGACCTGACGATGGGTTCGATCACTGAGCAACTGACGGCTCTGGGCTTCGTCCACGCGCACGGCGACCACCTCATCGACGCCGTCAGCGCGACCACCCTGGAGGCCAGGCTGCTCGGCGTGCGACGTGGCAGCCCCCTGCTTCGCCAGCGCTGGCTGGCGTCCTCGCCGACCGGCCAGCCCCTGGCGTGGTCCGAGGACAGCTACCGCCACGACGCGGTGATCATCAGCGTCCGCAACTCCATGTCGGCGAACACCCTCGCCCGGTTGTCGGGCCGCGAGAGCGCGAACGGAAACCCGGCCCGGACCTGAGGGATGAGGAGCGGCGGAAGGTCCGGACCGGGGGCTTGAGGGGTTACCGCTTTGTGCGGGCTACCGCGTTTCAAGGGTCACAGCGTGCAGCGAACTCCGTTGAGCGCGTACCAGGCAGGCGCGGCGTTCGACCCCGTGTACGTGGCCGTATAGCCGATCGTCACGGAAGCCCCCGCGGCGATCGTCGTGTCGCCGCTCGTGGGATGTGCCAACACTGCCGCACCCGACTGGTGGTAAGTCGCGCCAGTTCCACCAGTGATCTTCTGGTTTCCGCCGAAGGCAAACCCGACCTTCCACCCAGTCACCGCACTCGTGCCGGTGTTCTTGATCGTCAGGCTCTCGCTGAAGGTGCTGCCCGAATCGGCGGTCTTCGTCGCCGTTACTGCACAGGCTGTGGATGAACTTCCCGGCGTACCCAACTTCAATACCGTGATCGAGTACGCAGGCAGCGTCAGAGCACTGGTGCTCGTCCCACTCAACGTCGTCAGCTTCTTCGTCCCGGCAGTGAACTGCTCGGCCGACGTCACGCTAGAAGGCGCGAACCCGCTGTACGCCAGGCTGACCGGCTCGGACGCCGAAGCGATGTGGTTTACCAGCATCACGTTCAGCGAGCCGCCCGGCTGCTTCACGGCGTACGCCGTTACAGCCGAATCAGAGCTAGTTGTCGCAACGATTTTCCCCCCGGACGTCGCGAAGTCCCCAACCGCCTTGAGCCCGTAGTACGTCGGGAAGAGCGTGTCGGACGCCGGTTCGCAGGTGCCGCTGCTGCAACTCGCGTTCGACAGGAGGCCTTCGTCGCCAAAGTCAGTCGTCCCGTCGGCATCGGTGCTGACGGTCGCGGCGCCATTGTGCAGGTCCCACCAATCGACGTTGGCCACGCCATTCTCGAGGAACGTCGCGTACGTGTCGGCGGCGAAGGTTCGCGTCTGTCTCGGTAATCATAATCTTGATGTTCGTCGCATTGCTTCCCGCATATTCGCTGATCTCGGCGCGGGTCTTCTTCACGATGTTCGCGATGTTCCGGTACTGCGCGAGCATCCCGGCCACGGTCGTCGAGGTTGGGTAGTAGTGCAGGATGACGAAGTCGATGTTCGCCCCATCCTTCTGCAGGACGGTCTGGTTCCAGTCGGCCGAATCGCCGTAGTTTGTGGCGACCTTGCCGTCGGGCCAGTTGCCGTACGTCGTGAGGACCGCGCCGACCTTGATGCTCGAATCAGCGGCCTTCATCTGCGTGATGTATCCCGCGATGTTGTCCGCGTAGGCCGTAGCGCCCTTGGACTTGGTGTTGTACTCCCAGCTCGTGCCGTACGTGCCGTCGCCATAGACCTCGTTGCCGAGCTCCCAGTACTTGACGCCGTAGCCCTTGGTCACGTTCGCGTACTTGACCCACGCACCCGCCTCGGCCGCCGTCCCCGAGCCGTAGTTCACGGTGATGATCGGCGCAGCTCCAACCTTCGAGGCGATCCCCATGAAGTCGTCGAAGCCGTTGCTCGGGTTCGCATAGCTCTGCCCGCTGACAGTCGTATTGGTTTGCCAGTGGTACACATCAGACGTCGATCCGCCCGGGTACCGCAACGCGTCCACCTCGGCGCCAGCAAGCGCGGTAGCTGCGGTCGCATCGTTGAGGTGCCCGTCGAAGACCGCCGTGTTCACGCCGTTCGCCGTACTGGGTACCGTGCCCAGCACACTGCTCGCGTCAACCGTCACCGCCACCGCGCCGCTAGCCGTAGCGCCCTGCGCCACCAGGAACCCACCGACCACCAGCGCGGCAACAGCGGGCCCAGTGGCGGCGACGACCAAGCGCCGCCTCGATATTCGGAACATGCGGGATCCGCTGCCTTCCGACTCGACTACAAGGAATAGCGCGCAGCGTGACGGGTGGGGGAAGGGGGGATCAGTCACGCTGCGCGCGTAATAGGTCGGTCGAGGGAGGGGAAAGGTTGCCAGGGATTTTGGGGTGGCGGTGGCGGTGGCGGTGGTGGTGACGGGGGTTGGCGGGGGCCCCGCCCATCACTCACCGCGAAAAATCCCCGGCAACCTTTCGGACCCCATCCCCGACTGAAGGGGCATGAGATCCCGAAGGAAGTTCACCGCCGCCGGCGCGCTGGGTGCGTTGGCGGCACTGAGTGCGGGGGCCGCGCTGGTGGCTCAGAGCGCGACCGCCAGCGGAGTCAGCTCCCTGCCTACTGCGACGGGTGAGGCGCGGAGCGTGAGTCAGCCGAGTATTCCGGGGGTGTGCGCGACGCTGACCGGCGACCTGACTGCCTCGTCGCGCGCCTTCACCTCCTCGGTCGAGTCGTCGGCGCCGGACACGAGCCGGATTCAGGCCGCGCTCAACTCCTGCTCGGGCAGCGGGAAGGCGGTGCTGCTGAATGGGAGCACGCACAAGGACTTCCTGAGCGGACCGCTCACGATCCACGCCGGTGAGACGCTCGTCCTCGATCAAGGGGTGACGCTGTACGCCTCGCGCAAGGCGTCCGCGTATCAGAACCCATCCTCGTCCGTGACGTGCGGGACGCTCGCGTCGAAGGAGGGCGGCTGCAACGCCTTCATCACCGTGTCCGGCGCGAACGCGGGGATCATGGGGGTGCGTGGCAGTTCGGGGCAGGGGTCGATCGACGGGCGTGGCGACGAGTCGATGCTCGGGACGTCCACGTCGTGGTGGACGCTCGCCAAGGAGGCGCAGTCCGCGGGCGATAATCAGGAGTCGCCGCGTCTGATCCAAGTCAGCAACTCGAACAACTTCACGGCGTACGACATCAACCTGCTGAACTCGGCGATGTTCCACCTCTACTACTCGAACGGCACCGGCTTCACCGTGTGGGGCGTGCACATCGAGACCCCGGCGACGGCGCGGAACACCGACGGCATCGACATCGCCGGGACCACGAACGCGACCGTGTATGACTCCTACATCGAGGCCGGCGACGACGGCATCGCCATCAAGGCCGGGAGCGCTGCGACATCCAACGTCACCATCTCCGACTCGCACTTCTACGGTACGCACGGCATCTCGATCGGCAGTGAGACAAACTCCGGCGTCGCGAACGTGCTGGTCGAGAACAACACCGTGGACGGCGAGGACAGCGCGGGCAACGTCTCCGGCTCGGACAACGGGCTGCGCATCAAGTCCGACGCGACGCGCGGCGGCTATGTGCACAATGTCGAGTACCTGAACAACTGCCTCACCCACATGAAGGCGCCGCTGGTCTTCGACACGCGCTACTCGTCGAGCTCCGGGTCCCACATCCCGAACTTCACCGCGATCACGGTCGACGGCGTCGTGTCGGTGAATTCGCTCTCCGGGGCGAAGAACGACCTGACCGGCTACAGCTCCTCGTATCCGCTCGGGCTCTACCTGGCGCATGTGAAGCTTGACGCGGCCGGATCGAAGGCCGCGTACGCGAAGGTGTATGAGTACGACTCGAACCTCACGGCATCCGGGACCGGCGTCTCGGTGAGCACACTGTCCTCGGCGTCGGGCAGCTATCCGACCTGCAGTTTCCCGTCCGTCCCGTCGGTGACTTCGACCACGGCGACGCCCACGAGTTCGCCGGCCACCTCCGCGTCTGGGTCCAGCGCCGCGACCTCCGACACGCTCACCGTCGGCCCGAGCGGCAGCGGCGCCGAGTACACGAGCGTCCAGGCCGCCGTGAACGCCGTGCCCGCCAACAGCTCCAGCACCTGGACGATCAAGATCGCGGCCGGCACGTACCACGAGCAGGTCACGGTTCCGTCGAACAAGCCCAACGTCGAATTCCTCGGCGCCACCGGCAATCCGGCGAACGTCATGATCTCGGACGACATCGCCAGCGGCACGGCGAAGTCGGGCGGCGGCACGTACGGCACCGAGGGCAGCGCGACGGTGACCGTCAACGCCTCCGACTTCACCGCCAAGTACGTGACCTTCCGCAACTCCTTCAGCCCGAGCAAGCACCCGTCGATCATCGACAAGCAGGCCGTGGCCCTGAACGCGGACGGCGACCGCCAGACGTACGTGGACGACGTGTTCTACGGCCACCAGGACACGCTGCTGGGCTGGGGCTCCACTTCCAGCAGCACCCTGCGGAACTACTTCTACGACTCGACCATCGAGGGCGACGTCGACTTCATCTTCGGCGACAACGCGATGGTCTTCGATCACTCGACCATCAAGATCCTCGACGACGGATTCAGCACCACAGGCGCGATCACCGCGGCCGCGACGTACAGCAAGAACCCTTACGGCATCCTGGTGACCGACTCGACCGTCACCACGACCAACACGAGCACGAACTGGTGGCTCGGACGGCCCTGGGAACCGTTCAGTGGCACGGATCCGCAGGTGCTGTTCCGCAACACGTCGCTGCCGACCGCCATCAGCAGTACGCCGTGGACGGACATGGGTTCGACGACGTGGCAGAGCGCCCGCTTCGACCAGTACGGCGACAGCGGCAGCGCCGCCGCCGACGGGCCGCAGCTCAGCAGCTCGCAGGCCGCCTCGTACACCGCGCAGAAGTACCTCGCCGGGACGGACGGCTGGGATCCCGTGCTCTGATATGTCGGATTTCCCGCTTCCGTCGCCTCCCGTTCACCGGTGAATCAGGGGTCGATGGAAGCGGGTTCACAGATTGGCTTGCTAGAGTCCCATGCTCATGGCAGCGACCGCGCTCGGCGCGACGGACAACGCCGCGCGCCAGGCGTTCGACGTGTTCTTCACCAGCCACCACCGCGAACTGGGCCGGCTGGCCTACCTCCTTTCCGGCGACCAGGACGCCGCGGAGGACATCGCGGCCGAGGCCTTCGCGCAGGCCTGGGGCCGCTGGGCGCAGGTGACGCGCGCCGACTCGCCGTTGGCGTACGTGCGCCGGATCGTGGTGAACCTGGCCGCGGACCGGATACGGCGACTGACCAGGGAGCGCAAGGGCAGACGGCTGCTCGGGGCGACCTGGAGCGAGCGGACGCAGGGCCCGGACGTGGCCGCGGTGGCCGACGTGCGGGCGGCGCTGACGAGGCTGCCCGAGCGGAAACGGGCCTGCGTCGTGCTGCGTCACTACTACGGGCTGAGCGAGCAGGAGACGGCCCGCACGCTCGGGATAGCGGTGGGTACGGTGAAGAGCCAGACCTCGCGGGGGGTGGCCGAATTGGCCGCGATGCTGGGAACCGGGACGGGCAAGGAGAGGAGGCGGCGCCGTGGCTGAGCACGGGCGGGAGGAGTCGGAGGCCTGGCTGAGCGAGCTGCTCGACGCCGCCGCCGAGGAATACGAGCCGGACACGGACCGGCTCACGGCGATGGTGGCGGCGCGGATCGCGCAGCAGAGCGAGGAGCAGGGCGGCGGGGCTACGCGGCGGGCTCGGGCGAGCCGATCGCGGCGGCGCGGGCTCGGGCTGCTCGGGCGTCTCGGCCTGGCCGGGATCCCGGCGGGCGTGGCGCTGTCCACGATCGGGGCCGCGGCCGCGATCGCCGTAGGCGCGACGGCCACGATCGCCGTGACCTCCTCGCGCGACCATCACACGGTGACCGTCGCGGCGCCGACGACGAGTCCGGGCACGGGCGGCGCGTCGTCGCCGAGCGCCTCGCCGTCAGAGGGTGCGAGCTCGGCGGCTACCACGGAGTCGACGCACCCGGTCGCCTCCGACTCCGGGACTCCCATCAGCTCGTCCTCGTCCGCGCTGGTCGCCGCCACGTCGTCGATCGCCACGACCAGCAACGCCGTCTGGTCGGAGTTGGACCTCGCGGTAACGGTCAAGCAGCAGCTCACCGCGTTGCATGTCACCGTGAAGGTCTCGAAGTGCGAGGGCCTGGCGAATACTGGTTCGTTCGACACCGTGGGCAGTACGTTCACCGCGACGGCGACCAAGGACTCCGACGGCTCGATCACGTACGAGTTCGACCTGGCCAAGGGCGACACGATCGCACCCGGCACGTACACGTTCGCCGCCCAGTTCCAGCACGCGAGCAGCGGATGGAAGCCGCAGGACGACACGTATTACGTCTCGGCTCGCACCGCCACCTCGACGAGCGCGTCCCCGGCGAGCGGAGCGTACTGAGACGTACGGACCTGCCGGGCTGCGCATCGCGCCGACGCCGGGCGGACCGCGCAGCGAACGACCGCCCTATGCGGTCACCGAAGCGATCTCGATCCCGGCGGCGTCCAGCGCGAGCTTGATCCGGTGCCGCAGCTCGCGCGTGACCTCGACGTTCTTCTGCGGCGCGGTCCTGGCCTGCACCCGGATCACCACCGCGCCGCCGTCGAGGTTCTCGATACCCAGCACCTGCGGCGGCTGCGCGTCCAGGAGCTTCGGGCGCCAGGCCTCGTCGGCGTACAGCTCGTCCGCCATCACGGCCAGCACCTCGTGCACCCGGCCGACGTCCTCGCCGTAGTGCACCGGGACGTCCACCACGGCCCGGCCCCAACCCTGCGACTGGTTGCCGACCCGGGCGATCGAGCCGTTGCGCACGTACCAGATCTGGCCGTCCGCATCGCGCAGCTTGGTCACCCGCAGGCCGACCTCGATCACGGTGCCCTTGGCGAGACCGGTGTCGATGACGTCCCCGACGCCGTACTGGTCCTCGAAGATCATCGTGATCCCGGCCAGGAAGTCGGTGATCACGTCCTTGGCGCCGAGGCCGACGGCGACGCCCACCGCGGAGACCGAGGCCAGGATCGGGGTGATCGAGATCTCCAGCACCGAGATGATCATGAGCGTGCCGACGGAGAAGATCACCGTCGAGCTGACCGACCTGAGCACCGAGCCGATCGCCTGGGTGCGCTGCCTGGTCCGCTCCGTCGCGACCAGGCCCGAGCCCTCCAGCATCCGGCCGGCGCGGCCCTCCGCCACCTGGGACGCGTGCCGCACCACCTTGTTGATCGTGCGCGAGATGAACTTGCGCAGCAGCACGCACACCAGGATGATGCCGATGATCTTCAGGCCGTTGTTCAGCAGCAGCGAACCGTGCGTGCCCACCCAGTGCTTCACGTCGTTCGTGGTCACGGCCGTGCGCGTGCTCGACGGCGTGGGGCTCGGGGCTGCGGCTATGACGGGCACGGGGTCGGTTCATCCTCTCGCTCGGGCACCGGACAACCTAGCGGATCCGGATGAGCCCGCACGGCGTCCGTCCACCGGCGCTCGGATCACGCGACGCCCCCACCGGCGCGTTCCACCGACCCGCCAGCCGATGGCCACCCGCAGGTACCTCCCGGTTCGGCTCCGAGTGGCCGGCGCCGGGAATGATCCGGTTCGAGCGGTGGCGGGAACGGATCGGCGTCCCCGGGCGTTGACTACCGTTGACCGCACCTCGGCCACCATGCGAGCCTGTCAGCAGGCTCGCGGCGTGTGCCGGAGTGAAAACACGGTGGCGCGGGAAGAACTCCCACAGCCACACTAGGTTGTGTGCGGTTGCCGCAGGCGGCCGCGCAGATGATGCCCTGCGAAGGGCGACGCGGTCGGGTGTGTGATTGTCAGCCCGGGACGGGTCCGCGAGGATCCGGTTCGGTCGGCAAACCCGGCGCGCGGCGGAGGGGCCATGGTTCCGTCATGGCCGTACCGCCCGCGGGTTCGACGTAGACGGACACCGGCGTTGTCGATCGAGGGGTACCCGGAGTCCGGTGCGAGCCACGTGCCGGGCGCTGACGAAGGAGCCTCCGTTGCCCCATTCGCTGGTCCTCAACGCTTCCTACGAACCGCTGTGCGTCGTTCCGCAACGCCGCGCCGTGGTCCTCGTCCTCAATCACAAGGCCGTCACGCTCGAAGGCACGGGCACGAGCCTGCACGCCGCGGGAGTGCGCGGAGTCGGCTGGGAACTGCCGGCCCCGTCCGTGGTCAAGCTCACCCGCTTCGTCCGCGTCCCGCTGCGCCGCGGCGTCCCGCTGACCCGCAGGGCGATCTTCGCCCGCGACGGCGGCCGCTGCGTGTACTGCGAGGCGCCCGCCACCAGCGTGGACCATGTCATCCCGCGCTCGCGCGGGGGCCAGCACGCGTGGGACAACGTGGTGTCCTCGTGCCGGCGCTGCAATCACGTCAAGGCCGACCGCCCGCTGGGCGATCTCGGCTGGCGGATGAAGCGGCCGCCGGTACAACCGAACGGATCGGCCTGGCGGATCCTCTCGTCAGGTCGCACAGACCAACGCTGGCTGCCGTACCTGCGCGGATACGGCGCCGACGTGGATCTTCTGCCGTTCGAGGCCAAGGGCCCGGACGGCCTTTTCGTTTCCGAAGACCTTCCTGAGCATGTCACGGTCGAGCGGAACGAGCACGTCGCGCAGGTCGTGAAGCCGGGGATCCACCCGGCGATCAGCCCGCTCGCCGCCTAATCGAAGATCGCGCCTACGTCCCCGCCGCCGAGCGGGGACGTAGGTGTGCCCGAGGGGGTTGCGCATGGCCGGTCGGTACGAGTTGGCGGTCACGGCCGACGCCGCCACGGTGAGCGCCGAACTGGTGCTGCCGGGCGTCACACCGGACCGCGCGCTCGCCGCGTTCACCGACCCCGAGCTCGTCCGGCGGTGGTGGACGGCGGAGCTGACGACCCAACTGGTCCCCGGCGGCGAGTACCTGGCCCGCTTCCCGGCGCTCGGCCAGACGATGATCGGCGTCGTCGAGGAGTACGTGCCGGGACACCTGCTGGCCTTCACCTGGGGTTGGTCGCACCAGCCGGAGGCGGCCGGGCGCTACGGGGTGATCGTGTCGGTCGCGCCGGGAACCCGCCTGGAGCTCGTGCACGCCCCGCGCGCCGGGGTGCTCGTCGCGGCCGACGACCCGGCGCCCGGCGAGCACCGCGAGGGCTGGGAGCACTTCCTGCCCAGGCTGGCGGAAAGTCTGACGACCCGTTGAGATCCTGACCGGCGCGGCCGAGTGGTCATTGTGCCGGACGCCTCGGCCGAAAGTCTGACGACCCGTTGAGATCCTGACCGGCGCGGCGGGGTTTCCCCAGACGCCTCGGCACGGAAGAATTACCCGCATGAGCCCGGGGCCCGATCTGCTCGCGCTGGCCCGCGCCTATGGCGTGGCCACCGAATACCACGACTGGCAAGGCCGACGGGTCGAGGTGCCCGCGTCCACGCTCATCGCCGTGCTCGCGGCCTTCGGCGTGTCCGCGAGTACGACCGCGCTGTGCCGAAAAGCTCTGCGCAACCGGCGGATCCGGCGGCCGCTGCCGTCGTGCATCGTGCTGCGCGCGGAGCCGACCGGCGGGACCGGGCGCGGCGACGAGGCCACCGCGCACGCCCCGGACGACGCGGCGCCGCGCCTGTGGATCGAACTCGAGAACGGCGGCCGCCGCTACGACGTCTCCCAGGTGCGTTCGCGCCCGAGCGAGATCGAGGGCTTCGCCGAGTACGACTACGCGATCCCGGCCGGTCTGCCGCTCGGCTGGCACCAGCTGTGCGGGCACTTCGGCGGCGAGACGCACAGGTGCCCGCTCGCCGTCGCGCCGAACAAGCTGGAGACCGCGTCCGCCAACGGCCGCGGCCGGGCCTGGGGCTTCGCGCTCCAGCTGCACGCCGTGCGCTCACAGCAGTCCTGGGGCATCGGCGACCTCGAGGACCTCACGCAGCTGGCCCTGCTCGCGGGCAACGACCTCGGCGCCGGGTTCCTCGTCATCAATCCGTTGCACGCCTCCAGCGGCGTCAAGCCGATCGACCCCTCGCCCTACCTGCCCGCCTCGCGCCGTTACCCGGACCCGGCGCACCTGCGTATCGAATCCACCCACGAATACGCGTACGCGCCGCCGGAGATCCGCCAGCAGGTCGACGCGCTGGGCGATGACCTGCGCAAGGCCGGACCCGCGGGAGATCTGATCGACCGGGACGCGGTGTGGGACGCGAAGCTCAGCGCGCTGCGGCTGCTCTTTGAACTGCCGCCGTCCGAGCGCGGCCCCGGCCGGGACGCCGACTTCCGCGCGTTCCTGCGCCGCGAGGGCGAACCGCTGCGTACCCACGCGACGTGGATGACGATCGTCGCGCGGCACGGCCGGGACGAGGCGACGTGGCCCAGGGGGCTGCGCAACCCGCAGAGCGCCCGGACGCGCTCGTGGCAGAAGGCTGAAGCGGCCGAGATCGACTTCCACTGCTGGCTGCAGTGGCTGCTCGACGAGCAGTTGGCGATCGCGAAGACCGCCTGCGAGCGCGCCCGGATGCCATACGGCATCATCCACGACGTCGCGATCGGCGCGCAGTCGAACGGCGCGGACGTCTGGGCCGACTCCGAGGTCTACGCGCACGGGGTGATGGTCGGCGCCCCGCCGGACGAGTTCAACCAGTCCGGCCAGAACTGGGGCTCGCGCCCCTGGCGGCCCGACAAGCTCGCTGAAACGGGCTATTCGTCGTACCGCAGAGTCCTGCAGGGCACCCTGCGGCACGCCCACGGCCTCAGGATCGACCACGTCATGGGCCTGTTCCGGCTCTGGTGGATCCCCGAGGGCAAGTCGGCGGATCAGGGCACGTACGTCGGCTACGACCACGACGCGATGCTCGGCGTGCTCACGCTCGAGGCGCACCGGACTGGAGCCGTGCTCATCGGCGAGGACCTCGGCACCGTCGAGCCGTGGGTCCGCACCTCGCTGGCCAGCCGCGGGATCCTCGGCACCAGCGTCCTCTGGTTCGAGCGCGACGCGAACGGCC
>WNGR01002660.1_pt1 | contig 19530 bp, 14 predicted proteins | sample 5407581 | NCBI WGS metagenome assembly WNGR01 (sample SAMN13153383, study PRJNA577476) | soil metagenome | isolation source: 80 cm soil or saprolite under Garry oak tree replicate 2 | place: USA:California | collected 2016-06-15 | reverse complement strand
AAGGGAAACCGGGGACGGCGGGCGAAGGGGGAGAGCCCGGCGGGCAAACGGGAAACCGGAGGAAAGCCCGCAGGGGAACCGGAGGACGTGCGGTGAGGCCCCAGACCACCCGGTGCGAGCCCGGGGATCTGGGGCCGCACGCATCTGCGATGCCGCTGGCAGCGTCCCGGCAAGTCTGCGCGAACTGCGCATAGTCGTCCAGCAGCTTTCTGGCGGGCAACAGCCGGCATGTCAGTCGCGCGCCCCCGACGCTGCACTCCCCGAGAACGCGACAACCTGCGCCCTCTGCGGTCTGCTGATCGCAGACCGCCGCCAGTTGACCCGGCAGTCATGGCTGCTCGCGTATCCGCCTACACGTGATCTGCATCTCACCGCCACTACCTCGGTGCAGCGTGCCACGGCCGCGCGAGCCAGCGATCATCTCCGTGTGTGGTCACGGTTGTCGCCACAGCTCCGGTCCGGCCGCGGATATCAACCCTTACGACGCGATTCCAGCGCATCGGGTTGGCTACTCCAAGGCGGCACACGGGCAGGGCTCCTCTGCACGGCAGCTTTCATGATGATCAGGTGACGTTTGCGTTAGTCGCCGCCCCCGGTATTCAATCCTCAACTGGATTACCGCACCGGGAATGGAGGCTTACCCGCAGGACTCAGCGGTCGAGGATGTAGGTGCCTGGCGCGGGATCTAGCGGCGGGAACTTCGCGTTGCCCAGCGTGCGCGGGGCCTGCTTCATGTCGCCGCTGTGGTCCGCTAGCCAGGTGCTGTAGTCGGGCCACCAGCTGCCCGGCACCGTCTCGGCGTGGGCCAGCCATTCGCGGTGATCGGGCGGGTTGCCGGGCGCGAGCCGGTAGGTCGCCTTGGGGTTGGGTGGCGGGTTGACCAGGGCGGCGATGTGCCCGCTGGTGGAGAGCACGAACCGGATGTTGCGGCTGCCGAGCAGCTGGGTGGCGCGGTAGGCCGACGGCCAGGGCACGATGTGGTCGTCGATGCCCGCCACGACGTAGCTGTCGACGTCGATCTTGGACAAATCGAGGGGGGAACCGAGCATGCTGGCGGCACCCGGCTTGGTCAGCGCGTTGGCCATGGCGATCTGGATGAAGTCGCGGTGCAGTCCGGCGGGCATCTTGGTGGTGTCGGCGTTCCAGTAGAGGATGTCGAACGGGGGCGGGGGCTTGCCCTGTAGGTAGTTGTTGACCCAGTAATTCCAGATCAGGTCATCGGGCCGGAGCCAGGCGAACACCTCGGCGAGGGTGCGCCCGTCCATGTAGCCGCGGACGCGGGAGGCCAGGATAGACGCCTTCGCGGTGCCCTCGTCCATCAGCGCGACTGTCGTGCCCGCTTGTGACTGGTCAAGGGCGGTCACGCCCAGGCAGAGGCTGGCGACCTGATCGAGCTGCCCGGTCGCGCTCAAATGTGCGCAGACCATCGATGAGAGGATGCCGCCGGCGCACAGGCCGATGATGTTGACCTTGGCGGCCCCGGTGATGCCGCGCATCGCGCTGAGCGAGTCCGCGACTGCTCCGCCGTAGGTGTTCAGATCCCAGTGCCTGGCCTGCCGGCCGGGGTTGCGCCAGGAGATCACGAATACCTGGTATCCCTGCGAGACGAAGAACTCGAGCATGCTGCGGCCGGGCGCAAGATCCATGATGTAGTACTTGTTGATCATCGGCGGGACCATGAGCAGCGGGAACCGGTGCACCGTGGGCGTGGCCGGCTGGTACTGGATGAGCTCGCAGACGTCGGTGCGGGCCACCACCGACCCCGGGGTCACTGCCAGGTCCTTGCCGACACCGAACGCGTCGCGCTCCACCATGGTGGGGATGTGCGGGGAGGAGGCCATGTCGGAGGCGAAGGCACGGATACCCCGGAGGAGGCTCAGGCCGCCGCTGTCGATGTACGCCTTCCACGCCACCGGGCTGAGGTACGGGTTATTGCTCGGCGCCGACGCGGCGATGAGATTGGTCAGCACGAACTGCAGCCGCTCGCTGTCCCGCCAGCCCAGCTCGGCGTCGGCGAGCAGGGCCTCGGAGCTCTGCGCGAGGGCCAAGTATGCCTGGAGGGTGCGCCTGAGCAGCGGGTTCCCACTCCACGCGGGATCTGAGAACCGGCGGTCGCGCCGCTCCGGAGCGATCGCCGAACTGCCCATGGCGATGCCGGCGAGTTCCGCGGCCAGCTTGGCGTACCGCGCGGCCACGGTCCCCGGGCGGCTGGCCAGCCGGAACGCGTACCGCACCATGCTGCTATCCGGCCGGAACCGGCGCACCGTGCCGAGGGCCGCGTCGGGCGCGAACAGATCCAGCGCGCCGACTGCATCCAGCTCGCCGGCCGCGTCGGTGGCGTCGAACTCTGCTGACTCGCCCGCCGGGCGGGAGGCGTTTTCATCCTGCGGGCGGACGGAGTTGGAGGTCATCGCAGATCCTCTGGCGGCTGCACCTCGCGGCGCAGTATCTTGCCGGTGGGGCCCTTCGGCAGGCCAGCAGGCACCAGCCAGACAAACCGCGGGTACTTGTACGGCGCCATCTGCTCCCTGGCGAATGCGCGCAGTTCCGCCCGCGTGGCGGTCGCGCCCCGCTTGAGCGTCACGGCGGCACCGACCTCCTCGCCGAGCTCGTCATGCAGGATCCCGATCACGGCAACCTCAGCGACCGCCGGGTGCTCATACAGGACCTCCTCGACCTCACGCGGATAGACGTTGAACCCGCCGCGGATGATCATGTCCTTCTTCCGGTCGACAATGTAGAAGTAGCCATCCTCGTCGACTCTGCCGAGGTCACCGGTGCGGAACCAGCCGCTGGTAATCGCCGCGGCCGTCGCCTCCGGCTTACCCCAGTACCCCTTCATGACGTTGTGACCGGCGATCACGACCTCGCCGACCTCGCCGGCCGGCAGTTCGGCGCCGCCGGCATCGACCACGCGCATCTGCACCCCAGCGATCGGCGTGCCGATCGACCCGGGCTTGCGTACCCTGTCCGGGTGGTTGAACGACGCGACCGGAGAGGTCTCCGACAGCCCGTAGCCTTCCAAGATCACGCACCCGAACGCCTGCTCGAATCCGCGCATGATCTCCGCCGGCATCGCCGCGCCACCGGATACGCACACCCTCAGCGACGAGGTATCTGCCTGCGCGCTGGCCGGATCGTGCAGCATCGCCGCGTACATCGTCGGCACGCCCTCGAAGATCGTCACCTTATCCCGCCCGATGATCTCCAGTGCCTTGCCCGGGTCGAACCTGGGCAACAGGGTCAGGGTGCTACCGCTGATGATCGTGACGTTCAGCGCGCAGGTCAGCCCGAAGCTGTGGAACAGCGGCAGGCAGCCCATGATCACGTCGCCGGGGCCTGCGTTGAGCAGGGTAGTGGCCGTCAGTTCGGCGTTGCGGGTCAGGCCCGCGTGAGTAAGCTCGGCGCCTTTGGGCCTGCCGGTGGTTCCCGAGGTGTACAGAATCACCGCGTCGTCGTCGCCGGCCCGCTCCACGCCCCCGGGAACCGGGGCGAAGCCGGCGAGCAGCGCGGACAGGGCGGGCTCGGTAACCTCGACGACCCGTGCGCCCGTCTCCGCGGCGCCCTTGCCGGCTTCGCCCGCCACGGTGTGCCATGCGAGCAGGACCGTCGCACCTGAGTCGCGGAGATAGTAGGCGATCTCGCGGCCCTTCAGCAGCGGGTTCACCGGCACTACCACGGCCCCGGCGCCGAGCGCACCGTAGAAGGCGATCGGGAAGGCCGGCACGTTAGGCAGCATGACGGCGACCCGGTCGCCCGGCACGATCCCGAGAGACGACAGCAACGATGTCATGCGGCCTGCCGCGTCCCATAGCTGGGCGTAACTCAGCACGAGGCCGTCCATGCGGACAGCCGGGCGCTCGCCATGATCGGCCGCCGCCCGTTGAAGCACGCGATTCAGGTTGGTCATCACACCCTCCAGCCGGGCGGCGTCCATGCCGCCCATGTGCACCATCCCGCAGGCCGGCGCAGCCGGCCGCCTGGCGAAGCGCGCTGACCTGGCGTAAGGTCACGAAGTGCCGCCGCCGGGCTGCCGCTTGCCGTGCCTGGGGCAGTTGGGGGGAGTATGTCCCGTCGCAGTCCCCGCTGCACTGTTCGCAGGGACACAAATCATGACGACGCGTTGTGCACCCCGCGGCCGGGTGCACGCCCGGCAGGCACGCGACCTGGTCACGTCCTGGATGCCGGTACTGTTCAGGCCATGCGCCGTGCCAGCACAGGGCCGGCAGGCCACCCCGTGGTTGCCCGGCTCGCCGCCGAGCTGACCGACGAGCTCGGCGCTCTTACCGAGCAGCTTGTGACCATGCTGCGGCAGGCCGATCCGGCTTACCTTGCCGTCGATATCGAAGACCTTCGCCGCAGCGTCCGGGCAAACCTGGCCAGCTTCGTTGGTGACCTGGCCAGCCAGCGGTCGCCGGGCACTTCCTCCTCGCGAGATACCGCCCGGCACCGGGCCGACCAGGGCGTGCCGCTCGGGTCGGTGCTGCACGCCTACCGGCTGGGCTTTCACGTCATCTGGGGCGCGCTCGCCGACCGGGCGCTGCGGAAGGGCCCGGAATGGCTGGACGGTCTGGTACGCGGGTCGGACACGGTCTGGGCCTGGGTAGACACCAGCTCCGAGGCCGTCAACGCCGAGTACCGCGACGCCCTGATCGAGTCCGCCCGGAAAGATGAGCAGCAAAGGATGCTGCTGCTCGACGCCCTGTTCGAGGGGCGGCTGGCCGAATGGAAGATGCTCGGCGGCAGCCTGCCCGCGATCGGCCTGCCGGAACGGGGCCCCTACCTGGCCGTGTCCGCGGAAACACCGGGAGCGGGAACCGAGAACCTGCCCGGGGCGGACCAGTTCCTCCGGCGCCGGGGCGTGCCGTCCGCCTGGCGCCTGCGCGCCGGCGAGCAGGTGGGCGTGGTCGCCGTCAGCCGGGACCGGAACGCGCTTGTCATCAGGGATCTGCTCGCCAAGGCGGCAACCGGCCGGGTCGGAATCAGCCCCGAGTATGACGACGCCCTCGACACCGGCCGGGCCCTCGGGATCGCAGCCGTCGCCAGAAGGTGCCTGCCGCCCGGCAGCACCGGCGTGGCCAGCATCGACGACGACTGGGTGGCGGCCCTGGTAGCGGGTGCACCGGAGATCTCGGCCAGGGTGGTGCGCCGGCTGCTCGGCCAGGTCGCCGCTCTGCCCCCCGCTGAGCGGGACATCCTGCTGACCACGCTGCGGGCCTGGCTCGAGTGCGGCGGGAACGCCTCCGCCGCCGCACGGCAGCTCTACTGCCACCGCAACACCGTACGCAACCGGCTGCACCGCCTCGAAGCGCTCAGCGGCCAGTCCCTCAGCGATCCCCGCGGCGTAGCAGGCCTGTCCATCGCAGCCCAGGGAGCCAGGCTCCTTGAGCAGGACCTGATGCACCTCCGGCACGCACCGCCGCAGCAGCCCACGGCGACCGCCGTTCTCAGCGCCAAAGCGAGATCGAAGATCCTGCCGGGCAGCGAACCCCGCCCGCGCCCGCGGCGAGAACGCCGCTAATCAGCTGCCCCCGGCGGGCAGCGGGCGCACTGTCAAAGCGCGTCGCATGACTCACCGAGCTGCGTGGATGGTCACCGCGCACGCTGTCCCTGCCTCAGCGCGGCCTGCGGATTCTTACGGCCGTCCATGGGCCGGTGAGCTAGTCAGTCCGGCAGCTGACCGCCCGGAACATGCCATTCCCGCACATCATCGATGTCCTGGCCGCAGCCGGCGTGCTGCAGGACCACCGGGCCGCCGCCGTCGATGTCGAGCCGCCGCACGAGCCGCGGGCCCTCCACCGGCCGCTTCCAGACGGCCGTGTGCACCATCCGGATGCCGCTCAGATCAGATGATTTGTACGCGATCAGCTGACCGCTGGGTCTACCCCATGCCCGCAAATAGTCGGCGATCCGGCGTTACGAACTGCCGCGAGTCGCCTACATGTATCTCACGCAATGTGGTCAGCGGTGCCCACGCGTCGAAGTCGGCGGATGGCCAGCCCCTCAGGCTGGCCGCGGCCGGGGTGGACGGGGCCAGGGGGAGTTGATCCGCGCAGTACGCGCCCGCGGCACCGGCAGCTGGCAGGACGGGAGGTCAGTAACTGGTGATGATGGCGGTGACCGGCAAGCCGAACCGGCGCTCCGCCTGATGCGGCAGGCCGGACCTGAGCCAGCGCGAGACGGGCTTCGGCAGCGTGGTCACGATGATCTCGTCGAACTGGCGATCGGCGCACACCTTCTCGATCGCCTCCAGCGGGTCGGAGCTGCTCAGGTCGCCCTCGACAGGCACGCCCAGAGCGGCAAGGCCGTCCAGCATCACGCTGAGGCGCTCCCGGGCCTGCGCGGTCGCCTCCTCGTCAGTGACGGGGCGAGCGTAATACGTCGCCCACCACCACATGCCGGGCTGGGGGAGCACGCCGCCGGCCGCCACGGGGTCATATTGCGCGGCCTTCGTGTCCGGGACGATCACGAAGAACGAACAGGGCCCCGCACTGATCCGCTGGCGCAGTTCATCCCGCAACTCCGCCGCCTGCAGGGTCTGGTTTGCGACAACAAGACATCTACGCAGAACAATCACCCGCTTCAAAGTATCCCGCAGGAACCGCACTTGCTACTGTCTCCAGCATCCTGCGCCAGGCGCTTCGCGATGCCGAGGCCGCCCGGCGCGCCCGCCGGGCAGGTGGGCTTTACGTTTGCGACCGGCCCTTCCGCAGCTTGCCGAGCAATATCCGCCCAATTCTGTGCTGATGCCGGGCCTGGTGGTGGTGTGGGCGGCGGTCGGGCGATGGTGCTCCGTCGTGGCGGGGAGATCTCCTCCATGGGCCCCAGCTGAGGCTGGCCGGGAAGACGGAAGCCGCACGGCGGCGGCGGGCAGCTGGTAGTCATCAAGGAACAGGATCGTGCCGGTCATGGCGGCTGCGCGAGGTAGAGCAAGTCCGCAGACCGCATGCCTCGCGCGGGCGGGCCCAGGGCGGGTGCCGTCCGCCGGCAGGCGGAGGGCGTACGCTCTTGTGGCTCGCAGGCGCGCCGACGCCCCAAGGGTCATCCGGGCCCGTACGTACCTGCGGGGTTGCGGAGTCGCGGGACGTTGCTGGTGCGGGTGGTTTTTGAGGAGGCCGTCGATGGCGGAAGAACCGTTCCGGACGATCATTGAGCCGTTCCGCATCCATTCGGTGGAGCCGATGCGGCTGACCACCCGGGCCGAGCGGGCGGCCGCCCTGGCGGCCGCCGGGTACAACTTGTTCGAGTTGCGGGCCGAGGACGTGCTGATCGACCTGCTCACCGACTCCGGGACCGGGGCGATGTCAGCTGAGCAGTGGGCCAGCGTGCAGCGCGGCAACGAGGCCTACGCGGGGTCTCCGTCGTTCACGCGGTTCCGGGACGCGGTGACTGGCCTGTTTCCGTTCCGGCACATCTTGCCCACGCACCAGGGCCGGGCCGCGGAGAAGATCTTGTTCACCGTGACCGGCGGCCCGGGCCGGGTCATCCCGAACAACACCCACTTCGACACCACCCGGGCCAACATCGAGTTCACCGGGGCGCAGGCCGTCGACCTGCCCATCCCGGAGGGCCTGCAGCCGGCGCTGCGGTACCCGTTCAAGGGCAACATGGACGTCGCCGCGCTGGGCCGGCTGCTCGCCGAGCGGGGCGCCCACGTCCCGCTGGTGATGCTGACCGTGACCAACAACTCCGGCGGCGGCCAGCCGGTCAGCCTGGCCAACATCCGGGCCGTCCGCGAGGTCTGCGACCGGTACGGCAAGCCGCTGTTCCTAGATGCCTGCCGGTTCGCGGAGAACGCCTGGTTCATCAAGACCGGCGAGCCCGGCTACGCCGACGTCCCGGTCGCCGGGATCGTCCGGCAGATGGCGGCCCTGGCCGACGGGATGACGATGTCGGCGAAAAAGGACCCGCTGGCCAACATCGGCGGCTGGCTGGCCGTCAACGACGACAGCCTCGCCGGGCAGTGCCGCAGCCTGGAAATCCTCACCGAGGGCTTCCCCACCTACGGCGGGCTGGCCGGCCGGGACCTGGAGGCGATCGCCCAGGGGCTGAGCGAGTGCACCGACGAGGGCTACCTGCGCTACCGGGTGCGCTCGATCGCCTACCTCGGTGAGGCGCTGGAGTCGGCGGGAGTGCCGGTCGTCGTCCCGTTCGGCGGCCACGCGGTCTTCATCGACGCGCGCGCCCTGCTGGCGCACCTGGACCCGCTGCACTACCCGGGCCAGGCACTGTCCTGCGCGCTGTATGAGGAAGGCGGAGTGCGGGCCTGTGAGATCGGAACCGTCATGTTCGGCCTGCGGCCCGACGGTAGCGAGGCACCAGCGGCGATGGACCTGGTCCGCCTCGCCGTCCCGCGTCGCACCTATACCCAGAGCCACCTCGACTACGTGATCGAAACCGTCACCCGGGTGGCCGGCCGGGCTACCCGGCTGCCCGGCCTGCGCATCGTGTCCCAGCCCAGGCAGCTGAGGCACTTCACCGCACGATTCGCTCCGCTGGACTGACCAGGCTGGAGCCAGCACCAGCGACTCCGGTCACGAAGGTCGGCTACGCTCCCATAGCCCAGACCGGCAGCCATCGCGCACCGTAACCGGCCTGCGCCACCAAGGCGCACACATCCGCCGATTTGGGTCGATCGGGTGCCGTGGGTCTGATGGAGGCGGGCGCCGTTCCGGATCTGGATGTTCTGCGCGCCTGCGAGGCATGCCGAGCCGGTCAGATCTCGCTGAGCGGTGCTGCCAGACCAGCGGATGAGGGGAGGGGCTACTGCCGGGGACGGCTTCCAGCAGCTAGGTGCGCTTGTATTCCTGGACCGCCCACATGTTCCTGTCAGGGTCTTCGAAGAAGCAGTAGCGTGAGCCGGGCGTGCCTTCGGGGCCCATCTGCTGCACCTCACTGATGGCGACACCCCGCCCGGCCAGGTCGCTGCGGACCGCGTCAAGGTCCTCGACCACGAGCTGGACTCCCTTGACCGAGCCCGGCTCGCCCAGCGGCAGGCCCTCGCCGATCACCACCGAGCATGCCGAGCCAGGCGGGGTCAGTTGCACAACCCGCATGGTCTCGCTGGGTCTGACGTCGTGCTCGAGGTGGAAGCCGACTCGGCAGGTGTAGAAATCCTTTGCGGCATCGACATCGTGGACCGGGATGGGAACGACCTCGAGTTTCATGTCCATGAAGCGTCACGCTAGCCAACCCGGTCCACCCGGCGTCATACTGACGCCCCGGTTGGTAGCTGGCAAGGCGATACCGCGCATCCTCATCTGGCCGCGGGTCGTGCGGCAGGGCGTTCAATGCCGTTGCTGGGGATCGAGCGTAGGGTCACAGCAGGGTGATCCGGGCCCTGAGCCGCAGGTACTCGCCGTACCGTCTGGCGGTTTGGTCGAGGGCTTCGATCTCCGGAGGTGTCAGGGCCTGGTAGGGCCGCAGGTCGAATCGCACGTGATCATGGGCGACGGTGCGCCGCATGGAGGCGATGAGCTGGGCATCGACCAGGGCCATCCCGGCCGCGGTCTCACGGGTGCGCGGAACGTGCCCGGCGGCATCGAGTACCCAGCGGGAGTCCTGGTAGCCGCGGTAGGTCTCGTCGAGTATCTGCAGAAGGTGGGCTGCGGGCTGTTGCGGTCCGCCGGGGGCATCGCCGGGGGCGTGCCAGAAGATGCGCCCGTCCTGCTGGAACGAGTCGAGCCGATCACGCACCTGCTGCAGCCCGACGCACACGTCAGTGAGGGTGAGCGTGGCCCAGTAAGCGAGGTCCCGCTCGGTCGCCGGGCCATGCCCGGTGAAATAGCGCAGGGCGAGCTCGGCCAGGGCCTCAGCCCGCGCCAGCTGGCGTGGTGTCGACACCCGCTCGCCCATGAGCGCATAGGTGTGCTCGCCGTCGGCGATTGTTCCGCTGCAGATCAGCCCGTCCAGTTCGGCGTGGGCCAGCAGGATCATCAGCATCTGCCCGCTGCCCGCGATACCGCGATCGCGCAGCTCGTCAGCCAGCTGCGCGCGGGTGAGCTGTCCTCGGCTCGCCAGTGCCTCCGTGACGGCGGCGACCGCGTGGCCGATGGCACGCTCGTCCAGGCCGTGGGTGTTGTGTAGCTGCTGGCCGGTGACCCGCCGTAGGCGGGGACCGGTCAGGTCGAGGAGCCAGCCGGCGTCCTCGGCCCGTACGAAGTGCCACGTCGGCCGCAGCACGTGCGTGCGCAGGACAGTGCCGTCGTCGAGAAGAGCCGCCAGCTCGGCCTGGTCCGGGTTCTGTGTACGCGATGCCACTGCCCAAGCCGCCTGACTGGGATTCTCCGCCTGGACGGCCAGCAGCGAACCAACAGCCTCGCGCGCCGAAACGGCGTAGGGCCAGACCAGGTGCTGACTGAGCAACCGCCAGCGGGCTATGTCCAGGTCCTGCATCATGCCGTCACCCTTCCCGGTCAGAGCCGGAACGGCCTAGCGAGGCGCGCTGACATCCGAGCCGCGGGGCGCACTCTTGAATTCGAAGGGCTCGCAAATGGGGTCATGTTCTGCCGGCTTCCGGCAATGCTACGCCGCGGTCGCGCGTGGCCCGGCCTGAAGCCAGCCTGATGGTCGCCAGAGGCCGAGCCGATTTCCCCGGGTGGTGATGTCCTAGTGCCCAGGACGTTCCCGGGTCGCCTTTCAGGCCGCAGCGCTTTCGGGCGGTGAGGCTGGGCAGGCCGCAAAAGCCGTCCGCAGTCAGAGCCGAACCGACCTGTCTGCGCCGGCGGCGCTGCGGACGCTACCGCGCCTGCCGCCTGCTCTGGGCTCGCCGGGGAGCATGCCGGGCGACGCGATCAGCCGGACTGGCTGCCGGAGCCTGATCGCGCGGCGCGGCCTGACCCGGCAGCCCGGATCATCGCTGGCCGGCCGCACGCCAGCGGTGCGATGGCGTCCGGCCAGCGTGATCGGTCAGTTCGTTATCCAGCTGGGACGCTGGCGATCACGGCGAACGGTGCGCCGTCGGGGTCGAGCGCCACAGCGAACCTGCCCACGCCGGGGATGTCGCTGGCCGGGACGACCACCGTCACCGCGGCTGCCGTAGCGTCGCAGTCGGCGACCTCGAAGTAAGGCTGCCACCGGGTGGTGGCGCTGGCCGCTGCCATCTCCGGGCTGAGCGGCATAATGCCGCCCTGGCCGCTGCTCTCACCGCCGCCGGCCGGCCTGATCACCGTTTAGGTGAACTCTCCCATCTGCTGGTCGTCGGTCTCCCAGCCGAGCACATCCGAGTAGAACGATTTGGCGCCGGGCACATCCGGTGTGGTCAGCTCGGTCCCGCACAACGTGCCAGGGTCGTTCACGGCGTCCAGGCTTTTGGTGCTGCCCGGCTGCCATACCGCGAACATCGCCCCTGCCAGGTCGGTGAACTGCGCGAACCGGCGATATGCTGCAGCTCGGCCAAATGGTCTATGCGGGGCGCAGCAAGCGGCCGGCAGCGTCGGTGTCGCGGGTGGCCGCCGTTGGCGGGGTTACGGCGGGTAGTCATGCTGAGGCTGGCCGGGGGCGGGCGGTTCGGCCAGGCGGGCGTGCAGCCGTTCGCGGATCTCGTCCGGGGTATAGGCGCGGCGGCGCCGCTGGTTGCGGATGATCACCGCCCCGGTGGCGGCCATGCCCGCGAAGCCAGCCAGTCCCAGCACCTTAAGCCAGCGCATCTGCTTAGGTTAGACCGTGCCTGCCGCGAGTATCAGCCTGGACCAGGCCGTGGACCTGGCCCGCACGGGTGATGTGTGGCTGTTCCGCGGGCACGCGATGGCGGACCGCGCGATCCAGGTAGCGACAAACAGCCCGGTCAACCACGTGGGCATGGCGGTGGCCATCGAGGATCTGCCGCCGCTGATGTGGCACGCCGAGCTTGGCCGCTCCTTGCCTGATCTGTGGACCGGCACCCACCATCGCGGGGTCCAGCTGCATGACCTGCGCGAAGCGGTCTTGGTGTGGGCGGCCAGGTACGGCCAGCGCGCGTGGCTGCGCCAGCTGGATCCACCGGCCGGCGGCGAGATGGAAGAGGCCGTCTTGCGCACGATCGCGCGGCTGGACGGCACCCCGTTCCCGTCCACGGCCCGGCTCGCCTCGCGGTGGCTGGCCAGCCGGGTCCCGGCCCGGCGGCACCAGGCCGCCCCCGCGGATCTGGAGACGGCCTACTGCGCACAAGTGCTGGCCGCCACCTACCAGGCCATGAAGCTGCTGCCCGGCGGCCGCCCGCCAGGCTGGTACGACCCGGGCCGATTCTGGAGCGGCGACCACCTCGGCCGGTCCCCCGGGTACCGGCTCGGCGGCGAGATCGCCGTGCACATCCCGCCCGGCGTCGCAGCCCAGGCGCACACCCCCGCCGCCGGCTGATCGCCGCAGCCAGCCATCAGCCGCCTCCCGGGCATCACCCGCCGTCAGGCCGACGCCCCCGGACACCGTTCATGATCACCTCCGTCACGATGCCGCCCGGCTCAAGAAGGCCCGCCTGGTGCCGGCATCGACCCGGTTCGGTGATCGGCCTATCGCCAGAGACAGCGGGTGCACCGCAGCCCGATGATCCGCCCGGAAATCCTGCCAGTGAGGTGCCTGCTGCCCGGCCCGTTTGCCACCGCGACAGGTGTCCAGCCCGCTGCGGCTGGCCAGTGGTCGGCCGCCATCCATCCATCCAGGCTGGGCATCGCAGGGAATGCCAATGGCGGCTATCTGCTCGCCCTGGTTGGCGCCACCGGACGGCCGGACCCGGTGACGGTCACCGCCCCGCTACCTGTCCCCTGGCCAGCCGGGCAGCCTCCACAACATCACCCAAGTCCTCAGGGTGGGAAAGCGCCTCGCCACGGGGCACCGCGCGATGTTCTCCGCCAGTTGGCCCGCTGCGGCAATGCTCAGTAGAACCGCCCGCAGCCGAACAGCAAACCACAGGGAGCAGATCAATCTGGACGTCGAGCTGCGTCACGCTCTGCAGTTGACCGATCAGCCTCTTGCCGAACAATATCCGCCGTTCTGCTCGAGTGTCTGGGTCGCTGTGAGATCGTTTGTAACGCGCCGGATTAGGTAATCTGCGCGCGCCCTCGATCGTTGGTCGTGTGTGTCCAGGTCCGCTCACCGGAGGTGCCTGGTCAGCGATCTGCCGGCCCTCCGGATAGCGTCTCCTGCCGGTGCGACCCTCTGGACAGCGGCAAGCCGGCAGCGCTGTTATTGGACAAGAGAGATCGCGGGCGCACGGTGAGCTCGCGGTTTCCCGGGCGGGAGTCCGTGGAGAAGGTGGCGAAGGCGGAAGGGCGGGGCATCTTTGCGGAGTTGCTTCGCCGGCACCGGTTGGCGGCGGGCCTGACGCAGGAGGCGTTGGCCGACCGAGCCGGGCTTAGCGTGCGCGGGATCGCGGACCTGGAGCGGGGTGCCCGCCGGTACCCGCACTTTCATAAGCTGCGCGGCCTGGCTCAGGCGCTGGAGCTTGACCCTGCTGACCGGATGGCTTTGCTGGCGGCCGGGCAGCGGCGCGGCACTGTACTGCCGGATCCGGCGGACGTGGATGCCGCAGAGCGCCGTTGTGAGTCCTGCGGCCGCGAGAACACGCCGGATGCCGGGTTTTGCGTGGAGTGCGGTCAGGCGCTGGCGGTGCTTTGCCCGGCGTGCGGGGCGCCTGGCCAGCCGGCGGACCGCTTCTGCCCCGCGTGCGGGGCATCACGAACGGCCAGGCTGAGCGGCCAAGCGGAGGTTCCGGGCACCAGCCGCGCTGCTGACAGCACGGTAGGGCCGGGACGCGCTGCTGCCCTCGAAGGAGAGCACAAACAGGCAACTGTACTGTATTGCCAGCTGGCGGGCGGACGGTGCCGCGGTTGCCAGAAAGCTCGGCACCGACGGGATGCTGGCCTTCCTTGACTCCTTCTTCGAGCAGGCCGAAGCGGAGGTGCGGCGCTTCGACGGGACCATCAGCAGCTTTCTCAGCGACGGGCTGGTGGCGTTGTTCGGGGTTCCGGTGGCGCATGAGGACCATGCCAGGCGCGGTGTGCTCGCGGCGCTGGGGTTGCAGCGGCGGCTCACCGCGGCACCGGCGGGCGAGGATGCCCTGGGCAGCACCGCGGGGCTGCTGCGGATGGCTCTGAACACCGGCTTGGTGGCGGTCAGGCAGATCGGCAGCGGCCCGGAGCGCCGGCTGAGCGCGGTGGGCGAAACCACCACTGTGGCAGGAATCCTGCAGCAGCAGGCCGAACCCGGCGCGATCTTGATCGGCCCGGCGACGGCGCGCATGGTGACCGGCTACGTGCGCTTGGAGGACCTGGGCTCGCTTCAGCTGCCGGGTACCGGCGGCCCGGTGCAGGCATTCCGGGTCACCGGTACGGGGCCGCGGCGGTCGCCGATTGAAGGGCTGGGGGCCCGTCCGCTGAGCCGGTTCGTCGGCCGCGACCCGGAGATGAGGGCTCTGCGCGACGTGCTGGGGCAGGTGGCGGTCGCACCGGAGCTGAGCGCCCGGCCGAAGCTGGCCGAGTTTATCGGCCGGGAGCATGCGCTGGCGGCGCTGCGGGCACCCCTGGCCAAGGTGGAGGCGGGCCATGGCCAGGTGGTGGGGATCGTCGGTGAGCCTGGCATCGGGAAGTCACGGCTGCTGTATGAGTTCCGGCGCAGCCTGGCCGCGCGGCAGATCACCTACCTGGAGGGGCGCTGCCTGTCCTTCGGCGGCAGCGTGCCGTATTTGCCCATCGTCGATGTGGTCCGCGCCAACTGCGGGATCGTGGATACAGACCCGCCCGAGGTCGTCATCCAGAGGGTGCGGTTCGGGCTGCAGGAGGTCGGGCTGGACGCCGACCGCCACGCTCCCTATGTGCTGCATTTGCTCGGCCTCGGTGAGCGCACAGCAGCGCTGGCCCGGCTCAGCGCCGAGGCGGTCAAGTCCCGGATGTCCGAAACGCTGCGAACCTGGAGCCTGCACGGCAGCCGCCGCCGGGCACTGATCATAGCGATCGAGGACCTGCACTGGGTGGACCGGTCGTCGGAGGAGTACCTCGCCTCGCTGGCAGAGAGCCTGGCCGGGGCGCCGATCCTGCTGGTGTGCACCTGGCGGCCGGGCTACCGGCCTCCCTGGGCTGAGCACTCCTATGTCACGCAGCTGGGGCTTCGCCGGCTCGCCCCCCGCGACAGCCTGAGCTTGGTCAGCTCAGTCCTGGGGCAAGACGAGATTCTCCATGGGCTCGCAGGGGTGATCCTGGAACGCGGGGAAGGCAACCCGTTCTTCTTGGAGGAGCTGGCCGCGCGGTTCTGGACCGCAGCGCAGCCGACAGTGCCAGCTTTGTTCCCGACACCATCCAAGATGTGCTGATGGCCAGGATCGACCGGCTGGACGAGACACCACGCCAGCTGCTGCAAACCGCGTCCGTGGTAGGGCGCGAGGTGCCCTTGCGGGTGCTCGCGGCACTCTGGCCGCAGCCCGCTGACCTGCCTGAGCAGCTGCGGACACTGCAGAACCTCGAGTTCCTCTACGAGCAAGCCGGCCGGGAGCCGGGGTTCGTCTTCAAACATGCGCTCACCCAGGACGTCGCCTATGCGACGCTGCTTGAGGGCCGCAGGCGGGCGCTGCACGCCGCAGCGGGCCAGGCCCTGGAGACCCTGCACGCCGGCCGGCTGGAGGAGGTCTACGACCGGCTCGCCTATCACTACGCCCGAACCGATGACGCGGCCAAAGCCGTCAGGTACCTGACCGGCTTCGCCGACCGGGCGGCCGGGATGCACGCCCACAGCGACGCTGCCCGCGCGCTGGAAGATGCCCTTAGCCATGTCGCCGGGCTGCCGACCGGTGAAAGAGACCAGCAGCTGGTGGCCACCGCCGTGCGGCTGGCCGCCTCCTACTACTTCCTCGGCCGGTTCCGCGACACCGTTGAGCTACTGGAGGGCCAGCGGGCGCGGATGGAGCAGCTGGGTGATGACACTCTTGTAGGGCGGTTCTTCTTTGAGCTCGCGCACGCCCACAGCCACCTGGGCGACTACCAGCAGGCTGTGGCGTGCGCGGAACGGGCCATCGAGGCAGCCCAGCACGCCGGCGACCCGTCCACCCGGGGAAAGGCACACTACGTGCTGTGCAAGGAGTCGATGTGGGTGGCCCGGTTCAGCCAGGGGCTGGAGCATGGCCGGCGCGCGGTCAGCTACCTCGAGGCCACCGGCGAGCGCTGGTGGCTGGGCCAGTCACTGTGCTGGCAGGGCATCAACTTGTACTTCATGGGTGACCTGAACGCGGCCCTGGAGTGCGCGGCCGACGGCTTTGCCATCGGGGAGGAGCTGGGTGACCACCGCCTGCAAAGCTACGCCGCATGGAACCACGCCTGGTTCTCAGCCACCCGCGGCGACGGCCAGGACGCGATCACCTGGGGACACCGCAGCATCGAACTGTCACCCGACCCGCTCAACAACGCCTTCTCGCTCGGGTGGACCGGCTACGCCTACCTCGAGAACGGCGACCCCGGCCGCGCGATCAGCCTCCTTGAGCGGTCCATCGAGCTACTGGCGGGAATGCGCTACTCGCGGCTGGTGGGGTGGTTCAAGGGCTGGCTCGCCACCGCCTACCTGCTCGCTGGTGACCCGGCGCGGGCGCGGACGGAGGCCACAGCGAGCCTGGAAATCAGCACCAGCACCGGCTTCACCTGGGCGGTTGGCCTGGCCCAGCGGGCATTGGGCATCATCGCCCACACCGAAGGGCACCGCGCCGGGGCGCTCCGCTACCTGACCGAGGCACTGCAGACGTTCCAGGCCACCCAGTCACGCTTCGACGCCGCCCGCACTCATCTGGAGCTGGCCAAGCTGGCCGACGAGGATGGCCAGCGCGCCGACGCCGCCGCCCACCGCCGGGCGGCGCACCGGCTTCTCACCGCGCTCGGCCTGACAACCGCCGCTGCCGGTCAGGCATCCGCTGGCAGCGCCACGCCCAGCGGGCAGCGGAACCGGTAGCCGCCCCCTTCATAGGCAGCCGTAACAACCCCCTTCACTGCAGCTTGCGTCGGTCTTGCGTGGCCAACGCGTGGGTGCTGCGCATGGTGTGCCCTGCCCGCCGTCCGTAGATTCAACGGCAACCGGCACGGCCGAACCTGGCCCTCGCCCCTTCCGAGCAGGAGGAAACATGACTGTCGCCACCGCCGCACCGGCCCGCGAGGCCAGCAAGGCCTACCGAACCGAGCTGTCGCCGGTCAGCTTCCTGCGCCGCAGCGCCTGCGTCTACCCCGACAAGGTGGCAGTGGTGCATGGGGACCGGCGCATCACCTACCGCGAGCTCGACGAGCGCGTCAACCGGCTGGCATCGGCGCTCATCCTCGCCGGCATCGCCCCGGGCGACCGGGTCGCCTTCCTCGCACCGAACATCCCGCCGCTGCTGGAGGCCCACTACGGCGTGCCAGCCGCCGGAGCCGTGCTGGTGACCATCAACACCCACCTCGGCCGCGACGACATCGCCTACGTCCTGCGCCACTGCGGGGCCCGCATGGTGTTCGCCGACCATGAGCTGCTCCACCTGGTCGAGGGCTGCGGCCTGCCGACCATCCGGATTGATGACACCGGCGCGCCGGGCGACCCGTACGAGGACTTCCTCGCCGGCGGCTTCCCCGAGCGCTGCGAGGTGCCGGTGCCCGATGAGGAGCAGCTGATCTCGATCAACTACACCTCGGGCACGACCGGGCGCCCGAAAGGTGTCATGTACACCCACCGCGGCACCTACCTGAACTCACTGATGGAAGCGCTCGAATCACACCTGCGGCCCGACTCGGTCTTGCTATGGGTGGTGCCGATGTTCCACTGCAACGGATGGTGCTTCACCTGGGCGGCGACAGCAGTGGGTGCCCGTCACGTGTGCATGCGCAAGCCTGACCCGGCCACCATGTGGGAGCTCTTCGACCGCGAACGGGTCACCCACTACAACGGCGCACCCACCGTCCACCTCGGCGTCGTCACGCACCCGGCAGCCCACCGCCTGCAGCGGGAGATCACCGTCACCACCGGCGGCGCGCCGCCATCGCCCACCCTGCTGGCCAAGATGGCCGCGCTCAACCTCAAGCCCGTACACGTCTACGGCCTGACCGAGACCTACGCCCCCTACACCGTGTGCGAGCCGCAGCAGAGCTGGGCGGAGCTGCCCGACGACGAGCGGGCGCGGCTGCTCGGCCGCCAGGGCGTGCACAACATCATCTCCGACCCCATCCGGGTCGTGGACTCCCAGATGAACGACGTGCCCCGCGACGGCCAGACCATGGGCGAGGTCGTGATGCGCGGCAACAACGTCATGAAGGGCTACTTCAACGACCCCAAAGCGACCGCCCGCGCCTTCGCCGGGGGCTGGTTCCACTCCGGGGACGTCGCCGTCATGCACCCCGACGGCTACATCGAGGTCCGCGACCGCATGAAAGACATCATCATCTCCGGCGGCGAAAACATCTCCACCATCGAGGTGGAAAACACCATCAGCCGCCACCCCGCAGTGCACGAATGCGCGGTGGTCGCCATCCCCGACGAGAAATGGGGCGAGCGGCCCAAGGCGTTCGTGAAGCTCAGCGACGGCCAGCAGGCAACCGAAAGAGAGATCATCGACTTCTGCCGCCAGCACCTGTCCCACTTCAAGGCACCAGCCGCAGTCGAGTTCGGCGACCTGCCCAAGACCTCCACCGGCAAGATCCAAAAGTACGTGCTGCGGGAAAAGCACTGGGCCGGCCACGACAAGCGCGTCAACTGACACAACCATGTCCCGCCAGCACGACGTGCTCGCCGCGGCCGCCGGTAAGCGCCTAGCCCGCCAGTGCCGCCGCCACCGGAAGGCCACCACCCGCCAAGCCGCCCCCCGGCCGCTGCCCGGCGCGCACTGTTTCGCGGCGCCCGCCCAGGGTGGCTCCTGTGGCTAATCGCCAAGAGCTGACAAGCCAACAGCCACCACACAGCGCCGAGACAGCCCCAGCCTGTCTCGGCGCTCACCTACTGACCGGAAATGGAACCTCAACTGGGCGCGCGGCCGCTTCGGCGGAGCTCGCTCGCCCACCGCTACTTATACACCGGCAATGTGATGACCACTCACTTCTGGCCCATCTACCGGGCCCGAAATCGAGTTCGTCCTAAAGAAGATTGGCTGACCAGAGCCGAGTATCCCTAAAACGACAGGCCATCGCCGGCATCAGTGACCGCCCCGAAACGGTTCATCTGCGCTCAGCCACCGGCAAGGACAGGGCTGCCAGAAGCCGCGCGGAATCGGCGATCGGGCGCTAAAGCCGAAGGTCCGTCGGGGTTGTCCTCTGTTCCGGGTCCTGGTATCTCGTTACGATTCGTATCGGCCTTCTGCGCTCCGCGGCAAGATGCCCGGTGAATCCCTGTCAGGCGGATCGTGATGCACTCCGGGTGAGCGCTCCGGGCATCGAAAGCGGGGGCTGTCACGCCAAGCCGGCAGCCGGGGGCGCGGCGGTATATCCGCGTGCAGATCGTGTCGCTGTTGGCCTAGATTGGCCGGGTGACCGCTTCGCTCCTTGCCTTCCTCGGCGTGTCAGCCCTGGTCATCGTGACGCCCGGACCGGACACAGCGGTAACGGTCAGCAGCACTGCCGGCGGCGG
>WNGR01009729.1_pt1 | contig 19532 bp, 17 predicted proteins | sample 5407581 | NCBI WGS metagenome assembly WNGR01 (sample SAMN13153383, study PRJNA577476) | soil metagenome | isolation source: 80 cm soil or saprolite under Garry oak tree replicate 2 | place: USA:California | collected 2016-06-15 | reverse complement strand
GACGGCCGCCGAAACGATCGCCAACACCGACGTGAACTACTGGTCAGGTTCCAGTACCGCGACATCTGGCTCCGCGACATTCGTGCCAGGACAACCGACATCGGTGAACCAGGTTTCCCTGAGCACCTCGCCGACGGCCTTCTCACTCACCGATGGCGTCGGCGACAACTCGGTGAGTTGGGATCCGACGATCATCGTGCTGGTGCCGGCGTCCGGCGTCGCCGGCGACTACACCGGAACGGTGACTCACTCAGTGGCATGACGCGATAGTGCCAACCCGCCCAGGACGCGGTGCAACAAGATCCGCGGGCGTGCGCTGTCGGCACGGCCGCAGTTGAGAAACATCACTGATCATCCGGCGTGTTGGCTATCCACTCCGCTACCGCGGCGAGAATCCTCGCGTCCTGCGGCCGACCGGCCACCGCCGAATCGACCGCTCCCCGGCGCGCCTCGGCAGCCAACCGTGCTCTTCTCTCCGCTGGGGTCTCGTCAGCCATTTGCTCCCTTTCTGGTCGTTCTGTCACTGAGCCGCTGCCGGCGTTCGCGATCGTTTCCACAGCGGCCAAGGGGTGGGCTCGCACGGCGTGCGAGTCCACCCCTTGGTCCGCCGCGATCCGGAACGCTTGGACGACGGGTCCCTACCAGGACAACTTGGGCGGGGTCCAGTCGCCGACCGGCATGTCGATCCCGTATGGACTGCCCGGTGCCGCCGGCGAGTGATGTGGGACATCGGACTTCTCGGTGACGGTCAGGGTCTCCTCGGCGACGGCCTCTTCGATCAGGCCGTTGCCGGACTGTCCGGTGGTGACCCGCATCGTTATCCTGACCGAAACCTCGGCGCCGATTCTGACGCTCTCGTGCTGCCCGAACCCGACTACCGCCGTGGCGGAGTGCCGCATGCCGTCGCACACCAGATCCGGCGTGTCGTGTACGCGGTTGTTGACGCCGGACTTCGGGTGGACCACGGACACGTTCGGCGACCGCCCGAAGTCGGTGTGTTCTGGCTCGCGCTGCGTCTGTTTCAACAGGTCTCCCGAGAATCGCACCGGGACGATCTCCATCGAGTAGTTCCGCCAACCGGTTTCGACCCAGTAGCTGTAGGACACCTCGATGCCGTCGGTGTAGCTGTCCCCACCGTAGTGGAACGGGACGTACTTGACGCCGTCGACGGCGACCGTCACGACGGCCTTCCCCGATTCCGGGTGTGTCGTGAAGAACTTGACGTACTTGGCCTCCCCGTACATCGAGCTTTCTTCGAACGACACACGGAGACCGATCGTCCAGTCTTCCGGTGGGATCTGGGAATCAAATTCCCCGAAGGCGAACGCCCTACCGTCATCGGTGGCAATCGTCGCACGAACCGTGCCGCTGCCGAAACCAGCAATATTCGTGATCTTGCCTACCAACCGCACCGCAACCTCCTTGGTCAATCCGTTGTTGGTTCAGTGGACCGTCACGTCGTCGTACAACGTGTACGTCGGATCCGCCGGGTAGCCATCGTCGTGACTGGTCAGCGTGAGTGTGTAGCTGTGCCCGGCCGCGATGGCCGAATCGACCTGGCGCCATCCGGAGTTCGACACGCATGTCATGGGCAGGACCCTCGTCACCATTCCGGTGGAGTTGTCCCGCAGCGTCGCGGTCGCCCAGTCATAGGTGAGCGTGTCCGGGCAGATGACGTCGTACCAGAAGGACAGCGTGGTCGATCCGTCCGCCGCCCGGAACGTCTGGCTGATCGACGAATCCCTGCTGGCCAGCATCGAGCCGACGATCGTGGCGTAGGAGCCGCTGTGCCGCGCGGTCGTCGTGACGCCGGTCAGACCGGTCGAGACCCAACCGGACAGGCCACCCGTCTCGAACCCACCGTTGGTGATCGACGTGCCGGTGCCACCCGAGTTGACCGTCCAGCCGAAGGAGGCACTGCCGGACGCACCGGTGCAGTCGGTCGCGGTCACCGTCACGGCGCTGGTGCCGGTCACGGTGGGTGTGCCCGAGATCAGGCCGCTGAGCGTGGCGATGGACAGCCCGGCCGGCAGGCCGACGGCGTGGTAGGACAGCGTGCACCCGGGCGTGCTGGTCGCCCGTATCTGGAGGCTGACCGGAATGCCGACGGTGCTGGACTGGTTACCGGGGTCGGTCACCGTCACCATGCCGAACGCGGTGATGCCGTTGGGCGTGCCCGATCCGGTCGGTCCGTCGTAGCCGGCGCCCGCCGTACACAGGTAACCCACCGCGCAGGTGCCGTTGGTGCCAACGGTGACGTCGTTGAGCGCCGAGGGGTGCGAGTACGGGTACGAGGACGGATAGCCGGTGCCGGCCGGTCGACCGGCCAGGGCGTAGACACCGGCGATGATGGGCGCCGACACGCTGGTCCCGCCGAAGACCTGCCAGCCGGTGGTGGTGCGATAGGTGTCGTACACGGCGACGCCGGTCGCCGGGTCCGCGACTGCGGCGACATCCGCGACCGCCCGGCGCACACAGCCAGAGTCGGCCTGCCAAACCGGTTTGCTCTCGTACGCCGAGCAACCGGAACTGGTGCGGTTCCAGGCCGACTCCGTCCAGCCTCGGCCACCCGAACTCCGGATCAGCGAGGTACCACCGACCGCCACGACGTGACTGGAGGATGCCGGGTAGAGCAGACCGTACCCCGAGTCGCCGGCACTCACCGTGATGGCCACACCGCGGTGGTCGAAGTACCAGTCGGCGCCGACCTGCGCGGAGTTCTCGGGTCCACCGTAGCTGTTGGACACGGCGACGGCCCCGAGGCTCACCGCGGTGTTCACGGCCGTGCCGAGGTCCACAACGGACGGTTGGGTCGCCTCCATGAGCGTGATGTGGCAGTTCGGGCAGATGGCGCTGACCATGTCGATGTCGAGGGCCGCCTCCGCCGCCCAGCCGGCGTCGGGGGCGGGATAGGAGGTCCCGCCGTGCTCGTCGGCCTTTCGGAAACAGCCGTTGGCCGTCGTACAGGGTGGCAGTCCGTACTGGGCGCGATAAGTGGCGAGATCGGACTCCGCGCCGGGGTAGTCGAACGCGTCGACCACCGCGACGGTCAGGCCGGCACCGGCACTGGACGACGGCAGTGCGTAGGCGGACTGGAGGTCCTGTGGCGCATAGCCGGCCGGAGTGCCGGCCGCATCGGCCGGGCGTACCGGCAAATCGGTGCGCACGAGTGCGAAACAGGACAGGAGGTCGGGGCGCTTCGGGGCGGCGCAGGCATGCCGGCTGGTGACCTGGTGCGTCCGGACCACGCCGGATCGTGCGTCAGCCGGTATGGCCAGTACCCCGACCACGAGCGACAGTACGGACAGGCCGACGATCCCGGCCCTGCGCGACCGGCACCGTGGCCTGGCGATACCGGCGTGTGACGACACGGACAACCAACTGCCCTCCGTTTTTCCAGGCAATTATGATGGGATTCAATGACGTCCACCGTAGTAGACGAAAGCTGCCGCTTATTGCTAAGTGATCCCATCTGGTGAATTGCCGCGAGAAAACGTAAGGAGACCGGACTACCGAATCCTGCGGCGACGCAGTAGCAATGCCATCACCGCGGCGGCGCACAGCATGACGAGCCCGCCGACGAAGTACCACAAGCCGGCGTGGGCCGATGTCCCGGTCCATCCCGCGTGGACTGTCGTGCCGGCCGGGAGTTGGTCGGAGTGTGTCGCGCAGACGATCGGCCGGCGGCCCTCTGCGGCACTCGCACACGCGACGCTGGCCAACAACGCCAGATCCGGCGGGGTTTCGTACACGGCCATCGTCGAGTGCAGAGCCGTTGTGGTGGTGGCCTTCATGTTCACGTTCCATGTGACGTGACCGGCCTGTGCACCGCCCGACGAGTCGGCCGATTCCAGCTCGAGGCCGGGCGGCATGCTCTGGGTCACCGCCAACCCGGTGATGTCGGTGGTGCCCAGGTTCCCGACCGTGATCGTGTAGGTGAGCCGGGTGCCGGCCGCCGCGGTGGTGCGGCCGTCGTCGATGGAGATGCTCAGTCGCGGGCCGGGCGATGCCGGATCAGGCGCCACCGCCGCGAGGCACGTCGTCAATAAGACGGCCAGTACACCGCTGATCGCCCTGCCGGCCACTACGCGACCGAGTGTGTGATCGTGCCGACATAGAAGCCGGCGACGGCTGTCAGGGGCATGATGACGACAATGGTCGGGTTCCAGGTGGCGTTGTTGGCGCCGGTGCCACTGCCCAGGGTGAAGGCGGTGCGGCTGGCACTGAGGTCCTGCGCGGACCCGGCGGTGGCCTGCCCGGGCGTGAATGCGCCGGTACCGGTGGTCGCCGTGGCCGGTCCAGACCAATATTGGAGATCCGCCAGCGGCAACGTCTGACCGCCGCTGGTGAGTGCGGTGGCGGAGACCGTGGCGGTCCAGGCGGCTGTGGTACCGCCACGATCGTCGACAACCTGGACCGACCCCAGGTTTCCACTGGTGGTGCTGCCGATCGTGCCGCTGCCCAGGATTACCGTTCCGGGCACGGAAATGGACAGGGTGCCGGCGGCGACGGTGAACGCGAAGATCTGGGTCGCGTCGGGGCCGGGCGTGTTGTGGGCGGTGATGGTCAGTGTGTAACTGCCGGTGTTGCTGGCTGTTCCGGACAGGGTGGCGGTCCCGTTGCCGTTGTCCACGAATGTGACACCGCTGGGCAACGTCCCGGTTTTGCTGAGGGTCGGCGTCGGCGAACCGGTCGTCGTGACGGTGAACGCGCCCGCCGTGCCGGCCGTGAACGTGGTGTTGTTGGCACTGCTGATCACCAGGGGTGCCTGCGCGGCGCCCAACGACGCGAAGGTCGACGGCGCATTTTGGTTGTTGTATTCGGTGCTGATCCAGCTCGCGCTACGAGCAGTCGTGGAGATTCTGGCCTCGTCCACGCTGCCCGGGAAGTAGCCGGGGAGACCGCTCGCCCAACCGTTCGTGATGTTGTACGAACCAATGCGCCACCAGCCGGTGTAGCTCTGCGGGGACACTCCGGTGCTGACCGTGCTGACGAGTGACCCGTCGACATACAACTTCATGGTGTGGGCGGTGTTGTCCTCGACACCGGTCGCGTAGTGCCACACGCCATCCGTGACGGTGGCCGAACTGGCGGCGACTTCGTATGCGCCGTCGAACATGCCGAATCGAAGCTTGCCGTCGGTGCCGACCCAGAGCATCCGGTCGAAGTTGTTCGACGTCGTGCCCGTCTGGGCATTCTCGAAACCGATGATCTTCTTGCCGGAACTGGTGGTGGTCTTGAACCAGATCGAGACGGTGTCGGTGTTGGGCACCGTGGACTGGGTCGCCGTCGAGATGTAGTTCGCGGTGCCGTTGAGGGTGATGCTGCCGTCGATCGCGCCGGAAACCTGCGCACCCGCGGCAATGGAACCCTGCGCTGTGCCGTTGTTGGGGCTGCTGGTGGAGTCCTTGAACTGGGGGGCGGTCGCCGTCGGGTCTTCGGAGAGGTGCCAGACGCTGCTGTAGTTGGCGTCCCACACGCCCGTCGCGTTCTGCTGGCTGGCCGCTGAGCCGTTGCCGTAGTACATGTAGATGACCGTGTCCACGGTACTGGACACACTGGGCACATTGACCCAGGCGGCCAGAACCCCGGTGCCCGAGGTATAGGCCTCGATCTGGTGGTTGAGCTTCGTGGTCCCGTCCGACGCGGTGAACAGAATGTCGTTGCCGCTGGACTGGGCATAGGTCGCCAGGCCCGCGTCGGTGATGCTGACCAGGAAGGGAAAGTTGGTCAGGTTCGCGCCTACCTTGGTGTGATCGATCGTGATCGCCTTGCGGTACAGCCAGTTGGCGTCGTACCACGGTTGCGTGATGGTGAGTGTGAAGGTCTGGGTCGCGTCCGGGCTCTGGGTGTTGTGGGCCGTGATGCTCAGGGTGTAGGTGCCTGAGGTGGTGGGCGTTCCGGACAGGGTGGCCGTGGTGTCGCCGTTGTCCACGAACGTGACACCGCTGGGCAACGTCCCGGTCTCGCTGAGGGTCGGCGTCGGTGAACCGGTCGCGGTCACAGTGAAGGTATTCGCCGAGCCGGTGGTGAAGGCCGAACTGCTCGCGCTGGTGATCGCCGGAGCACTCGGCGCGGCGGACTGCTGGCCGCCGACCGACAGGAACGTCGACGGGGAGCTTTCGTTGTTGTACTCGGTACTGATCCAACCCGAACTGCGGGCGACGTTGGACACCCTCGGCTCGTCGATTTTTCCGTTGACCAGGTAGGGATCGGTCGCATTGTCCCTGAGGTTCCCGATGACCACCGGGTTCGTGGTCTGGTTGATCGTGCCTGACTTGCTCCCCGTCGCGACCAGGGCACCTTGGGAGTAGATCGCCGTCTGGATGCCGGTGTAGACCATCGCCAGGTGAACCCACGTGCCGGTGACAGACGTCGTCGAGTACGCCAGCACGGTGGCTGTGCTCCCACCGGTGCCAAGATAGAAGTCGATCACGGAGCTGTTCGCGACCACCGCCCACGACATCGACGACGATGCCGTTGTCGTGGCTGTCTTGGCGATGGGCGCGAAGGTGCCGGACACAGAGTTCAGGTTGAGCCAGAATTCGATGGTCACCGCGCCGGCGTTGTCACCGACGTCCGTGCCGACCACCCGGTCGTTGCTGCCGTTGAAGTTCAGCGCACCGCCGGTCTTGCCGGCCACCTGTTGCCCGCTGGTCCACGTCCCGTTGGCCGTCGCGTTGCCGGCTGTGCTCGTCGAGTCCAGCATCGCCGGCTGGGTGCCCGCCGGATTCTCCTTGAAGTGCCAGACACTTTTGTAGTTGGCGTCCCACACGCCGGTGGCGTTCTGCTGGTTGGTCGCCGATGCGTTGCCGTAGTACAGGTAGATCACGGTGTCGACGGAGGTGGACAGGCTCGGGACGTTGACCCACGCGACCAGCACGCCGGTGCCCACGGTGAAGGACTCGATCTCGTGGTTGAGCTTCGTCACAGCATCCGACGACGTGAACAGGATGTCGTTGCCACTGGACTGAGCACTGGCGGCCAAACCCGCGTCGGTGGTGCTGACCAGAACCGGGAAGTTGGTCAGGTTCGCGTTCACCTTGGTGTGATCGATCGTGATCGTCTTGCGATACAGCCAACTGGCGCCGTACCACGGCTGTACCACGGTCAGCGTGAAAGTCTGGGTCGCGTCCGGACTGGCCGTGTTGTGCGCCGTGACGGTCAACGTGTAGGTAGCGGCACCACTCGCCGTACCGGCGAGAGTCGCCGTGGCATTGCCGTTGTCCACGAACGTCACACCCGATGGCAACGTCCCGGATTCGGACAGCGTCGGCGTCGGCGAACCGGTCGCCGTCACGGTGAAAGTACCCGCCGAACCGGACGTGAATGTCGTGCTGCTCGCACTGGTGATCACCGGAGCGATCGGCACGAAAGCCTGCTGGCTGCTGACCGTCACGAACGTCGACGGGGAGCTTTCGTTGTTGTACTCGGTACTGATCCAACCGGCGGCGCGAGACGTGTTGGAGAACCGGACCTCATCGATGCCACCGGTGTAGAAACCGTTGCTGGCGTTGGTCCATCCCGACAGGTTGTAGGAACCCATCCGCCAGTAGCCATTGGGGTTCGCGAAGTCGGAGGACGCCACCGTGGATCGCACGGTACCGTCGACATAGAGGCTCAGCGTCGTGCCGCTGTAGGTGGCCACGACATGGTGCCACACGTTGTTGTTGATCGCGGTGGCGTAGGTGATGATGTGGGTAGAGATGGCCCCATCGAAGAAACCCGCATAGGCCTGCCCGTTCGAGCCGATGTAGATGTCGCTGTTCTGGCCGGTCGACCCGGTACCGGTCTGGCTGCTCTCGAACCCGAGGATCTTGTGACCCGACGCCGTCGACGTCTTGACCCAGGCCTCCTCCGTATAGACCGACGGAGTAGCCATCTGGGTCGCCGTGGAAACATAGTTGGCACTGCCGTTGAAACTGAGACTGCCACCGAACTGCCCCGCGACCTGGTTACCTGACGTCATCGAACCCTGACTGCTGCCGTTGTTCGCGTTCGACGTGGCATCCGGGATGTCATTGGCGGACCCGGTCGGACTCTGGTTGAAATGCCACACACCCTTGTAGTTGGCATCCCAGGTACCACTGGCATTCTGCTGACTCGCCGCCGAGGCGTTGCCGTAATACAGATAGATGATCGTGTTCACGGTACTGGACACACTGGGCACCTTGACCCAGGCGACCAGAACCCCGGTGCCCGAGGTGTACGATTCGATCTGGTGATTGAGTTTTGTCACACCATCCGACGACGTGAACAGAATATCGTTGCCACTGGACTGGGCATTGGCGGCCAAACCCGCGTCGGTGATGCTGACCAGAACCGGGAAGTTGGTCAGGCTCGCGCCTACCTTGGTGTGATCGATCGTGATCGTCTTGCGATCCAACCAACTGGCGTTGTACCACGCCTGTATCACGGTCAGCGTGAAAGTCTGAGTCGCATCAGGACTGGCGGTATTGTGCGCCGTGACGGTCAGCGTGTACGTACCGACAGCGGTGGTCGTGCCGGCCAAGGTCGCTGTCGCGTCGCCGTTGTCCACGAACGTCACACCCGATGGCAACGCACCGGACTCACTCAACGCCGGCGTCGGCGAACCGGTCGACGTAACAGCAAAAGTACCCGCCGAACCGGACGTGAACGTCGTGCTGCTCGCACTGGTGATCACCGGCGGAGTCGACGCCCACGCCACCGCTGGAACGACCAGTGGCGTCAACATGGCCAGTACGACCGCGACAGCCAGCCGAGCCCTACTCCTCGCTCTCACCACGATCACTCCATCTCATCCGGCTTGCCCGGTCCGACGAGCCCGCGAACGTCGTGCGGCGAACACCCACGCCAGTGCGGCGACCAGCGCGGCGCCCACACCGATCAGCAGTCCACTGTTGACTCCGGCCGAGGTTTCCAGCGTGACCGTCTGGCTTGTGCTGTCGGCCGCGCGCGGAAAGGTCAGGGTGGCGATCACGGTCCGCTCGATCGCGCCACTGACCAGCTTGAGTCGTACCTTCCACGGACCGACCGGCAGCCGCTTGTCGAAGAGCACCTCAACCTTCCCGGTGCGGCCGGGCAGCAACGTGGTGCCAACCGTCGCCGGGAACGGACCCGCGCTCAGCCCGCCCGGCCCGTCGGACAACCACAACTGGCCGGCCATGTCCAGCGTGCGCCCGCCGGAGTTGCGTACCGTGGCCAGCACCTCCGGTTGGCCGTCTTTGGTGCGTGCGGCCGTGAGGCTGGTGATCTCGAAACTCGACGGCGGCTCACCGCCGGTGCCGACATCGAGGTAGACCCGAACTCCGACCCGGCTGACCATCATGATCTGGCTGGCGGTCCCTGTCGCGGCGGTGGTCTGCGCCCAGATCACGCCGAATCGCTCGCCGGCGGACGCGACGCGCGGAACCGCGATCGTGACCAGCACCTCGGTACCGCGGCCGGCGGGTATGTCGACGGTGCTCCGGTCAACCGAGGTCCAGCTCGTCAGCTCGTTCGTGGCGATGCCGGACATCGCGTCGAACATGTTGTTGTCGATGCTGGCCGCGCCGGGGAACACCGTGACACGCTGCATCGTCGACGAACCGTTGGTGATCAGCACCCGTCGTTTGATGGTGCTGCCGGGAGCCAGGAAGTCCACGACGTAGACCTGCGCCCTGGGATCATCGCGTCGGCTCACCGGCGCATCGAGCAGCCGGATGCCGATACGCTGGTCGGACGTGTTCGCGCTGTCCAACACGCTGCGCGCCACGCCTGGCCCGGGTACGGCCAGGAAAGTCAGCACGAGCACGAGAGCCAACTGGCCGCGCCACCTGGACATGGGTGACCGTCCTTGTTGACGTGCGGATGGACCGATCACGCCACTTGATGTGTGACCGTTCCGGAGTACGTCGCGCCCGTCGCAACGGTACTGAGCAGCGGCGCGACGGTCACTGTCGGATTCCACGAGACCGAGTTACCTCCAGCGGCTATGTTGGAATAGGCATAGGCGATCAGGGCTGGGCTGGCGTAGGTATTCGGGACAGTGCCGCCCGAGGTGGTGAAACCAGTGAGGGAGAACACGCTTGCGAGCCAGCCCGTCGCGGTACCGCGCGAGTCGGTCACGGTCACGGTGCCCAACCTGCCGCTTACCGGGGTATTGGTACCGCCCGTCAATGTCGCGGACACCGGGGTCGTGATGTTCAAGGCACCACCGGTCGTTGTGAACAATACAATGGTGTCGACCGCACTCGCGGGCATCGCGACCAGCGTCGCGATCGCCGTCGCTCCCACCAATGCCAGCCCGATGCGTCTGATAAGCATGCAATCCTCCCGGCGCCACATGCCAATCATCCGAACAGCAATAGCGGTCCGTCGCGACGTCAGAAGTCGGTCCACGTGCCTACCCGGCTACGCCACCTGATGACTGATCGTCCCGCTGTAGGCGGCGGCAGTCTTGGCGGTCAGAGGAATCACGACGGCCAGGGTCGGCACCCAGGAGACGGAATTGCCTCCCGCGGTCGCGTTGGCATAGGTGTAGGCGGTCAGGGCGGCGCCGCTACTGGCACCGGGGGCACCGGCAGTACCCGCCGTGATGGTCGGGGATCCCGGCGTCGACGTCGCCGTGGTGGCGCCGGGTGTGTAGGTGATGCCGGAATTGGCGATGGCGGTGCTGCCGGTCGCGGTGAACCCCGTCGTGGAGTACACGCTTGCCGTCCACCCAGCTGCCGAACCGCGCGCGTCGGTCACGTCCACGGTTCCCAGTGCGCCGGTGACCGTGCCACCGGGAGTCGTCGTGCCACCGCTCAACGTCGCCGACGCCGGTACCGCGACGCTCAAGGTGCCACCGGTCGTTGTGAACGTCACGGTGCTGTCCGCCGCGTTCGCGGGAATCGTGGCCAGGGCCGTGATCGCGGCCGCGCCAAGGAACAGTATTCCGATCCGCCTGATGAGCATCCGTTTCTCTCCTTTGTGTTGGCCGGCGGGGCGGACTTTGGTTAGCCGGCTGAGCGGAACGTACCACCGGGTGTCAGGGGAAAAGGTTGTCTCACGCGATAGGCAATCGAGCTAAGCCGTCCGCGCGCCCCGCTATCTCACTGTCATGAATTTGAACGCTTGGCGAGCTAAATGTCACACACGGGTAGTCGATAACGACCCGATCGGGGATCGTCGCCGTCACGACCAGTAATTGTGGCAGCCAATTTAGTACCTCACCGCGAACGACGGCGGCGCACCACGGCGCGGACACCAAATGCGAGCAGGCCCGCACAGGCCAGGGACAGCAGGATCAGCATCAGCGGGCCGGACAACAGGCCGCCCGGCGTGCTCGACTGCACAACGACCGGTGGACCGACGCCGACGGCCGGAAACTTGATGACCGCGTCCGCCGTCCGGTGGATGAGGCCGCTGCTGAGTTCGAGATGCGCGTGCCATGGCCCGTTCGGCAACCGCCGGTCCAGCACCACGACCGTCGGGCCGACATCGCCGGGCGCGAGCGTCGTGTCACCCGCGACGTCGAACGGACCGGCGCTCAACGATCCCGGACCGTTCGACAGCGTCAGCGAACCGCTGAGATCCACCGCACGGCCACCGATGTTGCGCACCCGGGCGAAGACCTCGGGCTCGCCGCCCGGCCTGCGGCCGGGGGTGATGTTCTCGATCCGGAAGTCCGACGGCGGCTCGCCACCCGCGCCGATGTCGAGATAGACCCGCACGCCGACCCGGTTGATGATCCCGATGTTGCCCGTTGCGCTGGGCAGGGCGGCCGCCTGCGCCCAGATCACGGCGTACCGCTCACCCGACGAAGCCGGCCTCGGCACCCGGATCGTGACCAGCACGTCCGCCTTGGCCGACGGCGCCAGATCGAGAACGGTGCGGTCGAAGGAGATCCAGGTCGACAACTCGTCGGGGGTACTGCCTTCGCCGAAGCCGAACGTGGCGTCCTTGACGCTGGCCGCGCCGGCATAGACCTGGATCGACTGCCTTGTTGCCGACGTGTTGGACACCTCCACCCGCCGGCTGATCGTGGTTCCCGGCGCCAGGAAGTCGACGATGTAGACGTGCGCACGTGGATCATCTCGGCGACTGACCGGCGCGTCGAGCAGCCTGATCCCGATGCCACCGTTGCGATGGGAGTTCGGCGGCGTTGCCCCGTACGACGTGGCCGTCGCACTCACACAGAGTGCGACGACCACGATCGCTGTGCACAACCGGCGTGCTCCGTTATGCCACCGAATGTGTCACCGTTCCGGTGTAGAGACCCGTCACGGCGGCGGCCGGCGAGGTGACCACGAGCGTCGGGTTCCACGACGCGGAGTTGCTGCCGACGCCGGCGGTCAACGACATGGCCGTCGGCCCCGTGCTGAGCGCGACCGCGTCCGTCACGAGCGGCTGCCCCGGCACGAACGTCATGCCGGACGCGGGCGTGACGGCCGTGGTCGATCCCGACCAGTAGTTCACGTCACTGGTGGGAATCGTCTCCGCGGAGGTGGCGGCGCCCGTGGTGAACGCGGTGGAGGTCACCGTGGCGTCCCAGGTGGGTGCCAGCAGTGCGCGCGCGTCGGTGACCGTGACCGTGCCGAGCTGTGCGCTGATCGGCACGGTCGGTGCCGCGGAACCCAGCAGTCTCGACGCGGGCGCGGAGACGCTGAGCCCGCCGGAGGTCACGCTGAACGTCGTGGTGGTGTCCGCCGCGTTCGCCGATCCGCCCGTGGCCACCACGAGTGCGACGGCGACCGCGATGGACGCGCCAGCGATCGCCCGGAGTCCGAAACCAGTTCTTGTTCGCATGATCGAACCTCTCTCGTTCGTACTACCCGGCGGGCAGGTCGCTCCCGGGCGCTGTGATCGACCGGCGACCGCCATCGAACGCCGATGGGCCGGTCGCGTCGCGGAACTCTGGTGTGAGCCGACTACCCGCCCGGACAGTGCCCGCAGCCGCTCAAGTGTCGTGTCATCTGGTCGCACCAGGCCCGGTACGTGCCAGGACATACCGCCCCCGCGAGTTGTCACCGGCGGCCATGAGCACCGCCGACAGCGACTTCGTCACATGCGCGGGCAGGTTCTGCTGGCACCACACGGCCAGGTGCCGTGCCAGGCGCGCCGGTGTGGCCGCACCCATCACGACATCGTTGAGATGCCGGCCGTCCATCTCCTTCGCGATGTAATTGCGCACCGGTTCCAGCAATGCCACTTCGGATGGTCCATCGGTGGGCAACAACTGACCGGTGACCAACACGATCTCGACGAGCCACCGGTGCGCGTGCACCCCGGCACAGGGATGGGCACTGGGCAGCCCGTGGATCTGGTGCGTCGCACCGAAGGTGTACTGCTCGACAATTTCGTACATGACATCCTCGGTGCGCCCGGCCGGCGGGCCGAGCATCGACGGCGCCTGCTTCTGCTGGCGCTACTGGTTCGTAACCGGCACGAGTCCGGTTGTCGGCGGGGTCATGGGAGGAGGTGTGGTGGTGCTCCCGCCGGCCGGCGGGTGACACGGCATCTGATCGTCGTCTGTGGACGGTGTGGTCGAGGGTGGTGTCCGGGTGGACTCGGGAGCCGGACCGCTGGTCGACACCGGTGGCCGGACGTTCGTCGCGGGCGGCGCCTGCTGATCGCATGCCGGTGACATCGACCCGACCCAACCCGGCGATCCGGTCGGCGTGCCGGTCGGGACGGTGGGAGCCGGGTGTGGGGTCGATCGTCGGTGGACCGGTCGAGGCCGGGCGACGGGCGAGGTCGGGGTCGGGGTGGCGATCCGTGCCGTGGCCGGATTGTGCTTGTCGGACTCGTCACGTCCGATCGGCGTGGCCGGTTCGGCCCCGATCTGGCCGCGCCACGTGGTGACAAGTCGGTGCGAGTCCACCACCGCCGCGATCGACAGCAGCAGAGTCGCCACCGCGATCCCGGTGGCCACCGCCCTGGCGCGGCTGGCACCGCGACTGGCGCGCCGATGCCTGGTTGGCGGGGTATTGCCTGGCATGTAGCTCCTTTGGCGATAGTCCTGATGAGACGGCCGGCGGGCACCGTGCTGACCGGCGGCACCCGACGCCTATGCAGGACCCGGTACATCGGGTCGGCTTACGGGCGGAATCCATGATTCGACCGGACGGGTCCATCACGATTCGGCCAAGTACGCCGGAACGAGCAGGCGGGCCGACGAACTGGTGTCGATCGAGATGGTGATCGAGTGGAGAGATTGGCCACGCACCAATCCGTGAGATGCCCGGCCACCCAGACCGGCGTCGGCGGCTGCGGCAGCAACTCGTTGAGGTACTTGCCGTCCAGCTCCCACCCTATGTAGCGCCGTACCGGTTCCAGTTCCGCCAGCTCCGACGCGCCGTCGATCCGAGGCAGCACGGCGGCCCTCAGCCCGATTTCCACGGTCCACCGGTGCAGGTGTACGGCGGCGCGGGAGTGGCAGCCCGGCAGCTCACGGACCTGGTGTGTCGCCGTGAAGTTGTAGCGCTCGACGATCTCGTACATGAATCCTCTTATGTTCCAGCCGATCGGCTTGATTCGTCGGGACCCGTTTGCGCCGCCATCGTCATGAGGCGGGCAACGATGTCGGCGACCGTCGGTTTGGCCGGTGCGGACAGCGGGATCGAACGACGGGTCTGGGCCGGTACCGACGCCCCATCGGGCTCTTCGGCCGGTGGCGTACGTGTGGGCAGGCCCGGCCCGCCGAGCAGGTCGAGATCGAGTCCGGCGTTCTTGAGCGCATCGCGCAGCCGGCCCACCTGAAGTGGCGTCAGGTAGACCAGTCCGAGTGACGGGCCCTGCATCGTCACGAATCCGTATCCGAGCCGCACGACGACCGTCGACCGGCGGCCGCGGCCGTCCCGGCAGGCGGTGGTCCACGAATCCGGATCACGAGCCCAGCCGAGCCTGCCCAGGATCGACAGGAGCGGCACGCGCCGATGACGACGACACATCGTTTCACCCTTCGGAACAAAGCGGGATCTGGCAGGTGCGTCGGCCGAGAACCGACCGAACGGTATTCCGCTGTCACCCGCGGGGAGGAGACGCGATCGGCCGAATCGGGGACATGACCGATCGCATCGTCCCCACGCCGGACAACGGCAGAGCCACCTCGAGAGTTCGCCGACACACAATGGCGAGAACTCCGGACGCGGTGCGGCTACGATGCCGCCGCCCGGGGGCTCAAGTCTGGAAACCCCTGCGCGGTAAGCCTTACTGATTGAGTAGGTGCCCCGCCGTGCCAGCCGACCGGGGGGAGGTCCGTCCACTGTCACGGCGGGGCCACGGCGTGTGCCAGTGCCCAAATTCCACGCCGTCGTGAATCCAGACCGGGCTGACACCCGCGCATTACGAAGTCCCGCCACGAAACGCCCGCACGGTGTACAGGTCGGGTCCGTCATCGCATTGACGACGACGAATCGGTGCCGTCCGCATGCCTGCGACCACGACGGAACACCGCCGCCAGGAGGACCACCACGACCACCAGACTCAACCCGGCGGACAACACCGCCCACAGGCCGGTGGCGACCGTCCACACGCTCGTGGATCCGGGGGCACGGGCTATGCCGTTCAACGCGGAGTCGCACACCAGCGGACCGGCACGGCCGGCGACGAAAACACAGCCGGTCGCCGTGACGACCTTGGTCACGGTCGGAATCGCACGGAACGTCCCGCTGACCGAGAATGCCACAACCTGCCCGGCCGCAACCGTAGCCAACCACTGGGCGATGGCGGATCGCCTGACCGTGCTACCCCCGGCCTCGGTGATCACGAAGGGGCCGCTCACATTGATCGTCACCGACAGGTTGGTCAGATCCTGACGGCCCCGGTTCCTGACGATCGCCCGATAGGTGACCGGTGACCCGGGAGTGATCTTCGTGGCGCCGCTGTCGAGTGTGAGAACCAACTCACTCGCCAGCGGAGCCACGACCGGTCGGACCATGGTCGCGTCGGCACCGGGCGCGCCCGCGGTGACGATGGCCAATGACGTGGCGGCGCCCAGGACTAGCGCCCGGATGGCGAAGTCGGACATGATTGTGTTCCTCCAAGGCACTTCGGCGGATGCGTCGGGTTGTCAGGGCCGATCGAGATCGTTGACCGACTTCGTCGGAGAGAAGTCACTCGTGCCGTCCGCCGACGGCGGCAACCGGCCGGGCAGCAGCGATCGGCGGAACGCCACCGCGACCGCGTGGGCCCGGTCGCGGGCGTTCAGCTTCCGCAGGATGTGGCACACGTGAGTCCGGACCGTATCCGCCGCGATGCCCAGCCGATGGCCGATCTGCTCCGCCGTACGTCCGTCCGCGATGAGCAGCAGGACCTCGTACTCGCGGGCGGACAACGGCTTTCCCCGAACCTCGGCCTTCTGCTCCGGCCGGGCCGTCGACACGGCCAGGCCGGAGTCGACGTGATGGCCACGCTGGACGGCACCCCGGATGGCCATGCCGAGGCGCTCGGTTTCCGCATCGACGCCCACGATGCCCTTGGCGCCATGCAGCAGCGCCCACGACGCGGACACCGGGCTCCGATCGGTGTCGCCCAGCAGCCCGACCACGGTCACCATCGGGAACAGCTTGGTCAACATCAGACACAGCTTCCAGTCGGGGTCACTGTCGGAATCGATCAGCACGACGTCCGCCCGCCCGGATTCGCACAGCTGCACCGCGGAGTCCACACTGCCGACGGCATCGACCCAGTCCAGTTCGGCATCCGCCCGGATGATGGCCTCGACGCTACGGCACAGCGACGGGAGACGCCCGAATACGGCGACCCGCAGAACCCGCCGCGACATGCGATGTTGCACGATCGACCCCTTCTGTAGTCCGGAATGGACATACGGACCCGGCGCATCCTGTTTTGTTACGCGTCGCCGCGTTGTTTCACCTGCCGGTGCGGTCCGGTTGGCCGGCGATACGAACGGCGTGGTGGGAGTCGGCACGGCACCCGGTGCCCTACGACGGGGCAACCGATCGGCGAATGTCGGGCGAGGTCTTGGCCACGACAGTGACTCGGGACGTCAAGCAGGAACTGTCGGCGTTACGCCGTCTTGCGCACGAGAATCGAGTCGGCCGGCTGGCTCACCATGAGCGGTACCCAACGCCGCAGTTGAGTCACCAGTTCCGACAACTCGACGGCCGCACACGTACACCTGTCGCAGCAGTCGAGATGCTGTCCGACACGTGTCCGCTGGGCACGGTGCAATCGACCGCACAGCCAGGCGGCCAGATGGACGGCCGATTCCCGGCAGCCATCACTGACATCGGTGTTCACATGCATTTGCAGATACGCTACTCGCAGCGCATCTCGAGCTCGAAATACCAGTGCGGCCACGGCATTCGGATGGATACCGAGCAACGTGGCCACCGCGGCGGTCGACTTGTCCTCGACCTCCAACTGCCAGAGCACCGACTGCCACCGCTGTGACAGCGTCTGAAATGCCCGGGCCGCGAACCCCGCGTCCAACTGGTCCATCAACGGGTCGGTCTGCGGTCCCGCCGGCTCGGACAGCTCGACCTGCCTGTCGACCATCCGATCGGCAGCCAGTTGCTTGTAGAGTGTTGTCCGCACGGTCGTCAGGAGATATGAACGAAATGCCGTTGTGGGGCCACCGCCCGAGAGGAGCCGGTTCAACACCTTGGCAAAGGACTCCGACACCACATCGTCGGCGCCCTGTGCCGATCCCAGCAACCGGCAGGCAAACCGGTGGGCGACCAGAGAGTACCGGACGTAGAGGTCGCCAAATGCCTCTCGATCACCGTTTCGAACGGCATCAGCCAAGATGTCATCGGTGCGGTCGCCACCTGATTCGCGATCCACCGCCATTGCGCCTACTTCCCAATTAATGCTCGTCGAACAGTAAAGCGGGCACCACGCAACCAAACCGTGGGTGCGATATGCCGCCGCCAACCAGGAACGTGTCAACCTCGGCAGTCCCCCGTCCCGTTGGTCCGCACGAAGACAACTGACCGGACAACCCCCGCCATAATCACCACCTGCCTGACCGATCCCGTGGGTCACCTCTCTGACGCCCACCTAGGCACATTGACACTACGCGTGACCGAGCGTGTTCGCAGCGTGTTCGCAGCGGAGAACCCGAGCTGATTACAGAGATCCAGCCAGGCGGATGTGAGAAGGTGACAGAGAACGATGATGGCATGCCAAAAATTGGTGACCGGAGTCACCCAAGAGGGCGATTATTCGACTGAAGGGGGGTCTAGTTTTCGACCGAAGGGGGGTCTGGTCAGAAACAGCCTGATGTGTCAATTCGGTCGTTCCGGGCGTGACCTGACACATACTTGAACGGATCTCACGTTTGCACAGCCCGCAAACGTTCACGCACAAGATCATAATGACGTCTCGGTCCGCGTGAATCACCCAACGGTAGCCGTACCACGGGCAGCGAAGCAGGGTCAGTATCTGTGCGCTCCGACCATTCAGTCGGAAACGCACACCACCACGTTGCCATGAACGGCTGGATTCCGTCAGCCGTATCCACGTACGGAGGTCAGTAGTGATTTTCGACGAGCTGGACCGGGCGCTGCTGAAAGAACTGCAGAACCACGCTCGACAGAGCAATGCCGAGTTGGCCGTCGCGGTCGGCGTGCCACCCGCGAAGGTTGCGGATCGGGTGCAGGCGCTGCTGGAACACGGAGTGATTCTGGGATACCGCGCCGAGATCGACGTCTCAGCCGCCGGCCGCCCGATGCAGGCTCTTCTCTCGGTCCGGATCAGGATATCCGGCAGCAACGCCGTCGGCAATTTCCGGGCCTGGGTGGAGACCAGACCAGAAATACTGAACCTGTTCGTCACCAGCGGCAGCAGCGACTTCATCCTCCATCTCGCGGTACCTTCCGCGGAGGATCTGTACGTCTTCATCACAGATCATCTCGTCACGCAACCGGCGGTGTTCGAGGTGCGGACCAGTCTCGTGTTCGAGCACATTCACCGCCAGATGGTGGAACCGGTGGACGAGGACCTGGTGCGGCGGCACCGGAAACTGGTCACTACGCCACCGCGATATTCGACGTGAGCCGGTGGGGACAGCGGCATCCGGGGGTGTGACGGCGGCACTGTCTCACCATCACACCCCCGCCTCCGGCGCGGGCTCGGGCCGCTACCGTCGTCGCGCCACCCGTAGCAGGGCAGCACCCACCAGCAGGGTCATCAACCCCAACGCCACCAGCGGGGCGACCGGAATCCCGGTCCACGCCAGCGGAGCGCCTGCCGATGCCGGCGCGATCGGCGGGGCCGGCACGGACCGCATCACCCGAACCCGGGCCGACGCGGGTCCCGTGCTGAGCGGCTCGCTCTCGGGGTCGGCACCGGCCGGCCGGAACGCGGCCAGGGCGATGTTGGTCATCCGGTCGGTCACGTTCGCGGTCGCGCAGAACACATCCCGGCTCGCGCCGGCCGGCAGGTCGAACGTGCCGGCGGCAGTCACGCAGCCCGGCTCCACAGTGTCCCGCAGTGTCGCGGTCACGGCAACCGAACCGGTATTGGCGACCGTGATGCGCCAGTACGCGGTGGCACCCGAGGCAATGGCCTGTTCCGCACGCCATGGACCGGATCCATCCGGACCGCAGTCGGTCGAC
>WNGR01002811.1_pt1 | contig 19539 bp, 14 predicted proteins | sample 5407581 | NCBI WGS metagenome assembly WNGR01 (sample SAMN13153383, study PRJNA577476) | soil metagenome | isolation source: 80 cm soil or saprolite under Garry oak tree replicate 2 | place: USA:California | collected 2016-06-15 | reverse complement strand
CGCAGGCCATCTTCTGGCTTCACGCGCCGAAGCCACTCCTGGCGGCCCTGTGCGTAGCGCTCGGCTGGATGATCGTCCCGCTCCTGCCGCAGCTCCGCGCCGCGGTGGGCACCTCCGGTGTGGCGCTGCTCTTCGCCGGCGGCCTCGCCTACACGGCGGGCTCCATCGTGTACGCCATGCGCCGTCCCGATCCTGCGCCGCGCGTGTTCGGCTACCACGAGGTCTTCCACGCCCTCGTCATCGCCGCGGCGGTCTGCCACTACGCCGTCGTCGCCGGCGCGGTGGCGGCGCTTCGCTGAGCGCCGGGGAGGCGCCTTCAGACGCCACAGACCGTGAGGCCGGAGGATCGTGCGGCGCGGGCGAGCTGCCGGTCGTGGGTCGCGAGGATGAGCTGCCCGCCCTGACTGGGCGCGAGCTCCAGGGCCGTCGCCAGGTGGATCGCGTCGAGCGAGCCGAGCGTCGTCGGCATCGGGCCGCCGGCTCGCACGAGGATGCGCTCGCTCATCGCGAGCACGTCGACGGAGCGGAGCATGCGGCGCGCCTCTCGGTGAAGTTCTTCCACCTCCTCATCGTCGAGGTCGCCGTCGAGCCGGCTGCGGTCGATGACGCGCCCGAGCTCGACGACGAGCACCCGCGACGCGTAGGCGTGCCGCACCTGAGCCCACTCGGCGAGCGGGTCGGGTTCACCGAAGAGCTTGCGCAGCACCACGCTCGTGTCGAGCAGGGCGATCACCGGCGCTTCCTGTCGGCGGTGAGCATCGAGGTGGTCGACGGACCCCGGTAGCGGATCGGCCTGACCTGCAGGTCACCGAGCGCCGGTGCGGCTGGATCGCGCGGAAACGCGACCTCCGGGTCCTGCGCCGTCGCGCCGGGCTCCTCGTAAGGGAGGAGTCGGGCCACCGGCCGATCGCGATCGGTCACCACGATCTCCTGACCGCCACGCACCGCCCGCAGGTACTCCCCGAGCTTGGCCTTGAGCTGGGAGGAGCTCGTTCGGACCGTCATGTCCATCAATGTACATGAGTGGACAGCAGTGGACAACAGCGCTCAAAACGACCCCGGCTGGGCGAACGGGCTCTCAGAACTTCCCGTGCTTCAGCACATCGCGCTTGGAGACGGTGCCGACGAGGTGTCGCTGATCGTCGACCACGGGCAGGCGCTCCTGGTCGGCCTCCGCGAAGCGGGACGCCACCTCTGCGAGCGACATGGTCGCGGTGATCGGCTTCTGGTCCTCGTCCATCACGTCGGCGGCGACGATCATGGAGAGGAGCGCCTCGTCGGCGATGGTGCCCTTCAGCGCGTCGAGCGCGATGATGCCGAGGAGCTCGCCGTCCGGGCCGACGACGTACAGATCCTGCCCCGGCGGGAGAGTGAGGAGCCGCGGCAGGATGGCCTTGAACGGCTCGTCCGGGCCGCACTGCTCTGGGTTCGCGGACAGGAGCGTCGCGACCTGCGTCGAGCGCAGCCACTCCGGCCGCGGCAGCTCGGGCAGCTTCACGCCGCGGCGGCGCAGCGGGGCGGTGTAGAGCGAGTCCGGCTCGATGGCGCGGCTCGTGGCCGCCGCCACCGCCGCCGTGATCATGAGCGGCAAGATGACGCCATAGTCACCGGTGAGCTCGAAGATGATGAGCACCGCCGAGACGGCCGCGTGCGTGGTGCCGGCGAGCACTCCCGCCATGCCCACCAGCGCGAAGGCGCCAGGTGACGCCTGGATGGACGGAAAGACGCGCTGGACCAGCTCTCCCAGCCCGCCGCCGAGGAGCGCGCCGTAGAAGAGCGACGGCGTGAAGAGGCCGCCCGGCACGCCGACGCCGGCGCAGACCGCGGTCGCCGCCATCTTGAGGAGGGGCAGCATGAGCAGCATCCCGAGCGGGATCTCGCCCAGCAGGGCGGCCTTGACCGTGTCGTAGCCGTTGCCGAGCAGCTCGGGGAAGCGGATGGAGGCGGCCCCCACCAGCGCCATCCCGAGCGGCGGCAGGAAGCGCGCCGGCCCGGGGGGCACGCTGTAGAGCTTCACCTCCACCCACCCCATCACCTTCACGAAGACCGCCGCGGCGACGCCGAGCAGCGGCGCGATGAGGAGCCCGGCCAGCACCTCGCTCGGCCGCAGGAGCTGGTAGGCCGGGATGGCGTAGCTCGGCGCCGGCCCCTCCACGATGTGGGCGATGATGGTGGCGGTGACGCAGCTCACCACCACCGGGCCGAGGAGCTCGAGCGCGAAGCTGCCCAGCAGCACCTCGAGCCCGAAGAGCGCCCCGCCGATGGGCACGTTGTAGGCTGCGGCGATGCCGGACGCCGCGCCGCAGGCGACGAGCAGGCGCGCCTGGCGGCGCGTGACGCGGAACCGATCGGCGAGCCACGATCCGGCCGCGGCCCCGGTCTGGATGAGGGCGCCCTCGCGGCCAAGCGAAGCGCCGCAGGCGACCGCCACGATCGAGACGACCCCCCGCAGGAGCGCGCGGCCGAGCTGGAGCCGGCCCTGGTGGATCCAGATGGCCTCGATGATGCCGGCCGTGCCGTGGCCGCCCAGGCGCCGCTTCACCACCAGCCCGGCCAGGGTGACGAGCAGGCCGCTGAGCGCCGGGACGATCACCCGGCGCGCGGGCGACGCCTGGGCAAACCCGGCGAGGAGCGTCGGCGCGTCCCCCCATGCGGTGCGCCTGACGAGGGCGAGCAGCTCGAGGAGCGCCACCGAGCCGAGGCCCGAGACGATCCCGGTCGCGACGACGAGCAGCCAGAACCGCTGCGAGACGACCGGCAGCTGCGCCAGGAACTCGCGCAGCGACCGGTAGAACACCGGCGACGGCGAGGTCGGCTCGGGGACGGCGTTCCCTGGCGGGTTGGCTGGGCGAGCGCGCACCGGGTCTCGAGGCGGCCGCGGCGAGTGGGCGCGCGGCAGGCTTCAGCCAAGTTAAGCCGCGCGGGAGACGAGCGCGCGGGCCCTGGGGGCCTGCGCGCGCGGCCTCATGGGATCGGGGAGGTCGAGGGGCGCTCATAGTCGCGGAGGGACGGCGCGAGGAGCGCCGTCACGGCCACCGCGGCGACGCAGAGGAGCCCGCCCGAGGCGACCGAGGCGCGGGCCCCGAACACGCGCGCCACCGCGCCGGCCTCCACCTCGCCGAGCTGTGGGCCGCCGGCGAAGAAGATCATGTTGATGGAGGTCATCCGCCCGCGCAGCGCGTCGGGCGTGAGGAGCTGCCGGAGGGTCTGGCGGATGACCATGCTCACCGTGTCCGCCGCCCCGGAGGCCGCCAGCGCCACGATCGAGAGCGCGAACGACCGCGAGACACCGAAGACCGCCACCGCCGCGCCGTAGGCGGCCACCGAGGCGAGCATGGCTCGGCCCTGTCGCCGCGGGAGCCCGCGCGACGAGAGGACGAGGCCCGCCAGGGCCGCGCCGACGGGCTGCGCCGCGTAGAGCACGCCCAGCCCGCGCGGCCCCACCGCGAGGAGCTGGTCGGCGAAGATGGGCATGAGCAGCATCGACCCGCCGAAGAAGGTCGCCACGAAGTCGAGCAGCATGGTGCTGCGGATGAGCGGCGCGCCGCGCAGGAAGCGCAGCCCCTCCGCCACCGCCGAGAGCCCGACCACCGTGCCGCTCCGCGCCGGCGCGCGGTGCCGCATCGCGAGGAGCGCGCCGATGACCGCCAGAAACGAGGCCGCGTCGATGACGTAGATGGGGACGACGCCGGCCCAGGCGAGCACCACCCCTCCCAGCGCCGGCCCGGCGACGGTCGCCACCTGCCAGACGAAGGCGGAGAGACCGAGGGCGGCCGGGAGGTCCTCGCGCGGGACGAGGAGCGGCAGGAGCGCCTGCCGCGCCGGGGCGTCGAAGGCGCCCGCCATCCCGGTCAGGGCTGCCGCGCCGTAGAGCGCCCAGGCGCCGGCGTGGCCCGTCGCGCTGACCGTGGCGAGGCCGGCCGAGACGAGCGCGAACGTGCTCTGGGTGACGATCATGAGGCGGCGGCGATCGAAGGCGTCGGCCACCACGCCGCCGCCGAGCGCGAAGGCGATGAGCGGCGCCACGCGGAAGAGGCCGAGCAGCCCGAGCGCCCACGGCGAGCGGGTGAACAGGTAGAGCTGCCAGACCACCGCCACCTGCTGCATCTGCGTGCCGGTCAGCGAGACGAGCTGGCCGGCGAGGAGGAAGGCGAGGTCGCGGTGGCGCAGCGCCGGAAAGCGTCCGATCACGTCAGGCCCCGACCTGCGACGCCCCCGCCGCCGCCGGCCTCCGCGTCAGCCACACCATCGCGAGCAGGACGCCGATCCCCGCCACCGTCAGGGCGGCGTCGGCCGCGAGCGCCCCGCGCGCGCCAGCGCCGCGGAGCTCCGAGGCCCAGCCGTCGAGGGCGGTGACGTACGAGCCGGCCAGGTTCGCCACCGCGATGAACAGGGTGTACTTCGTGGCCGCCGCCACGCTGTGGCCGACCATCTCGAGCACGAAGGCGGCCAGGGCGGCGAAGGAGACGCCAGTGGCGAGGTTGTAGAGGAGCACGCCCCAGGTGAAGGTGAGCGGGGTGAGCGGCGCCAGCAGCATGGCGACCGCGCTCCCGGCGATGAGCACCCCCGAGAGCGCATAGGCGAGGCGCCGGTTCATCCGGTCCGCGAGCCAGCCGCCCAGGAACGCACCGCCGGCGCCGACCACCCCGCCCCACACGCCGTTCACCATGGCGACCACGTCCTCGCTGGCGCCGTACTCGGGCGCCATGGCCGAGAAGATGTTCGTGAGGGCGCCCGCGCCGACCGGCACCGCGCAGATGACGAGGCCGGTCCAGCCCTCACGGCTCCGCACCATCTGCCACAGGTCGCGTCCGATGGCGGCGAGGCTCAGCTTGGCCGCGGCCCAGACCGAGCCGACCGCCGCCACGGCGCGCGGCTCGTGGATGAGGAGCGCGGCGAACCCGCTCGTGCCGGTGATGGCGGCGAGGACCACCCCCGCCAGCGGCACGCTGGTTCGTGACGCCACCCACAGGACGAGCGCGCCGAGGACCCCCGTCCCCCCCACGTTGCCGGCCATGCGCCAGGCGGCGGCGTGCCCCTTCTTGTCCGGTGCGGTGGTGATGGCCATGAGCCCGTCGGCGGCGGCACAGGCGGTGGTGCCGGCGCAGTTCGCCGCGAAGGCGAGCGCGGTGAAGGCACCGAGGTGCTGCTGGGGCGCCGGCAGCAGCGCCAGGCCGGCGAGGAGGAGCGCGGTGAGCACGGTGTTGGCCGCGAACCAGGCGCGGCGACGCGAGCCCACGTCGATGATGGGCGCCCACAGGAACTTGAACGCGTGCGGCGCCATCGCGGTCGCCGACATGGCGCCGATGGCGACCAGCGACACGCCGCGCGTGGCGAGCCAGTAGGGCGCAGCGATGGTGACGTAGCCCACCGCCGCGGCGAAGGGGACGATGGTGACGGAGAAGACCCAGGGCGGAGAGGGGCGGACGGTGATCACTGCGGCGGACTATACGACGAGGTCGTCCGACGCGACCTCGACCTCGACCGCGACCTCCCGCTACCGCGCCGCGAGCCAGCGCGCGACGGCCGGCTCGGCACGCTCCCACAGCGCCACGTCCTGGCGCATGCGCTCCAGGGTCTGGGCGATGGCCTGTCGCGCGGACGCGACCGGGTGTTCGGCGAAGAAGGTGGTCGCCTCCTCCAGGTGCCGTCGCGCGGGGAGCTGCCCGACCGCCTCCACCACCCGCCGCAACAACATGGGAGCCCCGCCCAGCCGCTTCTCGACGGCGTCCCAGCGCGCCCGCAGCTCCTCCCAGAAGGCGTCGCGGCCCGTGCGGTTCCCGAGCAGCGCTCCCAGGTAGGAGGCGGCGTCCTGGAGCGGGATCTCCTCGCCGAAGGCGAGCTCCCGGCCGCGCGTAGCGAGCTCGGGCGCCTCGAAGAGCGCCAGGCCGACGAGGTACCGCCGCTTGAAGGCGGGATCCGGCTCGGCCGGGAAGCGGGCCCGGAGCGCGTCGAAGAGGCGTGCTCCGCCCGCACGCGCCGCCATCACCACCGCGGCCTCGTGCAGGTTCGGCTCGAGCGCCGCCACCTCGCCCCCGAGGAAGCGGTCGAGCCGCGAGCGCGCCTCCGCCACCAGCGCCGGCTCGCGGGCGATGACGCCCACCGCTCGCAACAGCGCCGCGCGGCGGAGGCGCGAGGGGTCGTCCTCTCCGGCGGGTGCATCCCAGCCTCCCCGCGAGAACACCGGGCCGAACACCCCCGCCACGAAGCGCTGGAACCGTGTCCTGAGGCCCTCATCCTGAAGTCGCGCCTCGAACGCCCCGAGCCGCGCCACCAGCTCGTCGAGCACGGCGTAGTCCTCCTCGCCGCCGAACGCCGCCGCGAGATCGAGGAACGCGCCGACCTCGCGCTCGCCGGAGCGCACGAGCGCCCACTCGTCGGCGAGGAGGCCGATCCGCTCCGAGGCCGCGAGGTGCGGGAGGTGCTTCGCGAGGGCTGCCACGCCCGCCGCGTCGTAGGCGACGCGGTAGAAGCCGGTCGAGCCGGCGTTGGCGCACACCCAGGAGACCTCGCCGTCGCCGGCCAGCGTGACCTCGCCGCTCGCACCGCGCAGGAGGTGGCGCTGCTCCTTCACCCCGCCCGCGTCCTGGTAGCGCAGCACGAGCGGCACCGGCCAGACGGCGGGGTCGCGCTGGGCGGAGGCCCCTCCCCCCAGCTCCGAGAAGAACCTCCGCTGCGCCAGCGTCACCCGCCGTCCGTCCCGTCTCACCTCGATGAGGGGGAACCCCGGCTGCCCGATCCAGGCGTCGGCGAGCTCGGGCACCGGCTGCTTCGACGCTTCTGCCAGCGCCCCCCACAGCTGGGCGGCGACGGCGTTCGCCCGCGCGTGCCGCCGCATGTAGAGCCGGATGCCCTCGCGGAAGGGCGCCTCGCCGAGGTAGCCCTCGATCATCCGCAGGACCGCACCGCCCTTCTCGTAGGTGATGACGTCGAAGCTCTCTGTCATGTCCTCCGGGTTCTTCACCTCCGCGCGGATCGGGTGCGTCGAGCGGAGCGCGTCGAGGTGGAGCGCGGCCGCCTTGCCGGCGTCGAAGTCCAGCCAGACCCGCCAGTCGGGCTTCCAGCCAGAGACGATCTTGGACGCCATCCAGGTGGCGAACGACTCGTTCAGCCACAGGTCGTCCCACCACTCCATGGTGACCCAGTTCCCGAACCACTGGTGCGCCAGCTCGTGCGTCACCACCTCCGCCACCCGCTTCTTCACCGCCAGCGAGGCGGTGGCGGGGTCGAGGAGCAGCGCCGCCTCCCGGTAGGTGACGAGCCCCGCGTTCTCCATGGCGCCCGCCTCGAAATCGGGGACGCCCACCTGGTCGAGCTTGCCGAATGCGTAGGGCAGGCCGAAGTAGTCCTCCAGCCGCGGCAGCACCTCCACCGCCACCTCCTGTCCGAAGAGGGTCAGCTCCGCCTTCTCCGGCACCGACCAGGTCCGCACCGGGACACCGCGCACCCGCAGAGGGTCCTTCGCCTCGAGCTGCCCGCAGGCGAGCGCGACGAGATAGGTGGGGAGCGGGGGCGTCTCGTGGAAGGTGACCCGCTGTCGGCCCCCCTGCTCGGTCCGCCGCTCGGGCTCGCCGTTGGAGAGGAGCGCGAGGCCGGCCGGCGCCTCGAGCGTGATGGCCCAGGGCGCCTTGAAGCCGGGCTCGTCGAAGCAGGGGAAGACGCGCCGCGCGTCCGCGGCCTCGAACTGAGTCACCGCCACGCTGGCCGCCTGGTACAGGCCGCGCAGCCCGGTGCTCATGTGACCATTCCAGACGAGGTCGAGGGTGGCCGCGCCGGCGGGGGCGGGGCGGTCGAGCTGGAGCCGCACCGTCTCGCTGGTCGGCGCCGGCGTGACGCGCGTCACCCGACGGTCGCCGTCGGCGGTGTGGAGCTGCGCGCGGGTGACGTCGAGCTCGGCGGCGTGCAGGACGAGCTCGTCGGCCGCCGCGGAGAGCTGGACGACGATACGGGCCTCGCCAGCGAAGGCGCGCCGCTCCAGATCGAGCGAGAGCGTCACCTCGTAGCGGCTCGGGCGGACGCTCCCGGACAAGCGGTAGTTGCGATCCTCCGTGGGATGCGCCATCTACTTCCCCCGCTTCCCGTACTCCTTGTCGAGGTAGAGCGCGGCGCCGGGGCGGTCACCCACCATCGCCAGCTTGTCCCGGATCTCGGCCGCGATGGACTCCTCCTCCACCTGCTCGCTCACGAACCACTGCAGGAAGATCTGGCACGCCGCGTCCTTCTCGGCGGCCGCCGCGGCGTAGAGGTCGTGGACGCGCGCGGTGACGAGCCGCTCGTGCGCGAGCACCGCCTCGAAGACCTGCACCATGCTGCCGAACTCGCGCGGCGGCGCCGGGACCGCGCCCAGCGTCGGCTGCCCGCCGCGGGCGAGCACGTGGTCGACGAGCTTGAGCGCGTGCGAGAGCTCCTCGCCGTGCTGCACGCGCAGCCAGCGGCCGAAGCCCTTGTAGGCCTTCGTCTCACAGTACGCGCCCATCGAGAGGTAAAGGTTCGCCGAGTACAGCTCCTGGTCGACGTGCGCCGAGAGCGCCGCCTGCATCTTGGGCGAGATCATGGCCGTGAGCGTAACCTTCGTTCCGGCGCTCCGCAGCAGCTTCAGCGCGTCGAGAGATACTGCACCGAGAACCAGGCGCGCTCGTCCGTCCACACGCGCTCGCAGCGCCAGCCCGCCAGCGCGGCCAGCACCGCGAACTCGCGCAGCTCGTACTTGTAGGACGACTCGGTCCAGATGCTCTCCCCCTCGGCGAAGCGGAAGAGCTGCCCGCCGACGCGGACGTCCTGCTCCTCGGTCGAGACGAGGTGCATCTCCACGCGGCCCAGCCGATCGTCCCAGATCGCCTCGTGGCGGAAGCAGTCGAGCCGGAAGTCTGCGCCGAGCTCCCGGTTGGCGCGCACGAGCACGTTTCGGTTGAAGGCCGCGGTCACGCCCCGCGCGTCGTCATAGGCGCGTTCGAGGATGCTCCGCTCCTTGCGCAGGTCGACGCCGATGAGGAGTCCGCCACCCGCGCCGCACTGGCGCGCCACCTCGGCCAGGAAACCGACCATCTCCGGCCGGTGGAAGTTGCCGATGGTCGAGCCCGGGAAGTAGACGCAGCGGCGCAGGGCACCCGCCCCGTCGAGCGGCAGGTCGAGCGGCTTCGTGAAGTCGGCGCACACCGGCAGCATCGGCACCTCGGGGCAGGCGCGCGCCAGCCGCTCGGTCGCCTCGGCGAGCGCCGGGGCGGAGATGTCGACCGGCACGTAGACCGCCGGGCAGAGGTGCTGCAGCAGGAGCCGCGTCTTCAGCCCCGACCCGGAGCCGTACTCGACGAGCGCGCAGCCCCGGCCGAGCAGCTCGGCCATCGAGCGGACCTGCCCCTCCATGATCGCGAGCTCGGTGCGGGTCGGGTAGTATTCCTCGAGGTCGCAGATGCGCTCGAAGAGGGCCGACCCCCGCGCGTCATAGAGCCACTTGCAGGGGATCTCCTTGTGCGGCTGCGACAGCCCGGCCAGCACGTCGGCCAGGAACTCGGCGTGGACGTCGGGCGCCCCGGTGGATGGGGAGAGCAGCGTCTCGGCGGCGTCCAGCATCATCGGACCTCCCGGGCCAGGCGGATCCCGGAGAACTGCCAGCGCGCCTCCGGGTAGAAGAAGTTGCGGTAGCTCGGACGCACGTGCCCGGCCGGCGTGGCGCACGACCCGCCGCGCAGGACGAACTGGTTGCACATGAACTTGCCGTTGTATTCGCCGAGCGCCCCCGCTGCCGGCTGGAAGCCCGGGTAGGGACCGTAGGCGCTGCGCGTCCACTCCCAGACGTCGCCCAGGAACTGGGCCAGCCCCCCACCGCCCGCCACCGCCGGATGGAAGCGGCCGCCGCCGGCGAAGGTGCCCTCGGTACCGGCGCCGTGAGCGGCGATCTCCCATTCCTGCTCGGTGGGCAGGCGCGCCCCGGCCCAGCGCGCGTATGCGTCGGCCTCGTAGAGCGAAACGTGCGTCACGGGCTCCTCGGGATCGAGCGGTCGCGGGCCGTGCAGCGTGAAGACCGTCCACGCGCCGCCGGTTCGCTCCCAGTAAAGCGGCGCCTCCCAGCCGCGGGCCACCACCGCGGCGAACCCGTCGGCGAGCCACAGCTCCGGGCGCCGATAACCGCCGTCCTCGATGAAGGCCAGGTACTCGCCGCAGGTGACCGCGCGCGTGGCGATCGCGAACGGCTCCAGCCACACCCGGTGGCGCGGCCCCTCGTTGTCGAAGGCGAACCCCGGGCCGTGGTGGCCGATCTCGTGGAGGCCGCCCGCGTGCTCGACCCATCCCAGCGGCGGAGCGGTCAGGCAAGCGGCCCGGACCGGCGGCGCATAGGCGGGCTGGAGCGGGTTCTCGGCGAGCGCGTGCTTCAGATCGGTGAGGAGCAGCTCCTGGTGCTGCTGCTCGTGGTGGAGCCCGAGCTCGAGCACCGCCGCAGCGCCGCGGTCGAGCCCGCGCGCGAGGAGCGCCAGCACCCTCCCGTCGACCTGGCGCCGGTACGCGCGCACCTCGTCGACCGGAGGGCGGGTGAGGAGCCCGCGCTTGGGGCGCGCGTGCCGCGGCCCGACGGCGTCGTAGTACGAGTTGAAGAGGAACCCGTACGTGGGGTGGAAGGGGGCGAAGCCCGGCTCGCGTGAGGCGAGCAGGAACGTCTCGAAGAACCAGGTGCTGTGGGCGAGGTGCCACTTCGCGGGGCTCGCGTCCGGCATCGACTGGACGACCATGTCCTCCGCCGACAGCGGCGCGCAGAGCGCCTCGGTGGCAGCGCGGACCGCCTCGAAGCGAGCGCCGAGCGCCTCCCGAGGGACGGCGGGACGGGCAGGCGGGGCGGGGGCTGGTCGGGGGAGGAGGTCCATCGCTTGTTCTCCGGAAGCTGCTGCCCCGGGTGTCCCCTCGCAAGCGCGCCTCGTGCCCCGAGGAGGTCGGGGCCCCCAAGTCCTCGTCAGGCCGGGGCTTTGCGCCTCCCGTCCGGGGCGTCCGGCTCTCCACCGTTGACGCCGCCGTTCCCTTCCGTGAAAGGAGTAGTAACCCTCCTCCTCGAACCCGGAGCTCCCATGAACAAGGACGCGTTCACGCAGGCTCTCCAGAAGCTCTCGCTCCCGGTCACGGTGGTGACGGTCGGCCGAGGCGGCGCCGAGAACGCGCTCACCGTGTCCTGGGTGTGCCCCGCCTCGTTCGACCCGCCGCGCATCCTCTTCGCCGCCGACAGCCATCACTACAGCGTGGACTTCCTGAAGAGCACGAAGAACTTCGCGGTCAACATCCTGCGCGAAGGGCAGCAGCGGTTCGCAGGTCACTTCGCCCGGCAGTCGATGATGCACGAGGACAAGCTCCAGGCGATGCAGCACCGCGAGGCGACCACCGGCGCGGCCATCCTGGCCGATGCCCTCGCCTACTTCGACTGCGAGGTGCTCGAGCTGCACGAGGTCGGCGACCACGTCCTCGTCATCGGCGACGTGGTCGACGCCGGGCTGCTGAACGAGGGCCAGCCGCTCACGACCGCTGCCGGCCCGCGCTACCAGAAGGCGGCGCCGTAGCTCGGTGACGACGTTGACCGGCGGCGGGGGACAAGCCCCCGCCCTACACTTGAAGTAGGGCGGGGGTTCATCCCCCGCCGAATCGAGGCCCGCGCCTACGCGTGATTCCTCAGCATGAGCTCCTTGGGGTGCGGCTCGAGGTAGCGCTGCTCGGCGAGGTAGGCGACGCCGTGGCGGCGGACGTGGTGCTTCACGAGCGTCACCGGCACCACGAGCGGCACCAGCCCGGCGCGGTAATCGGCGATGGCCTCCTGCAGCTCCTGGCGCTCGTCGGGCGTCGCGAGGTCCTTGAAGTAGCCAGCCATGTGCTGGAGCACGTTCACGTGGCGACCGCGCGTGGCGGGCCGCGCCAGGGCCTTCGAGTAAACTTCTCCATAACGCCGGGCGAGCTCGGCGCGCGGGGCGCCCTTCGCCGCCGCCACCAGCATCCCGAGCTCCCGGTACGCAGCGGGCCGATGGGCCAGCACGAGCAGCTTCTCCCGCGCGTGGAAGCGGACCAGCTCGCCCACCGTCCAGCGGCGCCGGAAGACCTCGCGGAGGCGGCGGTGCGCGAACACGCGCTCCACGAAGTTCTCGCGCAGCGCGAGGTCGTTCAGGCGCCCCTCCTCCTCGACCGGCAGCAGCGGCAGGCGGTCGAGGAGCACCGCCGCGAAGGCACCTCGTCCGGCGCGGGTGACGACCGCACCCCCGTAGACCTTCACCCGCTCCATCCCGCAGGAGGGCGAGTCCTTCTTGAGGACGTAGCCGTCGAGGTCGAGGCGGGAGAGCTCCGCCACCCGCTCCTCAGCCAGGCGGCGCATGGGCTCGGTGTGATCGGACCCGGAGGTGCGGCCGACCAAGCGCACGAGACCGCCGTCCCGCACGAGGCGGATGGCCTCGCGTGGCGTGCCGAGCCCGAGCTCCACCTCCGGGCAGACCGGGACGAAGCGGACGAATTGCGCGAGGAGCTCGGTAAGGAAGGCGTCTCGCTTGTGCCCGGCGTCGTAGCGGACGTTCTGGCCGAGCAGGCAGGCGGACACGCCGATGCGAATGAGCGACCGCTCGCCATTCTTCGCCGCTTTCACCGCCGCCGACCGCCGCCGCCGAACAAGGATCCCAGCACCCCGCGCATGATCTCGCGTCCGAGCTGCGTCCCGGCCGCGCGGGCGGCGCTCTTCGCCACCGAGGCCGCCATGTCCAGGGCGGACTCGCCGGCCCCGCGCGGCGCGCTCCACCCTCCCCGACCGCGCGGCGCCGGCCGGCTCTGCTGCGCCACCTCGGCGCGTCCGCGCAGCTTCTCGTAGGCCGACTCCCGCTCGGCCACCTGCTCGTAGTGGCCGAAGAGCGGCGAGCCGCGCACCACCTCGGCTCGCTCGGCGGGCGTGAGCGGCGCGAGACGGCTCGCGGGAGGGAGCACGAGCGCGCGCTCCACCGGCGCCGGCGTGCCGTCCTCCTGGAGGAGGGAGACGAGCGCCTCGCCGACGCCGAGCTGCGTGATGACCTCCGCCGCGTCGAGCCCGGGACGAGCGCGGAAGGTGTCGGCCGCAACCCGCACCGCCTTCTGATCGCGCGGGGTGAAGGCCCGGAGCGCATGCTGGACGCGGTTCCCGAGCTGCCCCAGCACCGTGTCCGGGAGGTCGAGCGGGTTCTGGGTGACGAAGTAGACGCCCACCCCCTTCGAGCGGACGAGCCGCACCACCTGCTCGATGCGCTCCAGGAGCGCCCGGGGCGCATCGTCGAAGAGGAGGTGCGCCTCGTCGAAGAAGAAGACGAGCCGCGGCTTCTCCGGATCGCCCACCTCCGGCAGCCGCTCGAAGAGCTCGGAGAGCATCCACAGCAGGACCGTCGCATAGACGCGCGGCGCGCGGATGAGCTCGTCCGCAGCGAGGATGTTCACCACCCCGCGCCCGCCCTCCACCGTCTGCATGAGGTCGTCGAGGTCGAGCGCCGGCTCGCCGAGGAGCTTCTCGCCGCCCTGCGCCTCCAGCCCCAGCAGCGCGCGCTGGATGGCGCCCACGCTCGCGGTGGAGACGTTGCCGTAGCGCGCCCTGAGCTCGGCCGCGCGGTCGGACACGTCCTGCACCATGGCGCGCAGGTCCTTCAGATCCAGGAGCAGCAGGCCGGCGTCGTCGGCCACGCTGAAGGCGAGCTGCAGCACGCCCTCCTGGATCTCGTTCAGCCCCAGGATGCGGGCGAGGAGGAGCGGCCCGAGATCCGAGACGGTGGCGCGCACCGGATGACCCTGCTTCCCGAAGACGTCCCAGAACGCGACCGGACACGCCTCGTACCGGAAGTCGGCCAGGCCGAGCTGCTGCACCCGCTCCGCCACGGGCCCCGCTCCGTCGCCAGGGCGCGCCAGGCCGGAGAGATCGCCCTTCACGTCGGCCATGAACACCGGGACTCCCAACCGCGAGAAACCCTCGGCGAGGACGCGCAGGGTGACGGTCTTGCCGGTGCCGGTCGCGCCGGCCACGAGCCCGTGACGGTTCGCCATGCGAGCGAGGAGCGCGAGGTCTTGCTGCGCGCGGGCGAGCGGGATGGCGAGCAGCGGACGGGGCATGGGCGGTCCTCCTCGACGCCCCTTACTTAGCGCAGCCGTTTAGGGTTGTCCTGAACGCCCGTCCCGGCTCGGTCCCGGGCATTCAGAACAACCCTGCCGACGCGTCGCGGGTTACCCTCGCCGCATGCACGACCCGCGCGCCCTGCTGCAAGAGCGGCTCGCCACGCGCCGCGTCGCGGTGGCGGGCTGGGAGCGGCGCGACGCGCGCATCGCGCTCCTCCGCCTGGCGGTCTTCGCGGCCCTGGCGGCGGTGGGCGTCGCCGCCCTCGCCCTGGGCCGGCTCTCGTCGTTCTGGATGCTCGTCCCCGCCGCCGGGTTCGTCGCGCTCATGGTCTGGCACGACCGCACCCTGCGCGCGCTCGCCCGCGCCCGCCGAGCGGTGGTCTTTCACGAGGCGGGGCTCGCGCGACTCGACGGGAGCTGGGCCGGGCGCGGCGACGATGGGGAGCGCTACTCGTCCGAGGACCACCCCTACGCGCGCGACCTCGACCTCTTCGGCAAGGGCTCGCTCTTCGAGCTCCTCTGTACGGCCCGCACGCGCCCAGGCTCGGACCTGCTCGCGTCGTGGCTGCTCGCGCCGGCCAGCGCAGGGGAGGTGCGATCGCGGCAGGGCGCGGTGGGGGATCTCGCGCCGCGGCTGGACCTGCGAGAGGACCTGGCGGTGCTGGGCGAGGACGTGCGGGCCGAGCTCCACCCGGAGCGGCTGGCCGCCTGGGCGGAGGCGCCGCGGCTCTTGCCGGGCTGGCTCGTCGCTCCGGCGCTCCTCGTCGGAGCGGCCGCGCTGGCGGCGCTCGTCGGCTGGTTCGCGGGCGCCGTGCCCGGCCTGGCCGTGGTCGGGATCGCGGCCGTGGAGTGGGTGGCCCTGCGCGCGGCGGCCGCGTCGCTGGGCCAGGTGCTTGGCGGCGTCGAGCGGCCCGGTCACGAGCTCCTCCTCATGGCGGAGCTGCTCGGCCGGCTCGAGCGCGAGCCGTTCGGCGACGAGCGGCTGCGGGCCCTGCAGGCGGCGCTCGGCGCGGGCGGTGACGTCGCCTCGCACCGCATCCGCGTCCTCTCGCGCATCGTCGAGCGCGCCGCCTGGGCCTCGAACCAGTTCTTCGCGCCGGTGGCATTCCTGGTCCTGTGGAAGCCGCAGGCGGCGCTCGCGATCGAGCGCTGGCGCGCCGCGCACGGACGGTCGGTGCGCGGCTGGCTCGGCGCGGCGGCGGAGCTGGAGGCGCTCTCGGCGCTGGCGGGGCACGCCTGGCTCCACCCGGCCGATGCCTTCCCCTCCGTCGACGACCTGGCCGGCGGCGCTCACCTCGACGGCGAGGGGCTAGGTCACCCGCTCCTCCCGGAGGAGCGGGTCGTCCGCAACGACGTGCGGCTCGACCCCGAAGCGCGCCTGCTCGTCGTCTCCGGCTCGAACATGTCGGGGAAGAGCACGCTCCTGCGCACGGTCGGAGCGAACGCCGTCCTGGCGCTGGCCGGCGCGCCGGTGCGGGCGCGGCGGCTCGCCCTCACCCCGGTCCAGGTCGGCGCCACGCTCCGCATCCAGGACTCGCTCGCCGAGGGGCGGTCCCGCTTCTACGCCGAGATCACCCGCCTGCGCGCGCTGCTCGACCTCTCCTCGCGCCCGCCGCCGGTGCTCTTCCTGCTCGACGAGCTGCTCGCCGGCACCAACTCGCGCGACCGCCGCATCGGCGCCGAGGCCGTGCTGCGCTCGCTCCTCGGGCGCGGCGCGATCGGGCTCGTCACCACCCACGACCTCGCCCTCTCCGAGATGGCCCCCGCCCTCGGCGCGGCGGTGAACGCGCACTTCGAGGATGAGGTGAAGGACGGCGAGGTCGTCTTCGACTACCGGCTCCGACCCGGCGTGGTGACCCACTCCAACGCGCTCGCGCTCATGCGGGCGGTGGGCCTGGAGGTGTGACCTCACCCACTGCGAAGCCGGGGAGCGGATCACGCTCTACCCTGGGTTCCTGAGACTCCTCGAGCCTCCGCGGACGAAATCCAGACGCGCCGCCATGTTTGCGCTCGCGTCCGGCCCGGCACAGGCCGTGCTTGATGCGGCATCGGTCGGCGGGCGAAGCGAGGGCGCCGCGCGCCAGGAGACTCCCACGTGAACAAACGCTCCCTGTTGATGAAGCTGTGCGTCATCGTCGCGACCTCGGTCTCGACGGTCGCCCCCGCCCTGGCCGCCGACGTCACCTGCTGGTTTCCGCCGAAGTTCTCTCCCGAGGCGGCCAAGCGGATCACCGACGCCCTGGGGGCGAAGGTCCCGGTGCAGCCGCGCATCGCCCAGAGCTACCCCGAGATCCTCCAGGCCTTCTCGGGCAAGGGCGACAACGTCGCGTACGTCGGCTCGTTCGTGCAGGCCATCCTGTCCGTCAAGCAGCAGGGCGTGACGCTGGTGCAGGCTGTCGACGGCAAGGAGTTTTACGGTGCGTGGATGGTCTACCCGAAGGGTGGCAACCCCACCGCCATCCTGAGTCAATCGCCGGCGGAGATCGCCTTTGCCAAGGGGGCCAGCTCGGGCGAGTCGGGAGCCAAGGCGGCCACGGGAGGCAAGGCCACCATCGCCACCTCCAGCCACGATGGCACCGCCGCGGCCATCAAGTCGGGCAAGGCCAAGGCAGGCTTCGTGAAGAGCTGGTGGTGGGAGGCCAACAAGGCCAAGTACCCGGAGCTCGACGTCTATCGCGTACCGGGCGTGTCGGACGCCAAGAACCCGGACAACGTCCTCACCGCCTCGCGGAGCCTCGACGTGGGGGTGCGCAACAAGCTCAAGGCGGCAGCGCTGGCGTCGGCGGCCGCGTTCGGCGCGAAGTCGGTGGCCGAGTTCAACGGGGACCTGTCCTTCACCATCTCCTTGATGCGCAGGGGCAAGATCGATCCCGCCGGCTACATGTTCGAGTGACCGCGCGGTCAGGCCCCGAGCTCAGGCGAATACTCCATGCTCATCCCGACCACGACTCGCGCCAAGATCTACGCCAGCTTCGGCGGCGCCACCGCGCTCTTGCTCCTCGTGGGAGCGGTGGCCTGGCTGGGCGCGAGCGGCCTCGTCGAGCAGCTGCGGAAGATGGCGGCCGACCGGTTGCCGGGAGTCATGGCCCTCGCGCAGTGCGACGAGGGACAGCTGTCGGTCAACGACGGCATCAAGGGCGCGCTCCTGCGGCGCAGCGGCGAGCAGGGTCGAGCGAAGGCGATCGAGCAGGTCGTCGAGAAGCTCGCCGCCGTCGAGGACGGCGCCAGGAAGCTCGAAGCCAGCCACCCGTCGCCGAGCGTCATGCGGCTGTGGAAGGCCTGGAAGGACGAATTCACGGCCTGGCGGGGGAACATCGACGCGATCGTCGCGCTCCTCGAGGACCGCAACCAGCGGGTGGCGTCCGGCACGAGCGCCATCGATCCCGAGCTGCTCGAGCTCGAGGACCGCGCGTGGAGCCGCTACAGCGAGGCCAACGTGATCTACCTCCGGGCCCGGCAGGCGCTCGACTCGCTCAAGACCGAGAGCCTCTCGGACGCCTCCTCGAGCGCCAGGGTGGGGGTCGACGACGGGGCGCGGGCCATTCTCATCATCTCCTTGGCCGTGACGATGGGCGCTCTCATCATGGCGGCGCTCGCCGTGGCCATGGCGCGCAGGCTGGGATCGACGATCCAGGATCTGGTCGCCGAGGCCGCACGGATGCGAGCTGCGGTCGCGGCCGGAGAGCTCCAGGTGCGCGGCGACCCGGCGCGGGTCGTCGCCGAGCTTCGGCCCGTCGTCGAAGGCATGAACGGCACCATGGCGGCCTTCGCCCGGCCCCTGGCGCAGAGCCGCGATTACCTGGAGCGGCTCTCCCGGGGCGACGTGCCGGCGCCCATCACGGACGCCTACCAGGGCGACTTCGACCGCACCAAGCAGGCCCTCAACCGCTGCATCGAGGCGCTCACGGCCCTGGTCGCCGACGGCCGCGCGCTGGCCGACGCCGCCGCCGAGGGCCAGCTCGCGACGCGCGCCGATGTCTCCCGCCACCAGGGCGAGTTCCGCAAGGTCATCGAGGGCTTCAACGGCACCCTGGACACGCTCATCGCCCCGGTCGAGGAGTCGCGGCGCGCCCTCGAGCGGCTCGCGAACCGGGACCTGACCGCGCGCGTGGACGGGAGCTATCGAGGCGACAACGCCCGCCTGAAGGACGCGCTCAACTCCACGGCCGACGCGCTGAACGAGGCCATGATCCAGGTGGCGGGGGCGTGCGAGCAGGTGACCTCGGCCTCCGCCCAGATCGCGAGCTCCTCGCAGTCGGTGGCTTCGGGCGCGGGCGAGCAAGCCTCCACGCTCGAGGAGACCAATGCTTCCCTGGAATCCATGGCCTCCATGACTCGCCAGGCGGCCGACAGCGCGGCCCAGGCGAGCGCGCTTGCCTCGGGCGCCAGCGCGAGCGCCGGTGGCGGCGCGGCCGCCATGGAGCAGATGAACGGCGCCATGGCGAAGATCCGGCAGTCGGCCGAGGGCACGAGCCAGATCATCAAGGACATCTCCGAGATAGCGTTTCAGACGAACCTGCTCGCCCTCAACGCCGCCGTGGAGGCAGCGAGGGCCGGCGAAGCCGGGCGCGGCTTCGCGGTGGTGGCCGAGGAAGTGCGTTCACTGGCGCTCCGGGCCAAGGAAGCGGCCGGGAAGACCGAGGAGCTCATCCGTCAATCGATGGCCCAGGCGGGCGAGGGCGCCGCCGCCGCCGCCCAGGTGAACGTGAAGCTCACCGAGATCCTGGGATCGGCGAAGAGAGTGGCCGACATCGTGGCCGAGATCGCGGCTTCGTCCAAGGAGCAGGCGGCCGGCATCGCGCAGCTCACCAAGGCCGTCGGCGACATGGACCAGATCACCCAGCAGAACGCGGCCAGCTCGGAGGAGTCGAGCACAGCAGAACGCGGCCAGCTCGGAGGAGTCGAGCAGCGCGGCCGAGGAGCTCAACGGTCAGGCCGAGGAGCTCGCCTCGCTGGTGGGGTCCTTCAGGACGAAGGGATCGACGAGCGCGAGGAGCACCTCCGTGGGCCGGCAGAACGACGCCGTTCCTCGGGTCGACGTCGTCATCGCGCGCGAGGACCTGCGCGAGGCACAGGCGCGCCGAGCGGGTTGAGCTCGCCCGCTCCGAGCGCCGGCCGGGCGCTGCGGTACATCCGTGCGCCCAGCCACGCCGCCGCCAGGGCCGCCGCGCCGAAGAAGGCGAGCGGCGCGACCTCGAGCCGGCCCTCCACCTTCCACGCCGAGATGACCATGGCGCAGATGGCGAGCGCCATGGCGATCGCCTTGACGGCGACGACCGACCCGAGGACGAGGCCGACCGGATGCCGCCGCCAGCAGAGGACGCCGGTGAGGATGGCCAGCGGCACCACCAGCCCGAGGTCGAGCGCCTGCACCACCATCGTCGTCTGCCCGAGGAGCATCGCCCCGGCCAGGTCGCCGCGCAGCCCGGCCGCGATGCGCGCGAGCCACATCGCGACGAG
>WNGR01007644.1_pt1 | contig 19550 bp, 15 predicted proteins | sample 5407581 | NCBI WGS metagenome assembly WNGR01 (sample SAMN13153383, study PRJNA577476) | soil metagenome | isolation source: 80 cm soil or saprolite under Garry oak tree replicate 2 | place: USA:California | collected 2016-06-15 | reverse complement strand
TCGCCGACGCGAAACACGACGGTATCGCCTTGCCGGACCGGCGGACCGAACAGACCTTCATAGAAGGCCGTGGAGCGCTCCAAATTCGAAACGGCGATCATGATGTTGTTCAAGCGCCGGGTTTGAATCGCCGGTCTCGTCTGCTGAGCCATCAGACCCGGTGACACCATCGTGGCGGACAGCGCGAGCAGCGCACTCCTGCGCGTCATCGCGCCGGGACCGCGTCGTCCAGTCAGGTCATCCATCGCTAGTTCTCTCGACTTGCTCGCTGAGGGTGATCGCCACATAGCGGTCGATCTATTGCGGTCTCTCCTGCGGCCTTCGCTCTATTATCAATAGCAACACCAATTCGAGAATCAAAGTTTTCCGTTGGGCGCGCTTGCATCCTGCAGAAACCGAATAAGCAACTTGCTCACTTGCTCCGGCTGCTCTTGCTCGAGCCAGTGTCCGGCTCCGTCTATAAGGTGGACCCCGCGCATCTGCGTGCAGGCGGTACTCTGCATGGTCTCGAATGCGCCGGGGTTCTGGAAAACGCCCCAATCGCTTTTGCCGCCGATGAATAACGACGGTACGTCGATCTTGCGGCCGCCGAATGTTTGCAAGTCGGCGATGAATCTGGGGCCCGTGCGCCGATAGCCCTGAAGGCCGCCCTGAAATCCTGTCCTTTCGTATTCCGCTGTGTAAACCGCCAACTCGTTGTCGGGCAGCCACTTGCAGGCGGCGATCTCCGCTGCCGTCGGCATCACCGCTGCCACGGTTTCCGCCATGCCCTTGCCGAGATCCATGATGTAATAGGTCGGCATCTTGGCCAGTTCTTCGGCAGTCAATGATGCGAGTCTGAAGGGCTTGTTCTGTTTCCAATCGGCGCTCTTGTAGTGATAGTAAGCGCGCAGGAAGGCGTGGACGCCCTGCGGGCAGTTTCGCATGTTGTCGTTCGCTTCGCGCGTCGTGTAGTACACCTGATAATGTTTGCGCGGCCGCGGCAGCTTCGCCAATTCGTCGTTGAGAGTGCTGGCACGTGGAGGAATTGCCGCGGTCTGTGTCGTACCTTCAACCGTATCGAATGGCAGCGCCGGCGGACCGGCGAACGGGGACGTCATCATGGCAACTGACCGGAACACGTCGGGTCGTATGAGGGCACAGTACGCGGCCACGCCCGAACCGGCGTCGCGTCCAACCACCGCGACGGTGCGGTAGCCGAAGGCGGATACCAGTCCAAGGGCATCCCGCACCAGATTGGTATGGCGAAACGGAAAGACATCGCCGTCATACGAGTCATCCCAACCTGTCGTACGACCATAGCCTCTCATGTCGGGAGCGAGCACATGAAAGCCCGCCGAAGCCAGAGACAGCATGACCTTGCGCCAACCGTATGCGATCTCCGGATATCCATGGAGAAGGAGGAGGCAAGGCCGGCCTTTGGACTCGAAGCCGGCTTCCAGAACGTGGAAAGTGAGACCGTTAATATTGGGGACGTAGCGGGAGCGAATGCCGGGCGGAAGCGGCAGCGGAGGAAGTTTCGCCGTGTCGGTCTGGACGATTGCAGCGCGAGCGACCTCAGACTGGACCAGGGTGCTGGATGCTGCTGCGGCGGCGGTCAGGATGAAGCCACGCCGTGTCGAGCCCGGTGCAATCTGAGCGCTGCTGGCTGCGTCGAGGGTTAGCTTCGCTTGCATGGGCATGTTCAAGCCCCCCATTGCATCCGGGATACCCCAGATTCTCCCAAACTGGCCGTGAATACTCGCGTTTTTCCGGCCTTTCTGCAAGACACGCGGATGCATGACCAGCCGGGCGTGCGTCAGTCGGAATCCCGTCTCCGCCAAGAGCGGCGCGGGAAACACCCGGAATACGCCGGACAAGGCGACCGTCAAGCTGGCGGCGCTGCACTTCTACCAGCTCTCGATGCCGGCGCCGAAAGCACCGGCGGGGTCATATGACAAGGCTGCATTCGAACGGGGCAAGACGCTTTTCAACGGCATCGCCAAGTGCGCGACCTGCCACGTGCCGCCGCTCTACACCGAGCCGGGGTACAATCTGCATGCGCCCAGCGAGATCGGGATCGACGCATTCCAGGCCGACCGTTCACCAACCAGGGGCGATCCGCAACGGGGCGCCTTGGATCGCTCCAAAAAACGTAGCGGACGACACGCGGCGAGATCACGCCGGGACGGGATAACTGCCCGTCTTTCCTGCAGTTTTAATTTTTTGACCCTATGGGCTCGCGAGCGTATCCTAAGGATCATCACTGGGGATGCGCCGTCCGAACTGATGGCCCAACGGCAAGCGGCCGAACGACCAAGCTCGACGGACCCCATTGACGGATAGAGAACCAAACGGCGGTCGAGGAAGCCGCTGGATTTTAGGCGTAGTTCACAATCTGGGAGGCGTTCTCGAAGGACGCCGCTGAAGGTGCGGGGAAAAGTCGTTCTCGGTCTTTGTGTCTTGTTGATTGCGTTTGGATTTGCGTTTCTGCGAATCGAGGATGATGTCATCCACCAACCATCTCGCGCGGTGATGAACAATCCGATTGATGTCCCACCGCAGTCTTCCGACACAAACAAAACCGCATCGCAATCGTCGGTAAGCGATGATCCTTTTGCCGGCTTGGAGAATTATCTTCCAGAATTGGAGCGCAGAATCGCAAAGTCCTGCGATAATGCCTGCAATGCCGGCGGCATTTCCGGCACTGTCCAAATCACAGGCGATCGCCTCGAGGTCGACCCACCCACATATTCCACGCGGAGGAGGGGCAAATTCCAGTTCAAGCGGATCGATATCAACGAGGATGGAGAATTTGAATATCTCATGAGCATCGAGGACCGTGATTTCTGTGCCAGCGCCGGCTGCCTGACCGAACTCTATTGGCGGGACGGCACTCGGTTTCGCCCGATTGTCTGGGGGCATAACATCTGGTTCAGCAAGCTGAAGACGAACGGATTTTTCGACGTTGTCGCAGGTTACAAGGGACCTGGTTTTGAATTTCAGGGACCGTTCGATTTATACAAATGGAATGGGTCGGCGTACGCACCATCGGGGCTGGTCCGAATAAAGGCGAATGAGAACAGCGTTTGGCTGGCGCCGGATGGAAAAGAATACCCCTATGAGTCGTCATTCGTGGCGCTGCCGCATCAGCGCGCGCCGAGGACCGGTGGTTTAGGCGCAATCATAAGTGACTCGCCAACCCCGAGGCCAAGTTTTGACTGCAGCAAGGCATCAACCCCGGTTGAAATAACAATATGCACGAATGCCGATTTAGCCCGACTGGATGGCAGCGTTGGACAGGCTTATCAGGAGGCACTCAGGCGCAGCCCGAGTGAACAGCGCAAAGGCCTGGCCGAGCAGCAACGGCGCTGGATTGAAAAGAGAAATGCAACGTGCGCGGCAGATGCCCAGGCGCTCCGAATGGTCTCCTGCCTGACGGAAGCGATCTCCACACGAACTCAGGAATTGGAACTTGCAAAATCATCTGCCGCCGTCGCCTTGCAATCGACCGAAGAGGCAGAATCACTTTCCACTCGGCTGCAGACCGACATGAAGGATTGCGAAGAGAAGGCTTCAAGGGACCTTGCAGCTTCTTACCTGCTTCTGATCACGGTATCCCATTCCAGTCCAAATAGCACCGAATCCACGATCCGTCCGGGAGAAAAATTCGGACTCGTTCCCGGGACTCGCGTTGTCGAGGGTATTCGCGATCGGTCCTTCACACCATACCTCGGAGAGCTGAAGGTGCGAATGACAGATGCGGCTCGGCACGAGAAAATGAATTGGAGCACGCCGGGACAGCTCGTACGGATGTTGAGTGCGCCGCGTGCCAGTTTTTCGGATGGGATCAGACTGGGCTTTGATCAACCGGGTTCAGTGCCCACAAATCAATGGAGCGGTATTTATCCTTCACCGCCGGTCGGGGATTGCTACTGGGTTGGGGTGATTGTCGCAAACTGATCAGGTGCGCGATCCTTTCAGGCCGCCGCCGAAGCGACCGCACCGTATCACTGCAACGGATCATCCTCAGCGCCCGAAATAGACGTGGCGCTGTCTTTTGTGGCCGGGTCAGGACCTCGTCCCTCGGCAAAGGCGAGCTCTTCCATGCGCGCTCCCCGCAACAGCCCCGGGAGGGCATAGTTTCCCTCGTTGCAGCGCGGCTCGTAATAAATTCTGTTCGCCTGGTCGCTCTGCTTGGTGAACACTTGCGTGCAACATAGCAATTGCCATGCGGATCGCGTCTCACGTCCAGCCGAGCCGCCGCATGACCGCGCGACCCATCACCCAGTCCTTGTCCTGCTCGGACAGGAACGGCAGTTCCTCGGTGAAGTGGGTGATGCGCTGCTGGTAGGTGAAGTTCGGGAAGCGGTCGATGCCGGCGGTGAGGTCGGTGCCCCAGAAACTGCGGCGCGGGCCGAAGGCGTCGAACACGCGCTTGAGGTGATCGGTCAGGTCGCGGAACGGGTAGGCTTGCGATGACTTGTGTGGCACCGAAGACATCTTGACTTGGACGTTCGGGTGCTTCGCGAACTCGACCACCTCGGCGATGGCTTCCGGGATCTTGCCCTGCTTCGCCGTTTCATCGGACAGGTTCATGTGATCGATGATGAAGACGAGATCCGGATTGCGCTCGACCATACGCAAGAAGTCGCGCGCGCGGCCTGCGGTCGACGTCATCACCGGGATGCCGGCCTTGGCGGCGGCCGGCCAGAACCAATCGGCGGTGCCGTCGGTGAGCCAACCGGCCTGCAGACGGTTGAAGGTGTGGCGGACGCCCAGCATGCCGGGCTGATCCTTCCAGGTGGCGAGCAGGTCCTTCGATTTCGGATCGTCGAGCCGCAGGCGGCCCATCAGCGCAAAACGATGCGGCCACTTCTTCGCCGCCTCCATCGCGTATTCGTTGTGATAGCCTTCCCAGGACGGCGGCACGATGACGACGCGGTCGACACCGGCCTCGTCCATGCGAGCCAAGAGCTCGTAGTACGAGAACGGCCGCGGGATGTGCGCCTGCCCGATGCCGTCGGCGGGCCAGGGACGCTCGGGCGTATGCGCGAGCCAGATGTGGACTTGCGCATCGACGATCATGCGGCGCGCGGGCTGTGCCTTGGCGGGTTCGGATGCTTGTGATGCCATCGCGAGACCTGCTCCGGCGGCGACGGTGGTGGTGAGAATATCGCGTCGTGACAACATGGGCGGGCTCCTCCTTCGCCGGCATTCGGGCGATGCCTTGGCGTGCGGCAGTCTACCAGACCGCCGACCCCGCGACCAACCTTCCCATCGGCACGCCGAATGGGCCGGTGACTATCGCCCCCGGACAAGCGCGGCCGCGACCGCAGACGTTTGGTGTTCTCGTCATCGAACGCCTTCCCGAAGGCGGCTCGGCTTGTGGACGAGTTGAGTCCGTTTTATGCTTGAGGATCAAAACAGATGGGACGCCCGCCAATTCGAAAGATGGGATCGATCAGCGCCCCATCGCAAAGCTCGGGAGGACAGTATGACAAGAATGATGTTGGGATTAGCGGCAGCCGGGTGCCTGGTCACCTCGCTCAATGTCACCTCGCTCCATGCGCAGGGCACTGATCCCCAGCCGACATGCAAGATGTGCCCGGGGACCTACATTCCGCTCGACGAACTACAAGCGTACGTCAAGAAGGCGATTGCCGAGAAGCGGGTTGATCAACAGGTGCGCGACGTCGATATCGGCAAGGCCAATATCGGAATTGGCATCGTGCATCGCGGAAAGCTCGACGGACCGGCGCCGAACTCGGTCGCCGAACACGACCTGGTCAGCGAAGTCTATCACATCATCGAGGGGTCGGGCACGCTGGTGCTGGGTCCCGACATCCTCGACATGAAGCGCCGTCCCGCGACCCAGGAGACCGTGCGTCTGTTCAATGGACCGGGCAACAACGGCTCGTCGGTTCGCAATGGAGTGAGCTATCAGCTCAAGGCCGGAGACGTTGTCATCATTCCGGCCGGCACCGGGCACTGGTTCACCAAGATCGACGACCACATCACCTACCTGATGGTGCGGATCGATCCCGACAAGGTGACCCCGCACAAGGACGAAGCGGCGTCGCAGGCGTATCTCAAAGAACAGCGCCGCTGACGATCGGCGGAGAGGATGTGCTTATCTCCCTCTCCCCGCTTGCGGCCGCTTGCGGGGAGAGGGATGGACGTGTCGGAGCCTCCGACAGTCGGTCTCAGCCGAGGAGCAGGGTTTGCGCTTGATCTGGCCGTGGCAAGACCGGAAACACCGATTTTCCTGGCTGAAGGCGGGCACGTTCACGCTCATGTTCGGGCCGGCGATCTGGCTGGTTTATCAGGTCGGCACTGACCAATTCGGACCGGTTCCGCTCGGGGGAATGACTTACTGGTCGGGGGTGTGGGCTACCGCGCTCCTGCTCTTGGCTTTGGCGATAACACCGGCTTTGACGATATTTCATTGGAGCCGGCTCATCATCGTGCGACGAATGATCGGGGTGACGGCGCTCGCCTATACGGTCGCGCATATCGTCATCTATTTCGCATTGCGGTTTTGGGACTTTGCGCACATCGCCCAGGAGATGGCGACCAGGCTTTCCCTGATCGTGGCGACCGTCTCCACAATGGGCTTGATCGTGCTCGGCGCGACGTCGCTCGATGCGGCGGTTCAGAGCATGGGGGCGAAAGGCTGGAACCGGCTGCACAGCGCCGTCTACGTGACCACGGCCTTGGCCCTCATTCACTACCTGCTGTCGCCAGGATCATTCCCGGAGCAGTTCCTGATGAGCGGAATGTTCTTCTGGCTCACGGTCTGGAGGGTGCTCAACCGCCGTGGGCGGGGAGGCGATGCGAGGGCGTTGGCGATGCTGGCGGTGGCTTCGTGCCTGTTCACGGCGGTTTTCGAAGCGGGCTGGATCTGGGCATACCATGGCTACGAGCCGTTGGGGACTCTCCGGAACAACTTCACCCTGGACCTCGGCATCCCGCCGGCGTGGCAGATCCTCGCGCTGGGACTCCTGATCGCGGCAGCAGCCTTCACCCGGCAGGCTCTCCGCCTCAGCGCGGCAGGCCTCGACGCCCGCAAAATCGGCTAGTCCGCCCCTTGTATTAGCGAAATTATTCGATCAGCTCGGTGGCATCCCGCAGCAGCGCCTGCGGAACGGTGAGGCCGAGGGCCTTGGCGGTCCTGAGGTTGATGACCATCTCGAACTTGGTCGGGAGCTGCACCGGCATGTCGGAGGGCTTCTCGCCCTTGAGGATGCGGCCGGCATAAGTGCCGGCGACGCGATAGTGCTCATAGAGATCGGCGCCGTAGCTGATCAGGCCTCCAGCCTGGGCGTATTCGCGGTTCGGAAACATTGCGGCAATGCCGTAGCTCGCCGACAGCCCGATGACCTGATCCCGCCAGACGTTGAACAAAGCTTCGGTGGAAATGACGAACGCGGCACCAGCTCGCAAATCACCTTCAGCCGCTCGGGATTGAGCTCTTCGGTGCGCCGGCCCGCGCCGGTCACGTTCGCTTCCGGCCGATCGGGATTGGCGACCAGTCCGAGCTCGGCCGGATCGCCTGCAATGGCAAAGACGATGGGGATGGTCGAGGTCGCGCCCATGGCGGCGCGGACCGTGTTCGCGCTGGTCAGGCAGACGATCACCTTCGGATTTCGGCGCACCAGATCGGCCGCCAATGCCGGAAGCAGCGCGGCCTGACCCTCCGCCGAGCGGTACGCGATCGTCACGTTGCGGCCTTCGACGAAGCGGGTGTCCTCGAGGCCCTCGAGAAAGGCGTCGAGGCGGTCCGCGATCGGGCCAAACGACAAGCTGTTGAGGATCCCGATCTCCGGCACCACCGCCCGTTGTGCAGAGGCGGCGATCGGCCAGGCAGCCACCGCGCCGCCAAGCAGGGTCATGAACTCGCGCCGGGATGCTGGATAAACGGCCTGGCGATTCTCCATCGACCGACCCCATTCAAAAACCGGTGGGCAATTATCCAAGTCTACCAGCGTCTGTGCTCGTTCGCACCTACGAAGGCCGGCCGGCGCAATCAGGATGCGTCTGCGTGGCAAAGCGAGGCGGCACCCCGGCGAAGGTGGTCGCTTCGCCGGCTTGAGGAAACGGATGACTCAAGTTGCGCGAAATGCTCCATAAGGAAAATAAATAGCGCCCCGCCCCGAAGGGGTAGCCCCATCCCGGCGCTGCTGATGGTCGAAAAATATTTCTAGATCATCCCGAACTCGATGAACCTGCTGCCGAGTTGGGACGTTCCTCCTGCAAAAATCCGAATTAAGACACAACCCCGCTTGCGGGGAACCCGAAATCAGCGTAGCCTGTCTTAATTATGTAACGTATTTTCAAAAGTGGGAGGCGACGAATGCTCCGAACCCGTGCACTGCTCACAACAAGCATGGTACTTGCGGTCGTGGCTCTCTTGCCCGCGGCAGCACAGCAGGCGCAAAATCCCGCCTCTCCAGCCGCAAGCGACCATAGCACAACCCTGCAACTCTATTGCCTCGGCTGCCACAGCGGTCCGACGCCATTTGCAGGACTGAACCTGGAGCCCTTGGACTTCAACAATCTCGGGGCCAACGGCGAGATCTGGGAGAAGCTGATCCGCAAGCTGCGCGGTCGCCAGATGCCGCCTGCCGGCATGCCGCGGCCCGAGGAGGCCACCTATGATGCGCTCGTCAAGTATATCGAGACTGGGCGCGATCGCTTGGCGGAGGCCAAGCCCAATCCCGGACGTGCCACGCTCCATCGGGTGAACCGGACGGAGTATGGCAACGCCATTCGCGATTTGCTGGCGCTGGAGATCGATGTTGCTGACCTGCTGCCGGCCGACGACATCGGTTACGGCTTCGACAACATCGGAGACGTATTGAGCGTGTCGCCCTTGCTGATGGAACGCTATCTTGCGACCGCAGCCAAGATCAGCCGGCAGGCGATAGGCGATGTCACGATGCCCCCGGCCTATCAGACCTACACCGTTGCGCACGGACTGAGGCAGATCGAACGCTTGAGCAAAGACGCGCCGGTCGGCTCGCGCGGCGGCACCGTCATTCAGCACCGCTTCCCGGTGGATGGCGAATATGAGATTTCGGTGAGTCTGCAGCGGGGCCGCAACGAAGACGTTTTGGGAATGGGCCAGGATAGCAGGCTCGATCTGAGGCTCGACGATCAAAGGCTTCAGCTGTTTACCATCGCCCGCAATCAGAGAGCGGCCCAGCTTGGCGCCGGAACCGCCCCTGACGCGAACCTCAAGGTCCGCCTGCCGGTGAAGGCCGGCACCCACGAGCTTGCTGCGACCTTCATGAAAGATACGGTGGTCGCGGAAGGCATCATCGATCGAGTCCGCGACGATCAGGTCAGGACCTACTTCGAAGGCGTGGGGGGCATCTCGATTGCCGGCCCGTTCAAGGTCGAGGGGCCCGGCGCAACGCCCGCCCGCGACAAGATCTTCATCTGCCATCCGGCCGCGCGCGCCGAGGAGGAGGCTTGCGCGGAGAAGATCCTGGCCAGCCTCGCCCACCGCGCCTATCGGCGCCCGATTGTCGCCGACGACATGCAGCAATTGCTCGCCCTCTACCGGCAGGGCGCCCAGGGCGGCGGTTTCGAATCGGGGGTGAGACTGGCGCTGCAGAAGGTTCTGGTGTCGCCCGATTTCATCTTCCGTGCCGAGATCGATCCAGTGGACGCGCCGCCCGGGAGCGTCCACAAGATCAGCGACATCGAGCTGGCCTCGCGCCTGTCGTTCTTCCTGTGGAGCAGCATTCCCGACGACGAGCTGCTCGCCGTCGCCGAGAGCGGTCGACTGAGCGACAAGTCCGTCCTGGCGGCGCAGGTGCGGCGCATGCTGGCCGATCCGCGCTCCCAGGCGCTGGTGAAAAACTTCACCGGCCAATATCTGTTCCTGCGCAATATCGAAAGGATATCGCCAGATTCGGCGTCCTTCCCGAATTTCGACGAGAATTTGCGTCAGTCGCTCGCGAAGGAAACGGAGCTTGTGGTCGAAAGCACGCTGCGCGAGGACCGCAGCGTCGCCGATCTGCTGAAAACGGACTACACCTTCCTTAATGAGCGCTTGGCCCAACACTACGGGATCAAGGGCATCTACGGCAGTGAGTTCCGCCGCGTGAAGCTTGAGGACCCGAGGCGGCACGGCCTCCTGGGGCAGGCGAGCATCTTGACGGTCACGTCCTATCCCAACCGCACCGCGCCGACGATCCGCGGCAAGTGGGTGCTGTTGCAGATCCTGGGCACGCCGCCGCCCCCGCCGCCGCCCAACGTTCCGTCGTTGAAGGACGACGCGACCACAAAGAACTTGACCATGCGCCAACGCATGGAACTGCACAGGTCCAATCCCACCTGCGCCGCCTGCCACAAGATGATGGATCCGCTCGGGTTCGCGCTTGAGAACTTCGACGGCCTTGGGCAATGGCGCGACACCCTTGGACTCGGGGCACCGATCGATTCCTCCGGTGTCCTGCCCGACGGCACGATGTTCGACGGGCCGGCGGGCTTGCGCGAGGTCCTGGTGACCAAACAGGACATGTTCGTGGAAACCTTTACCGAGCAGCTGCTTACCTATGCGCTGGGTCGGGGCGTGGAAGAGTACGACCGCCCTGTTCTTCGCCAGATCACGCGCGAGGCTGCCTCGGATAACCAGCGGTGGTCATCCATCATTCTCGGTATCGTCAACAGCGCTCCGTTCCAAATGAGGAGGATAAGCGATGGTAATAACTAGGAAATCGATTCCCCGCAGGACCTTCTTGCGCGGGACGGGTGCGGTTCTTGCCTTGCCCGTGCTGGACGCCATGACTCCGGCCTTTGCCGCCGAAACGGCACGGCCGATCCGCATGGCGTTCATGCAAGTCCCGAATGGGATCATGAACCTGAAGAACGAGTTCGCGCCCAAGGCCGAGGGTCCCCTGGGGGAGATGACCAGGATTCTCGAGCCGCTGTCGGACCACAAGGACCGGCTGGTGGTGATGTCGGGGCTCGATTCACAACAAGCCGCGGGCCTCAATTTCGAAGTGGGCGGCGACCATCCGCGCGCCTGCACCGCCTGGCTGACGGGAACGCACGCGAAGATGACCTCCGGTGCGGACCTGCACGCCGGAATCTCGGTCGACCAGATCGCGGCGAGGCAGTTCGGCAAAGAGACGCAACTCGCCTCGCTCGAGATCGGGCTGGAATCGCCGGAAGTGGTGGGCGCCTGCGAGTCCGCCTATGGCTGCGCCTATTACAACACGATCTCGTGGCGCAACGAGACCTCGCCGCTGCCGATGGAGAACCGCCCCCGGGCCATCTTCGAACGTCTGTTCGGCGAAGGCGGCACCAATCCGGAGGGGCGTCTGGCGATGCGGCAGGAGGAGCGCAGCATCCTCGATGCCATCAACGCGGACGTCAGGCGGCTGCGCGGAAAGCTCGGCGGAACGGATCGCGGCAAGATCGACCAGTATCTTGAGGCGATTCGCGATGTCGAGCGCCGCATGCAACTGGCGGAGAAACAGACCGACCGCGAGGTGCCGCAGATCGAAGGCCCCGCCGGCGCTCCGGAAGTCTTCTCGGAGTACTTCAAGCTGATGTCCGATCTGATGACTCTCGCCTGGCAGACCGACATGACGCGGGTCATCACGTTCATGATGGGCCACGAGATGAGCGGCCGCGCCTATCCGGAGGTGGGATTTGGCGATGCCCATCACCCCTGCACGCATCACCAGGGCGATCCCGAGAAGATCGAGAAGACCGTCAAGATCAACACCTTCCATATAAAGATGTTGGCCTATTACCTCGACAAGCTGCGTTCCACGCCGGACGGCGACGGCTCGCTGCTCGATCACTCGATGATCCTCTACGGTGCCGCGCTCAGCGACGCCAACCTGCACCTCTACACCGACCTGCCGCTCTTGCTGGTCGCTGGCGGTGTTGGCGGGATCAAGGGCGGGCAGCATGTCCGCTATCCCAGGCGCACGCCGTTGACCAATCTGCTCCTCACCATGCTGGACAAGGCCAATGTTAAGGGTGTGGAGAGCCTGGGCGACAGTACGAAGAGGGCTGAATTGCCGACCGTCTAACGCACGCACGTGTGTCCCTTGGGTCCTCGCGAAAGCGGGGACCCAGGGTTGCGGTTGCAGGATAGATAGAGCGCACCCGTCCGCTCATTCCCGCGCAAGCGGGAATCGAGGGGCGGATTGCTGAGAGAGCTGTTTGTGAATCAACTGGAACGGAAATCTTATGGGAGAACGGCGATGAACATTCGGGCAATGATGTTGGCGGGACTGCTGGGCTCGACGATCTTTGCGGGCGCAGCGCTTGCCGCCGATACGAGCAGTGTGCCGCTGGTGACCGCGGCCAAGCAAGGGGACCGCGCTGCTGTGCGTTCCTTGCTGAACGGCATCCCGCAGAAGGTTATCGCCGGGCCCGAAGGCACGGCCGCGTTGGTCTGGGCGGCCGCCCGCAATGACCTGGAGATGGCCGATCTGATCCTGCGCGCGGGCGCAGACGTGAAGGCGGCCAATGAATTCGGCGCCACCGCGATTTATGCGGCTGCGGCCCACCCTGATTCGGCCATGACCGAGAAGCTCCTGGCGGCCGGGGCCGATCCCAATGTCGCGCTGACCTCGGGCGAAACCGCGCTTATGGAGGCGGCGCGACGGGGCAACCTCCCAACGGTGCGGGCGTTGCTGTCGAGCAAAGCAGACATCAACGCGAAGGAGACCAAAGGCGGACAAAACGCCTTGATGTGGGCGGCATCGCAGCGTCACACCGCGGTGGTCGAGGAGCTGGTGCGGCGCGGCGCCGACGTCAATGCCGGTGCAAAATCCGGGTTCACGCCGCTGATGTTTGCCGCCCAGCGAAATGATGTGGACACCGCCGGCATTCTGCTCCGCGCCGGCGCGGACGTGAATCACGTCCAGTCGGAAGGGCAGTTTACGCCCCTGATCATCGCCGCCGCCATGGTCAACACGCGGATGGTGGACCTGCTGCTCGACAATGGCGCCAAACCCGACCTCGTCGACTGGAGAGGTTACAACGCTCTCCTTCTCGTCGTGCGGGATTCGCATTACGGGCTCGACTTGGCGCGAAAGGACGAGATCGTGAAGGTCGTGAAGTCGCTCCTTGCGCACGGCGCGGACCCGAATTTCCGTCTGCATCAGCCGAAGGCTCAGACCATCATCGAGGTGTCACTGGACGGCGCCACGCCGCTGTTGTTGGCTTCGGAAGTCAACAACACGGCCGCAGTCAAGGTGCTGCTCGACGCTGGGGCGGATCCGCACGCGACCACCGAGTATGGCACGACCGCGCTGACGCTGGCGTCCGGGGCGGGCACGGACGAACAAAGGCCAAGGCCGCCCGAAGAACGGGCGATGGCGATCGAGACCGTGAAGCTCCTCGTCGAGCGCGGCGTCGACGTGAAGGCGGCCGGACAGTTCGGCTGGTCCGCACTGCACGCGGCTGCCTACCAGGGGTTGACCGATGTCATTGAATTCCTGGTCAGCAAAGGCGCAGACGTCAACGAGTTTGACGCCTTCGGGCAGACGCCCTTGAGCATCGCCCTCGCCGTCCTCACCCAGGACATCGGGCAGCGCCGTCCCCAGATCCCGCGCCGATACCGCAAGGACGTCGCCGATCTTCTTCTGAAGTTGGGCGCCACCCCGCTTGACAAGTCCGGGGTCGTGGCTGTCTTCCAGCGCACGGGGGACCTGGAGGCTGGGCGGTCACCCACTCAAGAATAGCTCATCTCCTGACGGGCACCGCGCCCCGGCGCGGTGCCCGTTACCCTGACGTTGCGCGCGGGCCCCGGCGTCCCGGAAGGGATGATGGGGCCCGCGCATTTGCATTGGCGGCAAGATTGCGGGATTATCGTGTTGACCGATCCGCCCGGCGATCGCGGGGCCGCCATCGCAAATCCGCCTCCCAATAGGGGTCGTTGGATAGGGGGATTCCAGGTCGCATGTTCGCGTAGTGAAACGTCACAAGGAGGGTTGCGAAATGGTCAAGTTCGGGTGGTTCGCAATTGCAGGAGCTTCGGTGCTGTGCTGCGCTCCTGCTTGGGTTACCAGCGCGCAAGCCCCAGCCCAAGGGCCTTCCTTCGCACTATACTGTCGCGGTGAACTGAAAACGTTCAGGACCGATGGGGGCAAGGTCATCAGGACACCGTTCAAGTGGGCGAAAGAAGCTGCCACCAAGGAACGTCCAGGCGCTGGTGAATGTGCGTGGGCTGATGGCGCGCCCCAGGGGATGGAGGGGAAGCCCGGTGAGAGCGGCACCATCCTGGGCAATCTTGGACCGTTCGACACCTTGCCAATCGAAACAGTCGGGAAGTTTTGCGTCACCAAGGCGAGCAGTCCGGGTGATGTGGTCGTCCGCCAGGTGCTGCGTCACCTTGGCCACCAGACCCAACCCTATCACATCCCACCATTTTCCGCCGAGGGCTGCTCAGGCTGACAGTCAGGCGAGGAAATGCAACACCCGTTTCCTGAGCGCTTTGTCGATGCGCTCCCTAGGCTCATCGAATGGGTGGGTCGAATCTGCATCGCATCGATGGCGCTCGTCCTCGCTTCGCCCGCCATGGCCGAGAAGGGCAAGCTGCGCGAGCGGCTCACCCCCGAGGTCATGGCGGTGGTCTACCCCGGCGGCGCCGAACGGCTCGGGCCCGAGGAGGGCTCGCCGCCCGCCATCGCGGTGTACCAGGGCGACAAGGCGGTCGCCTACGTGTTCTCGACCCTCGATATCGTGGCCGCCACCGGCTATTCGACAACCCCCTTCGACGTGATCGCCGGCGTCGATCTCGACGGCCGCATCACCGGAGCCAAGGTGGTGTTCCACAACGAGAACTATATCGTTCACGACATCGGTCGCCAGCGCTTGCTCGACAGCTTTCTTGCCCGCGAGGCGGGCAGGCCGCTGCGCGGCGCCCCCGCCAATGCGCTGCCGCCGGACTATGTCACCGGCGCGACCATCAGCGCGCGCGCCATGCGCGCCGCCGTCCTCGCCACCGCCGGCCTGGTGTTGCGCGGGCGCGTTGCGCGGAGCGCGGTGACTGTTCCGACCCTCGATGCCGAGAGCTACAGCGCCAAGTCGTGGGACGCGCTTCTCGCCGAGGGCGCCGTGGTGCGCCGGCGGGTGACATCGGGCGAGGTTGCGGCGGCCCTCGCCGAAGCGGGCGCGTCCAATGTCAAGCTCGAAGTGCCGCTCCGCAAGGCCGACGATCTCTTTATCGAATTCATGACCGCCTTGTTCACGCCGGCCGCCATCGGCGCCAATCTGATCGGCGTGCCGAAGTTCGAGGATTACAAACGCCAGATGCCGAGCGGCGGCCAGGCGATCTTCGTCGCCTCCAACGGTCCTTACGATTTTCTCGGCACAAAATACTTTCGCGAGTCCGAGGGCCACCGCTTCGATCGCCTGCGCCTCGTTCAGGACGGGCGGACGTTTGGTTTCGTGCAGGACGACTATACCTACCCCGCGGGCTTCAAGGGGCAGCAGAATGCCGGGGTGTTCGCGCTGCCCCCCAACTCGGGCTTCGACCCCGTAAAGCCATGGCGGCTGGAGCTCCTGGTCCATGGCGCCGGCGCCACGCCGGCGACAGTCGCGTTCGCCCTCGACTACAAGGTGCCGGAGGCGCTTGTTCTCATGCCCGCAGAGCCGGAGCCGGAGCCAGCGGCGGTCGCCGCCTGGGTCGAGGCCTGGAGCGAGGCCCGGGTGAATGTTGCGATTCTTGTCGCGCTGCTCACGGTGCTCACCCTGATCTTCGTTTTCCAAGCGACGCTGGCGCGTTATCGCCTTGCCCATCGGCTGGTGCGTAACGGATTTCTGCTCGTCGTTCTGGTCTGGCTCGGTTGGACCGCCGGCGTGCAGCTCTCGATCGTCAATGTCATGAACTATATCTTGGCGCCGTTCAATCACCTCGATATCGGCTTCTATCTCGCCGAGCCGTTGATGGTCATCATCGCCCTCTACACCCTCGCCGCGCTGCTGCTGATCGGGCGCGGCGTGTTCTGCGGCTGGCTGTGCCCGTTCGGGGCGCTGCAGGAGCTGCTCGGCCAGTTGTCCCGCGCGCTGCGCGTGCCGCAATGGAACCCATCGGCGGCGCTGGAGAAGCGCTTGTGGCTGGGCAAGTATATCGCCGCCGCAGTGGTGCTGGTGTTGGTGATGACCGAGATCGACCCATCGGGGGCTACCATCGAGATCGAGCCGTTCAAGACTGCGATCACCTCGAAATTCACCCGCGCCTGGCCCTATGTGCTCTACGCCGGTGCGTTGCTGGCCATCGGGCTGTTCTCCGAGCGGGCCTATTGCCGCTTCCTGTGCCCGCTCGGTGGCGTGCTCGCTTTCCTCGATCGGCTGCACCTCATCGATCTGCTCAAGCGCCGTCCCGAATGCGGCAATCCCTGCCATTTGTGCGAACGGTCGTGCCCCGTGCGGGCGATCGAGCCGACCGGCAAGATCAACACAGCGGAGTGCTTCCAGTGCCTTGATTGCCAGGTCGAATATTACGACGACACGCGGTGCCCGCCGCTGGTGCGGGCCGCCAAGCTGCGCAACGAGGCAAAGCCGGCTGCTGTCATGGTGGAAAATGCCTGAAGAGAAACTCACGGCTCGTGCAGGCACGCCCGGTTTCGATCCCGCGGCGTCGGTTTCGACGCGCCGCCGAGCCTTGCGCATCGTTGCGGCGGTTGCCGGCCTGCCGCTGATCATCGCGGCGGTGCGCGCGACCGCGCCGAAAGGCCAGTTGCACAGTTGGCAAGGCGAGGTGCTCGGCGCCCTCTCCGAGCTCACGCTATGGCATACCGACGCCGCCTTCGCGCAACGTACGATCCTGCGGGTGCGCCATGAGATCGAGCGCTTCGAGCGGATCTTCAGCCTGTATCGGCGGGACAGCGAAATCTCGCGCCTCAATGAAGCCGGCAAGCTTCCCAAGCCGGCGCCCGAGCTGCGCGCGCTGGTCGAGGAAAGCCAACGCCTCGGTGTGCTGAGCGGCGGCGCCTTTGACATTTCGGTGCAGCCGTTGTGGCGGCTATACGAGGCGCATTTCTGGTCGCATACCGACATCCAACCGGACATCGCGGCCCGCGCGCGCGACGTTGCCCGCGCCCTGGTGGATTTCCGCCAGATCGACTGCGGCGCGGCCGCCATCGGGTTCGCGCGCGCCGGCATGGCGATGACCCTCAACAGTATTGCCCAGGGTTACATCACGGACGCCATCGCCGACATGCTGCGCAATGAAGGCTTCGAGAGCGCGGTCGTCGATCTGGGCGAATTCCGCACCCTGGGCCGCCACCCGGATGGACGCCCCTGGCGGCTTGGCATCCGCGATGGCAGGGCCTCGGGCAGCGTCGACCGCATGGTCGAGCTCGAGGACATGGCACTCGCCGTATCGGGTGGTTACGGCACGACATTCGAGCCGAGCGGCCGCTTTCACCATATTTTTGATCCGCATACCGGCGCGAGCGCCAACAGCCTTGTCGACGTGGCGGTGATCGGTCCGAGGGCGACGGCAGCGAACGGGCTGTCGACCTCCATCTGCGTCGCCGGGGAGGGTCAAGCGTCGACGCTGCTCGCGGCGTACCCGGGAATGCGGGCGATCCTGACACGGCTGGACGGGACCTCGGTGACATTCACAGCTGGTGACCGTATAGAATCGGCCGGGTAAGCTCTCCGCCTGGGTCGTCGCCGGAGCACGGAGCATTCCGATGTCGAGAGTCGCAAACGGTCCCAATCTCCATCGCGATCTATGCAAGGGTCTGATGCGCCGAGCCTCGAGCGCGGCTCGGGGCGTCGGTGTTGCGGTTTTTGCGGCCATTCGACGCCCGATCCTGCAATCGGCGGCGTTGGCTGTCCTGCTCGCCGGATCGGGCCTGCAGACGCAGGCACAGTTCCGCGACGTTCTGGTGTTCGGTGCCGCGAGCCTCAAGAACGCGCTCGAGGAGGCCAATAATCTCTTCCTGTTCGAGAACGGCAGCGGGATCAAGGTGTCCTATGGCGCAAGCTCGGCGCTCGCGAAGCAGATCGAGAACGGAGCGCCGGCCGATGTCTTCATCTCGGCCGACCCCGACTGGATGGACTACGTCGCCGAACGCAAGCTGATCAACCCGGAAACGCGCGAGAAATTTCTCGGCAACAAGCTCGTTCTCATCACCGGCGCCAACAGCAACGTGGCGCTGACCATCGGCCAGAATTTTCCGCTCGCGCAGGCGCTCGGCAATGGCCGCCTGGCCATGGCCGACCCCGCCGCAGTTCCCGCCGGCAAATACGGCAAGGCCGCGCTCCAAAAGCTTGGGGTGTGGGCGTCGGTCGCCAACAAGGTTGCGCCGGCGCAGGACGTGCGGGCGGCGCTGCTCTTCGTCTCGCGCGGCGAAGCCCCGCTCGGCATCGTCTATCAGACCGACGCAGCGGCCGACAAGAACGTCAAGATCGTCGCAACCTTTCCGGAATCGACCCATCCGCCGATCATCTATCCGATCGCGATCCTGGCCAGCTCGACCAACGGCGTGGCGCCGGTCTACGTCCAATATTTGCTCTCGCCGAAGGCCGCACCGTTCTTCGAGAAACAAGGGTTCGTGGTGTACTGAAGCAGGATCGCTCTCGCGGCGTGCCTGGGCGGACGTTGGCGCATCCCGACCACGCCGGTGCTGATCATGGCGGCTGGGGCGGCCCTGACGTGCTAGGCCAAGGGGACCGTAAGTACCGGAGAACACTGGAGAATTCCGCTTATCGAAGTACTGCGGACGAGAATGCTCGCCCGCAGCCTTTCGCGTGTTGACCCCGGACGAACAGGAAGTCATCAAACATATCGCAGAACCAAACCGCAGAAATCGCCATTGTCCCCGCGGTTCGCCCTCTCGTCCTTCGCACAAACAGCCGAACTCAGCATTTAAGCAACCCTCGCGGCCCTCGGCTCAGTCGTGCACTGTTCCCACTTTTGCGATAAGATAGCGACTGCGCCCGCACCTCGATGAGGGCAACCATGAAGGGGAGGTCGACATGAATGTGCAATGGCATTTGCTGTTAGTGGCGGCATTGGCGGCGGCTGCTACCTCCGCCTCGGCGCAGCAGGTGGCGCCCGTGGCTGGACCAGCCAATCTCGCTGCGCAAGGCGCCGCGTCCCTCCCGGATTTCTCCGGCATATGGCGTCACGGCAACCTTCCCTGGCTCATACCGCCAGCGTCGGGTCCCGGCCCGGTGACGAACAGGTCGCGGCGGAAGGATAGCGGCCAGAGCGACTACGGCGAGCTGGTCGGCGATTACACCAATCCGATCTTGCAGCCCTGGGCGGCGGAAGTCGTGAAGAAGAAGGGCGAACTCTCGATCGCCGGCGTGACCTATCAGAACCCGGGCAACACATGTTGGCCCGAACCCGTGCCGTTTCTTTTCAAGCATATGGCCATGCAGATGCTGCAGCTGCGGGACAAGGTCGTGATGCTTTTCAACGAGGATCATGAAGTCCGCTGGGTGCGCATGAACCAGCCGCATCCCGCGCAGGTGAAGCCGTCCTGGCACGGGGATGCCGTCGGTCATTACGAAGGCGACACGCTGGTGATCGACACCGTGGGGATCAGAGCCGACCGTCCGCATGCCATGAT
>WNGR01015143.1_pt1 | contig 19551 bp, 16 predicted proteins | sample 5407581 | NCBI WGS metagenome assembly WNGR01 (sample SAMN13153383, study PRJNA577476) | soil metagenome | isolation source: 80 cm soil or saprolite under Garry oak tree replicate 2 | place: USA:California | collected 2016-06-15 | reverse complement strand
CACGCCGTCTGATAGTGCACGCCCTCGCGCGCCGCCCACTGCCGAAGCTTCACGACACTCATCAGAACACACGTTTGCTGACATATGATGACGCCACGCCGAGCAGTTGCTTACCCCCGGGAGTCAGCGGATCTCGCGGGCGGCTGGTTGTCGTGGCCGAAGGAGCGCACCAGCGCCACGATGCCGAAGACCACTGCGCCCGAGAACGGGTGCGCGGGCTCGCGCCGGGGCCCGCTCGCCTTATAGGGAATTCTCCTATTGCCAGGTGGCGGGCGGGCGGGCCTAGCGTCGGGTTTAACGCCGGTCACCAGGAGGAAACGGTTGCACGTTATCCGTGACGGGCCGTCGCCGTGGTGATCCTGCGCTTCACACGCCGTGCACCCGGATGCCGCCGAGATGATCCGCGCCATCCTCTGGGACGCCCAGCACAGCACGGGCTAGCCACCGCCCGGCATACCATCCTGGCCCATGGGTTAAATGAGATAGCTCCACAGTAGGTTCTGGATACCGTGCCGCCGAAGGCACCCAGCCGTTTTCGGCCAGGTTGTCCGCTGGCGGTACGGACGTTGAAGCACGCCGGTCAGCGCAAGGGATGCAGCGGTCACTGAACTCGCATGAGCGCCGCCGGGTTAGCGGCCGGACACGGCGGTGCGCTGACCGTTCAAGAGGATCCGATGTCCGGTGTGCGATCGCATCACGCTATCGCGGAGCACGCTACTTAGCGGGCGGCAACTGGTCGTCGGGCACCGAGGCGGGGACTGCCTGCACGTTGACGGTGAATTCGACATCATCGGAGATGAGCCCATGGTAGGCATCGACGCCGAATTCGCTGCGCTTGAGGCGTCCGGTGGCGGTGGCGCCGGCGCGCATGATGCCGAAAGCGTCCTTGACGGGGCCCGCGGTGTCGGTCACCAGGTCGACGGTGCGGGTGACCCCGTGGAGGGTCAGTTCCACGGTCATCAGGTAAGCCGGCGGCACGTCCTGGGTCAGCGAGGCTAGGTGGACCGTCGCCTGCGGGTAGGCGGCAGCGTTCAGGAAGTCTTCGCCCGTGATGTGGCGGTCGCGGGGCGGCACGCCGGTGTCGAAGCTGGCGACGTCGAAGGACGCGCCGAAGCCCTGCAGGACGGGCGTGTCACCGTCGGGGACGTCGCTGAGCTGGATCTGGCCGCGCAGGCCGGTGAACCGTCCGTGGATGGCGGACACCAGGTAGCGCACCGCGAGGTCCACGGATGAGTGAGCGGGGTCAAGCTTCGCGTGCATCGCTACCACCCAGCGAGCACGAGCATGATCACCGCGCTTCGCGACGTACTCATCTAGTACCGCTCTCAGGTGCACACGGCTCGGCCGCGGCGGGCGGCAGGCGGCGCGGGCGGTGTGCCGCAGGTCCGCCAGAGGTCAATAGCTACAGGTAGCAGCGAGCTTCCAGGGACGGTCACGGAACGAGTTGCTCGACGGCGGCACCGACGGCCTCATATGTTGCGGTAGCTCGCTGGTCCAGGCTGAGCAGCGTCGCCTGGTGCTCGGCGGCGGTGAAGGCGATCAGGGCGTCGTAGGCGGGTCCGCCGAGGATCTGCCCGGCGGCAACGGTGGCGAGAAGCTCCTGGTACCCGGCCTCCGACAAGGTGAGAAATGGCTCGGTGAACCGCTCGGCGATGAAGGCGTGCACGATCGACGGATGGGCACGATGCGGTGGCGGCAGCCGGGTAAGCACGGAGTAGGACTCGACCGCCGCGTGCGCGACCAGGCGCGGCCGGCTGCTCATGGCCTTGCGGGCGAGAGCGTGATGCTCATGCCAGGTGGCGAAGGCCGCGATTACCACGCTGGAATCGACAGCCCTCATCGCCGGACGCGCTCCAGCGTGTCCCGCACCACGTCGGCGGTCAGCACTGGCATGTCGGCATCGGCGACGGCAGCCACGCCATCCCCCTCATCCACCAGCCGCATCGGCGTGGTCGCAGGAACGATCTCCAGCCGCCCATCGCGCTCGTCAATCTCGAGGGGTTGACCTGCCGTCAGCCCGAGAGCATCCCGGAGCGCCTTGGGAATGACAATGCGTCCGGCAGAATCGATGGCAGTCCTCATGCCATAAAACTACCATTCCTTGCCGTACCTCGGTCGGGACGGGCTGAAAGGCCGTCAGGCCCGGCGATCGGGCTGTACCGGTGGTGGAGCTGATGGTGCCGCGATGCGCACCAGCCAACACCTCACGGCCTCGTGACGGATCTCCCGCTGAGAGCGCGGCGGTCGATCTTTCCGACAGGGGTGTGCGGGAGGGTGTCCGCGAACTCGATCAGGTCGGGGCGCTTGTGTTCGGCGAGGCGTTGTGCGCACCAGTCGTGGATCTCCTCACTGGTGAGCGGCTCGCCGGGTTGGCGCACGACGTAGAGCTTGATCGCTTCGGCCCGCACCGAGTCGGGTACGCCCACGGCCGCGCACTCCTCGACGGCCCAGTTCTCCATGACGACGCGCTCGATCTCGGCGGTGGAGACGTTGTCCACGCTCGGCTTGAGCAGGTCGGAGCTTCTGCCGTGGAAGTAGTAGTAGCCGTCGTCGACGTGGACGTAGTCGCCGGTGTGCAGCCAGTCGTCGCGCAGGACGCCTGCCGTGGCGGCCGGGTTGTCGTGGTAGCCGCGCATCAGGGTCTGCCCGGGTTGCCCGCCGACCAGGAGCTGGCCGGTGTCGCCCGCGCCGACGTCCTTGCCGTCGGGGTCGATCACCCGCAGCGGGATGTGAGGGACCGGGCGCCCCAGGGAGGCGTTCCGTCTCTCGCCGTACAGCGGGTTGATCAAGGGTGGCGCCACGGTCTCTGTCATGCCGTAGAGCTGGACCAGCGGGCAGCCGAACCTGCGCTCGAACTCGGTGACCTGCCGCTCGGCTAGGTTCTGCGCGTAGACGGTGGCACGCAGACCGGCATCTGACTCCGCTCCGGTGACCGGCTGTGCGAGGACCATGCGGACCTGGGTGGCGAACAGGCTGGCCAGCGTCGGGCGGTGACGGACCACTTGCTCCGCCCACCGCCCGGGCTCGAAGCTCTCAGCCAGGACGAGGGAGGCGCCGGTCACCAGGGCCGACATCGTGGAGTAGTACAGGGCGTTGCCGTGGAACAGCGGCAGCGCGACGAGCCACCGGTCATCCGGCCGCATCCGCAGGGCCTGGGCGACCACCTCCCCGGCGAACAACAGGCTGGCGTGGCTGACCTCGACGCCCTTTGGCCATCCGGTCGTGCCTGACGTGTACAGGATCACCGCGGTGTCCCCGGGCCGGGCCCGTACCCGAGGCGGCTCCTCGCTCTCCCCGGCCAGCGCCTCCTCCAGCAGCCGGCTGCCCGCGAGGGACCGTCCGGATCTGGCCAGCAGCACCTCGCCGAGCTCGGGCGCCAGGTCGCGCGCCTCGAGCACGCCCGGAAGCAGGGCCGGCTCGGTGACGCTGACCGTCGCCGCGGAATGCGACAGGACGTAGGCGAGGTCGTCAGGGGTGGAATCGGGGCTGGTGGGCACCATAACGGCGCCGAGCTCAGCGCCCGCGAACAGGCACTCGGCGAACTCGGCGCAGTTGGGCAGGTGGACATGGAACCGGCTGCCGTGGCCGATCCCCATCGATCGCAGCAGCCGCGCCAGCCGGCCGGCCCTGGCCGCCAGCCCGGCGAAGGTCACCGATCGTACGTCTCCCGCGACGGCCTCGGCGACGATGAAGACCTCGTGTGGCGTGTCCGCGGCGCGCCGCCGGAGCGCAGCTGCCAGCGTAGGCTCGTCGCCTGGCGGTCGTTCGTCCATCTCGCCGTGCTCCCCTCACGCCTGTCCGGAAGTGGTGGCGGCCCCGTCCCGGCCGATCAGGCTGGCCGCGCCGCGGAGCGCGCTCAGGTGCGCGCTCAGGATCTCCGCCACCTGGCCAGAGTCCCGCTCGTCCACCGCCAGGCGAAGCTCCTCGTCGTGGGGGAGGACGAGGCTCTTGGTGTCGGACCTGGCCAGCGCGAGGACGTGGTAGCGCATGCTCTGGGCGTTGAGCACCGTGATCATGCGGATCAGCTGGCGTGAGGTCGCCTTGGCCAGCAGCGCGTCGTGCAGCGCGCGGTTGGCGGCGGCGAGCGCCAGCGGAGCCGCCTGCGCCGCCATGACCAGGGCGGCCAGCCCCTCCCGCGCCCGTTCCATGGCGCCGAAGTCCGCATCGCTCGCGTGGGCGAACGAGTCCCGCAAAGCCCTGCGCTCCAAGATCGCCCGAAGCTCGATGATCTCCAGCCAGTCGCGTGCCGACAGCGCGGCCACCCTGGCACCCCGCTGCGGGGTGATCTCGACCAGGCCTTCGGCCGCCAGCCGCTGCAACGCCTCACGCAACGGGGTGGGGCTGACCGAGAACCGTTCGCACAGCGTCGCGGTGATCAATCGCTCGTCGGGTGCCAACTCGCCCGACAAGATCGCGTGCCGCAGCCTCTGGTCGACCCACTGGGCGCGGGTCGGCGGGTTGGACAGGTAGGAAGACCACGGGTCGCCGGTCAGGTTCGGCAAGGTCAGCTCCACCGGCCCAGGGCCCTCCCGATCGCCGGCCATGATCCTCCATACCTCGCGCGCCGGGAACGGTAGCACCCTGCGCTCACCCCGATGCTATGCCACCCGGACCCTTGACGATCTTTAATCGAATATATAGATTCTTCAGCACTCCGTGCTAGGGAGAGGATGGCAACGATGCGCCTCGTCACGTTCACCCGCCCGGATCAGCCTCCTGGGCCGGGCCGGGTCGGCGTCCTCGCCGAGGGCAGGGTGGTGGACATCTTCGCTACCCAGTACGCGATGGCCCGCCAGCGCGGCGACAGTCCCTCTGACGCGCAGCGCGCCGCCTCGGCCGCCGCGCCAGCGGACATGGTCGCGTTCTTCGCGGCGGGGGACATGGGCCGGAGTGCGGCCGACTCGGCCGTCGAGTTCGCGCTCGGCGCGGCCGGCGCCGACGACGGCATCGCCGGGCCAGCCGGGGAACCGGCGGCCCCGCCAGAGCGTGACGTGCGGCTGCTTGCCCCCGTTCCGCGGCCCCGCCGGGTGCGCGACTACCTGACGTACGAGGCCCACGCGGCAGGAGCCGGGCTCGAACTGCCGGAGGCATTCACCCGGATGCCGATCTGCTACAAGTGCAACGTCGAGACGATCATCGGGCCGGGCGAGGCCGCGGTCTGGCCCGCCTATACCGACCAGCTCGACTTCGAGCTGGAGATCGGCTTCTTCACCGGACGCGGCGGCCGCAACATCTCCGTCGCCGACGCCCCGGCCCACATCGCCGGCGTCACTCTCTTCAACGACTTCAGCGCCCGCGACATCCAGCTCTACGAGATGACGCTGACCATCGGTCCGTCGAAGGGCAAGGACTTCTGCACCGCGATGGGCCCGTGCGTCCTGACGATGGACGAGGTCGATGAGTTCGACATCGCGTGCTCGGCCCGGGTCAACGGCGAGGTATGGGCCACCGGCACCACCGGCAGCCGGCGGTTCTCCTTCGCCGAGGTCCTCGCCTGGGCGTCGTACTGCGAGGACATCTACCCGGGTGAGTTCCTCGCCGTGGGCACGGTCGGCGGCGGATGCGGGCTGGAGCTCGGCCGGTGGATCAAGCCCGGCGACGTCATCGAGCTGGAGGCGGCAGGCATCGGCGTACTGCGCAACCCGGTAGGCGCCAGGGAGCAGGCCCCGCCGGACGCCGGGCTGCCCACCTACACCGGCTCTCCGCGCGCCGGCGCGCACTGACCATGACCGTTCCCGGCTTGCTGCGCTGGCGCTCCGACACGCAGCCGGACGCGCCGTTCCTCGTGTTCGAGGACGAGGCCGGCGGCCGGGGCGAGCTGACGTACGCGGACATGTGGCGGCGCGCGCGAGCCACGGCGCGGCTGCTGCACGATCAGGGAGTGGGCGCCGGCGATCGGGTGCTCGCCGCGCTGCCGAACGGCCTGGAGTTCTTCGACCTGTGGTTCGCCGCCGGCATCGTCGGCGCGGCGCTGGTGCCGGTCAACCCGCTCAGCACGCCGGACGAACTCGCCTGGGTGCTGGCCGACGCGTCGTGCCGACTGTGTGTGGGTGACGCCACGACGGTGACCAGCCTTCGCCGGGCCCGGGACCTGGCTGCCGCCACGGACACGCCGCTCCTCGCCGCGGCCGGCCTCGCGGCCGGCGGCGCCGGGCTCTCCGACCTGCCGGCACGTCGGGTCACGGACGACGACGTCGCGGCCATCCTCTATACGTCGGGCACGACCAGCCGACCCAAGGGCGTCCTGATCACCCACGCCAACTACCTGTTCACCGGCGAGGTCGTCGCGGGCCATCTGCGCGTCCGCCCCGACGACCGATGGCTGGCGGTGCTGCCGCTGTTCCACGCCAACGCGCAGTACTACTGCGTCATGTCCGCGCTGGTGACCGGCGCGTCGGTGGCGGTGACGGCGAGGTTCTCGGCCTCGGGCTGGGGTCGGCAGGCCGCTCAGCTCGGCGCGACGCTGGCGAGCCTGTTCGCCGCCCCGATCCGGATGATCCTGGCCTCCCCCGGGCAACCGCACGACCGCGGCAACCGGCTCCGCGCTACGCTGTTCGCCCAGAACCTGACCGTCGCGCAGGCGGCGGACTTCCGCCGCCGCTTCGGCACCCCGCTCCTCCAGCTGTACGGGATGACCGAGACCATCGCACCGCCGACCTGCAACCCGCTGTACGGCGAGCAGCGGCCGGACAGCATCGGACGACCCATGGCGGGCGCCCGCCTGCGGGTAGTCGACGAGGCCGGCCACGACGTCCCGGTCGGTGCGCCCGGCGAGCTGCTGGTAGGCGGACAGCCCGGGCGCACGCTGATGGCCGGGTACCTGAACCGTCCCGACGCCACCGGCGAGGCGCTGCGGGACGGCTGGCTGCACACCGGCGACCTCGTCCGTACCGGCACGGACGGATACCTGTACTTCATCGACCGCGCCAAGGACATGATCAAGCGGGCCGGGGAGAACGTCGCCGCCAGCGAGGTGGAACGCGTGGTCAACGAGCATCCCGGCGTGTTCGAGAGCGCGGCGGTCGGCGTCCCCGACGCGATCCGTGACGAGGCGATCGTCGTCCACGTGGTACGCCACCCCGCCGCCTCGGTCACCGAGCAGGATCTCGTCGCCTGGTGCGCGGAACGGCTGGCCCGGTTCAAGGTGCCGAGCGTGATCTGTTTCACCGGCGAGCTGCCGCGCACGAGCGTCGGGAAGATCCGCAAAGAGGTCCTGCGCCGGCCGGAGCCCGGCCCGAACGCCCCGGGAGGCAACCCATGACGACACCCGCACACCACCATGACAGCACGACCATGCCGCCTCCGGAGATGCTGCGGGTCGACCCCGGCATCCATGCCTACGTCCAGCCTGACGGCAGCTGGGGCCTCAGCAACGCCGGGGTGGTCGCCGGTGCCCGTTACGCCGTTGTCATCGACACCCTGTTCACCGAGGCACGCAACCGCGCCTTCCGCGCGTCCGTGGACGGGATCGTCGACGTGCCGGTCACCACGGTGCTCAACACCCACCATCACGGCGACCACACCTGGGGCAACAGCTTCTACCCGCAGGCCGCCATCATCGGCCACGAGCGCTGTCGGGACGAGACCATCAGCACCGGGCTGGGCGTCCAGTCGTTCTTCCCCACGGCCGACTTCGGGCACATCGACCTCGTGCCGGCCTTCGTCACGTTGTTCACCGGCGACATCGCGTTCAACGGCGGCACCCCGTTCTTCATCCAGGGCTCCCTCGCCGGCCACATCGCGGCGTGCGAGCGCGTGAAGGAGTTCGGCGCCGAGCGCATCGTCCCCGGCCACGGCGCCGTCTGCGGAACCGAGGCGCTGGACGGCATGCTCGCCTACCTGCGGTTCGTTCAGCACGTGGCCGAGGAAGGCTACGCGGCCGGCATCTCGCCCCTGGAGGCGGCCAGGCAAGCGGACCTGGGCGAGTTCGCGGGGCTCGCCGAGAGCGAGCGCCTCGTCGCCAACCTGCACCGGGCGTACTCAGAGCTGCGCGGCGAGCCGCCCGCGGCGCCGCTGCCGCTGGCCGGCATCTTCGCCGAGATGGTCGAGTTCAACGGCGGCCCCGTCCGCTGCTTCGCCTAGGGAGAACACCGATGAGACTCAGCGCCGACCGCATCCTCACCACCCACACCGGCAGCCTGCCCCGGCCCGGGGAGCTGGTGAAGCTCACCTACGAACAGGAAGAAGGCAAGCCCGTCGACCACGACGTCATGGCCGGCGCGCAGGCGCGCGCCGTCGAGCTGGTGGTCCGCCGCCAGGCCGAAGCCGGCATCGACGTCGTCTCCGACGGCGAGATGGCCAAGCCCGGCTTCACCAACTACCTCACCTCCCGGGTCACGGGTTACGAGGGGCGCGCCGCACCCTGGGTGCTCGACGACCTGAAGGAGTTTCCCGACCTCGTCATGGAACAGTACGGGGGCGAGGCCGGCGCGCACATCGTCATGCGTAACTGCACCGGTGACATCCGGTACACCGGCCAGGACGCCGTCGCGACCGACATCGCGACCCTGTCGAAGGCGGTCGCCGGCGCCGACGTCGCCGAGGGGTTCCTGCCCGCGACGTCTCCCGGGTGCTTCGCGATGGCCGCTCCCAACCAGCACTACGACAGCTACGAGAACTACCTCTTCGCCATCGCCCGTGCGCTGCGGGAGGAGTACCGTGCGATCGTCGAGTCCGGGCTGCTGCTCCAGATCGACTGCCCCGACCTGCCGATGGCCATGCACACCACTACCTGGGACGGCACCGCGAGGCGGATCGGCTTCCAGAAGTACCTCGAGCTGCACATCGCGGCGCTCAACGAGGCCATCGCCGGGTTGCCGCCGGACCGCATGCGGATGCACATCTGCTGGGGCAACTACGAGGGCCCGCACCACATGGATGTGGCGCTCACCGAGGTGCTGCCGGCGGCATTCGAGGCCAAGCCCGCGGCGATCTTGTTCGAGGCCGCCAACCCCAGGCACGAGCACGAGTGGGAGGACCTCGCCAAGCTGACGATCCCCGACGGCAAGGTCCTCGTCCCCGGCGTCGTCGACGTGAAGACGAACGTGCTGGAGCACCCCCGCCTGGTGGCGCAGCGCATCGGCAGGTTCGCCGGCATCGTCGGGCGGGAGCGCGTCATCGCCGGCACCGACTGCGGGTTCGGCACGTTCGCCGGCTTCGGCGCCATCAACAACACTGTCGCATGGCTGAAGCTCGGCGCCCTCGCCGAGGGCGCACGGCTGGCCTCCGACCGTCTCTGGCGGTAGCGGCGGTCGTAACGATCAGGACGGCAGCCCGAGGATGCGCGCGCACACGGCAAAGGTTTCCACCCACCAGACGGCCAGCATCGACCCGGCGGGCACTATCCTTTCGCTGATCGGCAAGCAGTACGCCGAGCCGGGTACCCTGGTCACCGTCGTCAGGGGTGATTACCCCAGACCCCGATGCCGACCTGGGCTTCGCGCGCATCCGCGCCACCATGCAGCCGCCCCCATTCGACGAGTACGTGCGGAAGGAGTACCGGCGTAACGCCTGAGAACACGATGCATGCTCAGGTCTCGTCCCGGGTGGTGTGCCGCCGGCTGGACTGGAATTTGAGCGCGGCCGACGTGCTGCGGCTGCTGCGGGCCGACCCGCACCCGGTGGCGCTGCTGGGGGCCTGGGCCGGAGGCAGCGACATCATGGCCGCCTGCCCGGTGCGGACGGGCGGGGAGCTTGACGCGGCGGACGCCGGTGATCTGCCCGAACGGGCCGGGGGAGCTTGCTTCGGCGGCGGCTGGATCGGCTACCTCGGGTTCGGCGCGGCCGGCGGCATGCTGCCGGTGCCGCCGGCGCCGGGTGAGCCTCGCCGCCTGCCGGCCTGCTGGTTCGGCTATTACGATCATGTGCTCCGGCGCGACCGGGCCACCGGCAGGTGGACGTTCGAGGCGCTGGTGACACCCGGCCGCCAGGACGCGCTGGAGAGCAGGTTCCGGGAACTGTCGCGCCGGGCGCACGCTGCCCGCGAAACCGGGGCGCGCGCGTATTCCTGCGGCACCTTCGGCCTGATCCCGTCGCCGGAGGAGCATGCCGCGGCTGTCCGCCAGACCGTCAGCTATATCCGCCGCGGTGACCTGTTCCAGGCGAACATCTGCCTGCGCCTCGAAGCGGACTTCGGCGGCGACCCGCTGGACGCCTTCTGCGCCGCGACGACCCGGCTCGATCCGCCGTACGCGGCGTTCCTGCGGCTGCCCGGCGGCGCGGTCGCCAGCTTGTCGCCCGAGCTGTTCCTGCGCCGCACCGGAACCAGCGTGCTATCCCGGCCGATCAAGGGCACCGCGCGCCGGGCCCGGGATGAGGCAGCCGCGGGCCGGCAGCGCGAGGCGCTCGAGCAGTCCGCCAAGGACCAGGCGGAGAACGTGATGATCGTCGACCTGATGCGCAACGACCTCAGCCGCGTCTGCGCGCCAGGCACCGTTACGGTGCCCGCGCTGCTGCGCGCGCAGGCCCACCCGGGCGTGTGGCACCTGGTCTCCGACGTGCGCGGCACCCTGGCGCCCGGAACCGGCGACGCGGAGCTGATCCGCGCGACGTTCCCGCCCGGGTCGGTCACCGGCGCCCCGAAGGTCCGCGCCCTGGAGGTGATTTCCGAGCTGGAGGCGACGCCCCGGGAGGTCTACACCGGGGCGGTCGGATACCGCAGCCCCGTCGCCGGGCTCGAGCTGAACGTCGCCATCCGCACCTTCGAGTTCGGTGGCGGCCGCGTGTGGCTCGGCAGCGGCGGCGGGATCACCGCAGCCTCGGACCCGGACGCCGAATACCGCGAGTGCCTGCTCAAAGCCGCCCCGCTCATCCGCGCCCTCGGCGCCACGCTCAGCGAGGAACCGGCCCCGCCGCCGCCACGGCCGCGGCCCGCGCTCGGGGTGTTCACGTCGCTGCGCGTCACCCGTGGCCGCTGCCGCGATCTCGACCGGCATCTCGCCCGCCTAGACGACAGCACCTGGCGGTTGTTCGGCAAGCACCTTCCGCCCGGCATACGCGCTGACCTGGCCGCCCGCCTAGCCGAGGCCCCCTCGGGGCGGCTGCGGGTGACCGCCCGCCCGTTCGGCGGGCCGATTCACGTCACCGCCGAAGTCGTACCCGCCGGCCCTCCTCCCACCGCCATGGGCCTCCACCCGATCACCATCACGGGCGGGCTCGGCGCGCATAAGTGGCGGGACCGCCGGATCCTCGATCATGCCCGCGAGCAGGCCGGCCTCGGCGCGGACCAGCACCTTCTGATCCTGGACGCGAGCGGGGACGTGCTGGAGACCGACCGGGCCAACGTCTTCGCGGTGATCGACGGCGTCCTGCGCACCGCGCCCGCGGACGGGAGGCTGCTCCCCGGGATCACCCGGGCCGCTGTCCTGCGGCTCGCCGCACACCACGGCATACCCGCGAAGGAAGAGCCGTTCAGCACCCGGCAGCTGCGGCGGGCCACCGAGGTGTTCGTCACCAACTCCGTCCACGGCATCATCCCCGTCCGGTCCCTGGCCGGCGCGGATGCCTCCTGGCCGGCCGGGCCGCTCTCGCGCCGCCTGCGATCCGCCCTGACCCGTCAGCCCGCCGGCACCTGCCCGCCAGATGCCGGCGCGACATCGCCGGTCAGGCCGTCGCGGACGCTACCGCCCGGCGACCACCCCGTGGTTCTCCTCATCGACAACTACGACTCCTTCACCTACAACCTGGCGCACCTGCTCCTCGGCCACGGCTGCCACGTCGAGATCATCCGCAGCGACGAAGCACCGGTGCGCGAGATCCTGACATCCGCCCCCGACGGCATCGTCATCTCCCCCGGCCCCGGCACCCCGGCCGACGCCGGGATCAGCATCCCCCTCGTCCGTGCCTGCGGGCCCACGACGCCGCTGCTCGGCGTCTGCCTCGGCCACCAGGTCATCGCCGCCGCCTACGGCGCCAGCATCGTGACCGCGCCGCAGCCGGCCCACGGCCAGGCCTCCCCCATCACCCACGACGGCCGCGGCCTGCTGGCCGGCCTGCCCCAGGAGTTCCCCGCCGCCCGCTACCACTCCCTGATCATCGACGAGGACACGCTGCCACCGGACATGCTCATCACCGCCCGCGGGCCAGGCGGAATCCCGATGGGCCTGCGGCACGCTCACCACCCGGCCGAAGGCGTGCAATTCCACCCCGAATCCATCCTCACCACCCACGGCGGCACCATCATCCGCAACTTCATCCAGGCAGCCCGCTGCCCGGTTACCTGACCGAATACGGATGCCGTTCGCGGAAACACGCATGAAGTCCGTTCGGTATCAATATCCTGCGTGCGGTCCGCACGTACGCGGGAGATCCCCGGTAGCCTGCCGGAAGGCGGCGCGCGTACAGGTCGCCGCGCTTGATGGCGCGGACCGCCGCCCCGCCCGCTTCCTGCGGGCTGATCCACCGGTAGAGCGGGTTGTCCTCCCGCGCGATGTCGACATCTTTGAGCCCGCCGCCGGCCAGGTGGGCCGGCCGGTTGCGTGAGCTCGTGCCGATGTTGGTACGTACCACTCCCGGGCACAGCACGCTTACGCCCACCTTGGAGCCCGTCTGCGCGAGCTCGGCGGCGAGGACCTCGGTGAGCGCGACGACGCCGAACTTGGTGACCGAGTAGGCGCCGAGCCGCGGCGGGGCGACAAGGCCCGCCATGGACGCGGTGTTGACGATGTGACCGCCGTCTTCGTTGGCTTGGAGGACGGGCAGGAACGTCTGCACGCCGTGGATGACCCCGTACAGGTTCACGCCGATGATCCAGTGCCAGTCCGCCATCGTCAGGTCGGCGATCGCGGCGAGCGGCCCGACGCCTGCGTTGTTGCATACCACGTGCACGGTGCCGAACCGTTCGGTCGCCGACCGGGCGAGGGCACGCACGCTGTCCAGATCGCTGACGTCGGTGAGGATGCCGACCGCACCGAGATCGTCCGCGGCCTTCCGCAGGAGGCCGGCCTCGATGTCGCCGATGACCACCTGCATGCCCTCTGCGATGAGCTGCCTGGCGATGCCCATGCCGATCCCGGATGCACCGCCGGTGACCACGGCCACCTTCCCGCGCAGGTCTGGCAGTGCGCTCATCTCTGCCTCCTGCGCGCTTCCGGCTGCGCGGCGGGCGGACGGATCCCGTGGCGCTTCAGCTTCCGGTATATCGTCGCGCGGGAGATGCCGAGCTCTCGCGCGGCCGCCTCCCGGTCCCCTGCCGCGTTGCGCAGCGCGGTGATCAGCGCCTGCCGCTCATGCCACTCGAGCCCGGTCAGGCGCCGGCCACGGCCACCTGCGAGATCCTCGGGCAGGTCGCCCACGGTGATGTCGCCGGACAATGAGTGCACCAGCGCCGTGGTCACCACCTGGCGGAGCCGGCGGATGTTCCCAGGCCACTCGGCGCTGCCCAGTGCCGCGAGCGCCTCGGGAGTGCAGCGCGGGCGAGGAGGTTGCGGGTGCAGCTCAGCAATGATCTCGGTAACCAGTGCAGGGATGTCGCCGGCCCGTTCACGCAACGGCGGCACATCCAGGACGACGGGGAACTGGTCGGTCAGCTCCGGTCGCTCGGTCAGCTCCGGTCGCTCGGTCAGCGTGGCGACCAGCTGCGCGCGCGGCGAGGCAAGCAGGCGTGCCGCCGGCTCCATCAGCGCTTCGTCTAGGGCGTCGAGATGCAGCAGGACGACCGTGCCTGCCGAGTCCGCCAGCGCCGCGCGGAGCTGCGCGATCCATTCCCGCTGCGGCTGTGTCCTGTCTGCCGCGTCCAGTACCGTCAGCGGCCCGGCGTCCGGTTCCCGGGCATGCAGACGGCGGGCCAGCGTGGCCTTTCCGGTACCGCGTTCGCCGCGCAGCAGCACCGGCAGGCGCCGGGCGCTCACCTGGTCAAGCCGGGCGAGCAGGCGCTCGGCCGACGGCGATCGCGGCGCCAGCCCTGCCGCGGTCACCGCGGCAGCACACGGGGTCAGGATCACCACCGCGGCGCGCCGGCCGGCCGGCCCGGACAGCGGCCGACAGCGTGCAGTGACGGCCCGGTCCGGGCCAAGGCGGAGCCTCGCGGTGCGTTCCCGCTCCAGCTCCCCGGCCCAGGACTCGCGGGCCCACTGCCGCAGCAGCTCGTAATCCGCTCCGTCCAGCAGGGCCAGGGCGGCGGCGTTGGCGATGAAGATCTCCTCGCTCAGCGCTACGGCCGCCTGCGCGGACCGCTCCGACACCCGCATGACCTCATCCAGCAGCGCCTGCTCGGCGGCCGGGCACTGAATGAGCAGCCGCTCTTCGACCGACCGGGCAAGCTCGGTGACGAAAGGCAACAGCAGCCCGTTGGTGAGCTCATAACGGCAGTTGATGTTGACCAGCCCGACCAGCCGCCTGGTCACTGGATCCCGCACCAGCGCGCCCGCGGTGGTGGCTTCGCTCTCGTACGCCCGAAAGTGTTCGCTTCCGGCGACGATGAACGGCCGCCCCTGCTCAACCGCGGTGCCCAGGCCGTTCGTCCCCACCACGTCCTCGCCGAAACGCGCGCCGGGGAAGGCACCGCGGGCTTCCAGCAGCGGCACTAGGGCGGGGTCCCCGGCGACGTACCTCACCAGCCGGCACTCGCGATCGGCGAGGAAGGCCCACGCCTGTGTCCCGGCGATCTGATCGGCGAGACGGTCGAAGACCGGCTGCGCGGCCCGGACCAGCCGGCCAGGCGGCACGGCGCCCTCATCGCGCGGGAGGTCGGTGGCTGCGGCGTCAACGCCGCTTAGCAGCGAACGGCGCCACGAGAGGACAATCTCCCGCCTGACCCCGCAGCTGCGCGGCGGCAGCCAGTCCGGGTCAGCGGCCGCGAGGAAATGCTCCCTGACTTCGAGCGTCCGCCGCCACGCGTCCGGACCGTGCATCGGGGCGACCGCGAAGGAAGCGGGGCCAGGACTCATGACCTACCTCCTCCGGGTGAGGATCTCACACCATCGCCGACCGAACCAGGCGTGTCCGCACGGGCGGCCTCGAATCCCTCATACAGGCGGCTGCGGAAATACAGCGCCGCGTCCGCACGGATATGCCCGGTCACGGGTCGGCGGTACGCGCGACACCTGGTCCGGGGACCAGCGGTACGTTCGTCTTCATCCAGCGGAGCTGCTGCTCGGCCATGTCGAGCGACTCGTCCGGGTGGGTCAGGATGTAGAACCGCCGTTCGCGGATCGCGTCAATGACGACATCCGCGACAGCCGCCGGATCGAGCGCGGTCTGGAAGGCCTCGGCGATGGCGGCCCTGGACGTCTGCACGAACCCGCTCGGCGGGGGCGCCGGGACGGATGCCGGGCGGTTGCGGTCGCCTTCGAAGATGCGGGTCCGGGTGAGCCCGGGGATCAGCACGGAGACGCCGACTCGCCCGCCAGTGGTCGCGGCGAGTTCGAAGAAGAGGTTCTGGGTCAGGCCGAGGACGCCGAACTTCGCGACCGTGTAAGGTGCCAGCCCGAGCGGGTGGCCGTTGAGCGCGGCCATCGACGAGGTGTTGACGATGTGCGCCTCGTCCTGCTCGAGCAGGATCGGCAGAAAGCTGCGGCAGCCGTGGATCGCGCCCCACAGAGTCACGTTGAGCACCCACTCCCACACCTCGAGCGGGATCTTGGCGAAGTCCGAGCCGCTGCCGACGCCAGCGTTGTTGGCCAGCACGTGGACCGCGCCGAACTCCGCTACCGCACGGTCGGCGAGCGCCTGCACGTCCGCCGCGCTGGCGACGTCGGTGCGCACGCCGATCGCTGCCGCACCCGACCGGCGTAGCTCCGTCACCGCGCGGTCGAGCGGCTCCTGTTCGATGTCGGCCAGGACGCAGCGCATGCCCTCGGCGGCGAAACGCCCGGCCATGGCCCGCCCGATGCCGCTCGCCGCGCCAGTGACCACCGCGACGCGGCCGGTGAGCTGCCTCATCTGGCCCCTCCGGCCGTCGGGGCGCGGGGGATTACCGGCAGCGTGATGTAAGACGGATGGCGGCTGTCGTGATAGACGGTCTGTTCCGCGACGACGAAGTCCGTCTCGGTCGCGGTCGCCGCGGGCGCGCCGTTTCCCGGGTTCCGGTCGAAGCACGGGAAGTTCGAGCTGGCCACGTCGACCCGGACCCGGTGGCCCGCCTTGAAGACCTGGCTGGTCGCGATGAGGTCGATCGTGTACTGGTAAACCCGCCCGGGGGTGATCGGTGCCGCCCGCCCGCTGCCGTCACGGTAGCGGGCCCGCACGATGCCGTCCGTCACGCCGAGCGCCCGGCCGTCCGGCCAGACGTCGACGAGCTTGGCGGTGAAATCGGTGTCGGCCGCGGAGGTAGCGGCGTGCAGCGTCACCCTCACCGGCCCTGTCACCTCCACGTCCTCGGTCAGGGCATCGCTGGTGAACGACAGGACGTCGGGGCGTGACTCGACCTCGCGCTGGTCCCGCGGCCCCGGCATCCACTCGACGCCGCCGGGGCCGCCGGTCATCAGCGTCGCGCCGCCGACCGTGGGTACCGGATCATGCGGGTCGTGAGTGTACTGCGTGGGCGCCGCGCCGTCCGCTGGCCCGGACGTCGACAGGAACCCGCCGGAATGCAGGTACCAGCGTGTCCACTGGGTGCGGGCCAGCGGCCAGTCATCCTCGTCGCGCCAGGCGTTGTCGCCCATCACGAACAGCTTGACCCGCGGCGCGACGAGCTCGCCCGCCCCGGTGGCCCAGCGTAGGAAGCTGAGCTGCACCTGCTCGAGCTGGATCGCCTGCTCCGACGCGGGCAACCCGAAGTGCAGCTCGCCCGCGACCCCGGTCCGGTCGACATGCGTCCACGGGCCGACGATCAGCCGCTGGCCGCGCCGGGCGTGCTCGGTCGCCGCGTGCCGCGACAGCGTGATGAAGTTGTCAAGGGTTCCGCCGAGGAACAGGTCGAACCAGCCGCCGACGTGCAGCGCCGGCGCGGCCACCCGGGCGCGCGCGTCCCGGTAGCTCATACCGGTCCAGTAGCCGTCCCGTTCCTCGTGTTCCAGCCACCGCTGCCAGCTGGGCAGGATGCCGCTCACCGCCGGCATGTCCCGCAACGGCAGGTGCCGGTAACCTGCCGCCGGATCCACCACCAGCCTGCCGAGCGCGGGCAGGTCTGCGAACACGTCCTGCCCCGCCGCGGCGCGGTACGCCAGCTCCTGCCCGGACTTGAGCAGGTGCCAGCCCAGCAGCTGGCCGAGCTGGAACGCGCCCTGCCGGTACGCCAGCCCCCAGTGGTAGTCGGCCGGGGTCACGATCAGCACCATGCCCTTGAGCGCCGCGGGCGCAGCGCCTTGGAGCGCCTCCGGCGCCGAGGTCGCCGCGGCCAGCTGCACCATGCCGAGGTAGGAAGGGCCGAGCATCGCGACGCTCCCGTCGCACCACGGCTGCCTGGCGCACCACTCGATGGCGTCGGCGCCGTCCGCGGCCTCGTTCTCGAACGTCACGAACTCGCCGTCGGAGGTCCCGGTGCCGCGGCAATGCTGCACCACGACCGCGAACCCGGCGTCGATCGCCGGGATCACCGGAGCCGCCGCGCGCATCAGCTGCTCACCGTAAGGGTTGCGGATCAGCAGCACGGGAAACGGCCCGCCTTCTACCGCCCGGTAGACGTCGGCCCGGAGCCGGGTTCCGTCCCGTGCCATCACCGGAGCGTCATGATCGGTCAGCACCGGGACAGCTGGCACGCCAAGCTTGGCCACGGTATCTCCCGCCCGTCTCAGTCCAGGATGTCCCGGGCGGCCGGCAAGACCTCCTTGGCGAACAGCTCAAGGCTCGCCTCGGCCTGGTCGTACGGCATCGCGCCGAAGCTGGGCAGCACGGTGAGCTCGAAACTGCCCAGGACCTCCTTGATCCCGGCGAGCTTCGCCACGATCTGGTCCGGGGTGCCGGTCAGCGCGCACGCAGCGTAGGCGCTTGCGGCACCCTCCAGCCCGGCCTGCCGGAACATGGCGGCGACCTCGTCGTACCGCTCGTAGCCCTTGATGTCCTTGAAGTGGGTGCCCATGAACTCGTAGTGCCGGACATTCGATGCGAAGAACCGGTGAATGTAGGTCTGCGCCCGCTCCCCGGCGATCTCGGCGCTGGGGTGGCAGTACATGTTCATGTTGAGCGCGATGGGCGGCGCCTCGGTGCCGTAGGACGCGCGCCACTGGTCGCGGTAGCTGTCGAACACCGGCATGAGGGTGGGCACCGGCGCCGTGACGATCGTCAGCAGCGAGGCGCCGAGGCTGACGCACGACTTGACCGAGTCCGGCGAACCGGCGACGCAGTACAGCCGGCCGCGGAACGACCGGGGCGGGCTCGGCCTCAGCTGGGTCCGGGGCCGGGGATAGTAAGGGCCGTCGCCGGTGATCCAGCCGCTCTCCAGCGCCGCGACGATCATCGCGGCCGCCTCGTCGAACCGCGCGCGGGACTCGGACATATCGATCCCGAACGGGGCGTACTCCATGCGGGACAGCCCCCGGCCCATGCCGAATATCGCCCGGCCGCCGGAGAGGATGTCGAGCATGATCATCTTCTCGGCCACCCGGAGCGGGTCGTTCCACGGCAGGATGACAGCGGCGGTGCCGAGCTTCATCCGTTCCGTGCGCCCGGCGATGTTCGCCAGCAGCACGACGTTGTCCGGGCACATAGCGTAGCCGTCGAAGTGGTGCTCAACCGCCCACAGGCTGTCGTAACCTAGCTGCTCGGCGAGCTCGGCAATCTTGATTTCACCGGCGTACATCTGCTCGTCAGTCAGCGTCTCGTGCAGGTTGCCGAACCCGAGGTTAACTCCGATGTGCGACATGGCCGCTCCTTCGCCGCGCATGGGCCATCACGTCACTGCCCGATGCTAGGAGCACCGCCGCGGCGGTGCCGTCGCAATTGTGAGATGGCACGATCGGGTGCGCGGTGCGATGCTCGAAGTCGCCGGCCGACGGGTACGGAACTGGTGAAAGGCGCGAAGGGATGAACCGCTTCGAACAAGCCGTCTGCGACTGCATGAACCCCACCGCGAAGCTGCTGGAGCAGACGGCCAACCCGCTGCACCGGGCGATGCTGCTCAACTTCTGGCGGCACGTGCACCTGGAGGGTTCGGGGCAGTTCGACAAGATCGTGGCGGCGGACATGATGGTCGACCGTCCGGTGTACCGGATCACCTGGGGTGCCAGCCCGGCCGTTATCGAGGGCAAGGACGGCGTACTCGCCTTCTACAACAGCGTCGGGGAATCCGTGCTCTGGAACTCCGATGACTGGCTGGCGGTGGCCGACTGGGGCATCGCCGACGAGCTCACCTTCCACCAGCTCGCGCCCGGGTCGGCGCTGCGGCCGCTGGGATACGACGTCGATGACGACCAGGCCATGTACCACGTGTCCAGCCGCCAGGCGTTCATCTGGCCCTACGACGAGCGCGGCCGGCTGGCCGGGGAGAACCTATACGAGGACAAGACCAGCCTGAGCATCGAGGAGGTCAGCCCGGCCGAAGCGACCACGCCCGCTCGGGTACGCGAGATTCACCGCGATCTGCTGGCCAGGCTGCACAAGGAGCGCGGCGACAGGTTCTGGATGCTGAACACCGCTTGAATAATTCCGCTGGTACGGGCAGCTGAACGGAAGCCT